>WNFO01001885.1_pt1 | contig 16994 bp, 23 predicted proteins | sample 5400251 | NCBI WGS metagenome assembly WNFO01 (sample SAMN13153354, study PRJNA577476) | soil metagenome | isolation source: 100 cm saprolite under Madrone tree | place: USA:California | collected 2016-06-14 | reverse complement strand
GGCGGAGGCGTAAGCAGCGAGCGCACGAGCGGGTCGAACGGTGGCCCGGCCGGCGGAGGCGTCGCGCGGGGGCGGGCCGGCGCTTCAGCGTATTGCCACGTGCGCGTGTCGTACTGACCGACGAACCCGTCGAGGGGCCACTCCTTGACGCCCGGCGAATACTGCATGAGGCCAGAGAAGACACCATCGGCGTCTTCCGTATCCTTGAGGGCGTCGCCCACGAGCATCGGCGCATTGGTGTAGTTGACGACGAACTCCTTGAAGAACGGGTCCCCCTTCCACCGCTCGCTCTCGAGGACGTAGTGGACGAGTCCGCCGAGGAATGCCACATCGGAGCCCGCCCGGATCGGGGCGTGGATGTCGGCCACTGCGCTCGTGCGGGTGAAGCGCGGATCGACATGGATCAGCTTCGCGCCCTTGAGCTTGGCCTGCATCGGCCACCGGAACGCGACCGGGTGGCACTCGGCCATGTTCGATCCCTGAATCACGATGCAGTCGGAATCGACCATGCTGCGTGGATACATCGTGGCCGCCCCGCGCCCGAACCGTGTCCCCAAACCGGGGACGCTGGAGCTGTGTCAGATACGGGCCTGGTTCTCGATCGCAACGATCCCCAACCCCCGCATGAGCTTCTGCTGGATGTGGTTCCACTCGTTGTCGAGGGTGGCGCCGCCCAGCGAAAAGATGGCGGTGGTGACGTTGACGACCTTGCCGTTCTCGAGCCGCTCGACGAACGTCTCGTCGCGGGTCTTCTTCACCAATGCCGCCACGCGGTCGATCGCGCGATCGAGGTCCCACACCTCCCACTCGGTCGCGCCCGGAGCGCGGTGGAGCACCTTGGTCGGGCGGTTCGGGTTCACGTGAAGCTGGTAGATCGCCGCCCCCTTGGGGCACAGCGCCCCCTCGTTGTGAGGGCTTCGTGGATCGCCCTCGATGTTGACGATCTTCCCCTCGACGGCATGAACCAGCGTGGCGCAACCAACCGAGCAATACGGACAGACGCTGGGAATCGCCTTCGCGTGCTTGATCCGCAGTTCCTGCGCCTGCGCCAGGGCCGGCGCCAGGCTCGCCCCGACGCCCGCGAGGCCCCCCAACGCGGTCCCGGTGAAGGCGCTGCCGGACGTCTTGAGGAAATCCCGCCGTGACAGATCCATGACAATCCCCTACGGCAACCGCTAGATTCGTCTCACGATCGACCTTTCGGACGGCCTCTTCGAGCCGCCGGTTACTACGCCGCGGGCTTTCTCGCAAGAATGCGCAAGTCGGCCCCTCACTCGAGCCGAGGCAGCAGCGCCTCGACGATCGACGCCGGCAGGTGGAGCTCAACCGGGTGCCAGTCGGCCCATAGGCCATTTGGGATGGTCGGGAGACGCTACGGGGCGTTTCGCGAAGGCTCCCTGCATCGATGAAGGGGTCGATCGCATCCAAAGCAGGGGTGAAGAAATGAAGACCATGGAAGCCACACATCTACTGAAGACGTACCGTGATGTCGTCGCGCGACTACAGAACGAGGCCGCGGTGCCGACAGCCGATGCCGCGAGTAGCGATTTCCTCGATCTCGCCCAGAGTGTCGAGCATCAAGAGCTGGCGCGTCTCACCGCGACGCGCTTGGCTGAGCGGGCCAAGCGCCTGCACATCGCGCTGACGCGGATGGCGGATGGCGAGTATGAAGTCTGCTCCGAGTGTGGGACCTCCATTCCACGGAAACGCCTTCTCGCGATTCCCGATGCCACCACATGCGTGGCGTGTCAGGAGCAGCTCGAACGGGCCGGATCCTGATCGCCGCGGCGGCGATTCGTGATCGTCCCGCTCCTGAGTTCGTTCCTGGTCGTCGCGCTGGCGGAGATGGGCGACAAAACTCAGCTGGTGGCGTTGTCGATGGCCTCCCGATATCGCCGCCCCTGGACCGTCCTCCTCGGCATTTTCATTGCCACCACCGTCAACCACGCCCTGGCTTCGTCGGTCGGGGTGTGGACGGCGACCCGTATTCCCGCGGCCGGAGTTCAATGGGTTCTCGCTCTCAGCTTCATCGGGTTCGGCGTCTGGACGCTGGTCCCGGATAGTTCTGTCGAGCTCGCGAGGCTGCCCGCCTGGGGACCGCTCGTCACTACGGCGGTGGTGTTCTTCCTCGCGGAGATGGGCGACAAGACGCAGCTTGCGACGGTGGCGCTCGCCGCGCGGTTCGGCTCCCCCGCGGCCGTGACGGCAGGCACGACGCTGGGAATGCTGGCAGCCGACGCGCTCGCCGTATTCGCCGGGACCTACCTCGCGACGAGACTGCCGATGGTCTGGATACGCCGCGCCGCAGCCGCGCTGTTCTTCGTGTTCGGTCTCACGATCATCTTCAAGCTCCTCAGCCAATGACTGACCTCGTCTTCGCCCGCTCCCAGATGGCCATGTCGCTCGCGTTCCACATCACCTTCGCGGCGGTCGGCATCGGCATGCCACTGCTCATGGCCATCGCCGAAGGACTGCATCTTCGGAGCCGTGCGCCGATCTATCTGGACCTCGCGCGGCGCTGGGCGCGGGGCACCGCCATCCTCTTCGCTGTGGGCGCCGTCTCCGGCACCGTGCTCTCGTTCGAGCTCGGTCTCCTCTGGCCGCGATTCATGGAGTACGCGGGCGGAATCATCGGGATGCCATTCTCGCTCGAGGGCTTCGCGTTTTTCGCTGAAGCGATCTTCCTCGGGATCTATCTCTACGGTTGGGATCGCATCTCACCGGTGGTGCACTGGCTCGCGGGAATCGCCGTCGCCGTCAGCGGCCTGCTGTCCGGAATATTCGTCGTCACCGTGAACGCCTGGATGAACGCGCCGACGGGCTTCGAGCTTGTCGACGGCCGAGTCACGAAGATCGATCCGATGGCCGCCATGCTCAACCCGGCCAGTCTGCAGCAGGTCATCCACATGACGCTGGCCGCGTACGTGGCGACGGGCTTCTCCGTCGCGGCCGTCCACGCGTTCTTTCTCCTCCGGGATCGAAGCAACGTCTTCCATCGGCGGGCCTTGGGGATCGCGCTGACCGTGGCCGCCGTTGGCATCCCGCTTCAGATCGCCAGCGGGGACATGATCGCCCGGATGGTCGCCGAGCGGCAGCCGGCCAAGTTCGCCGCGATGGAGGCTCACTACCGGACCGGAGCAGGCGCACCGATCACCATCGGCGGTATCCCAAACGACGCGACGATGACGACCCGTTATGCGCTCCGGATCCCCTCGGGATTGAGCGTGCTCGCCCAGGGCGATGCACAAGCGTCCGTCCGCGGTCTCGACAGCATTCCCCGGGATGAATGGCCCAACACGCGCATCGTTCATTGGGCCTTCGATCTCATGGTCGGCGCCGGGTTCGCCATGCTGATCCTCGCAGCCTGGGCCGGGTGGCTCTGGTGGCGACGGCGACGGTTGCCCGACGACCGCTGGCTGCTGCGCGCACTGGTCGTCGCCGGTCCTCTCGGCCTCATCGCGATCGAGGCGGGGTGGATCGTCACCGAGGTCGGCCGGCAACCGTGGATCATTTACGGCGTGATGCGCACAGCCGACGCCGTCACGCCGATGCCTGGTCTCGTCGTACCGTTTGTCACCTTCACGGCGATCTACTTTTTCCTGTCCGTGATCCTCGTGTACTTGCTCCGCCGCCAGTTCCTCGAAACACACCCGACCTCGACACGGAGCAGGTGACGGATGCACATGGGGGCGTCGCGTGGCGGTTGAGCACACGTTGGGTGCCGTCATCCTGGCGGCGCTCGTGGTCTACGCGCTGTCGGGCGGTGCCGACTACGGTGGCGGCATGTGGGACCTGCTGGCCTCGGGGCCTCGAGCGCTGCGGCAGCGCGCGGCGATCGAGCACGCGATCGCGCCGATCTGGGAGGCGAACCACGTCTGGTTGATCCTGGTCATCGTGGTTCTCTTCACCGCCTTTCCACGCGCGTTCGCCGCGATCATGACGGCCCTCCACATCCCCATGACCGCGATCCTCCTCGGGATCGTGTTGCGCGGCTCCACATTCGTCTTTCGCAAGTTCGACGCTCAGGACGATGCGGTGCATCGGCGCTGGAGCACGCTGTTCGGCGCGTCGAGCTTCTTCACACCGTTCGTCCTCGGTCTGTGCCTGGGAGCCTTGGCCTCGGGCGAGATCCGCGTAATCGATGGGCGGTTGTCGAGTGGCTTCTTCGCGGGCTGGACCCGGCCCTTCGCCGTCGCCTGCGGTCTGTTCGCTCAGGGTCTCTTTGCGTTCCTTGCCGCCACCTACCTCACGGTCGATACCGAGGACGAACCCGATTTACAAGCGGACTTCCGCAACCGGGCACTCGTCGCCGGCCTGCTGCTGGCGCCGGCGGCGGCACTGACCTTCGTTCTCGCACGGGATGGGGCGCCGCAGATCTTCGCAAAGCTCACGAGCTGGTGGGCGCCGTTCCTCGTTGCGGCGACCAGCGTGTGCGCGATCGGCGCGCTGGTGACCTTGTGGCATCGCCGCTTTCGATGGGCTCGGGCGGCTGCGGTCGGTCAGGTGACGTTGATCCTGGTCGGCTGGGGGTTGGCGCAATATCCCCACATCGTGGTCCCCGATCTCACGTTGACTAGCACGGCAACCGTCGCATCCACTCTCGATGCTCTGCAGTCCGCGCTAGCTGTCGGAGCGGTGGTCCTCTTCCCCGCGTTCGGCTATCTGTTCTACATCTTCAAGCGGCGCAATACGCCGAAGCAATTCAGCAAGAACGCGTAGCACCGGCCTGCGCGCGGCCGCCGTCCCAATAAGTGAGAGAGAAGGGAGGGATAACAGATGAAGCGAGCCATTTTCCTCGCGCTGATGCTCCTGACCGTCCTGGTGCCGCTCATGGGCGTTGCCAACGCGGACTTGAAGAGCGACGAAGCCATCGAGCAGGCCCCGTAACGTCGCGAGTCGGGACGGACTCGACGCGCAACAAAACAACCAAGGTCCGAGGAATTCGGACAAAGGAGAAGAAACACATGCGTTATCAAGTGTTGCTGGCAACAATGGCGCTCGGCGTGGCGATGTCCTTCGGACACGCTGTGGCCGGCGGTCCGGACGATTCGTATGGCGCCCGGGAAGTAGGCACCGTGCGCTTCATCGATCGCGACCTCAATCTGATCCAGCTCGCGGATGGCACCGAGCTACGCACGACCGACCCCCGGATGCTCCAAAACATCCAGGAAGGCATGCGGGTACTGGTCGACTTCGTTCATGAGGGCGACAGGAACGAGCTTAACAGCATCGCGCCTGTCGGAACCGATGCGCAGGTGGGTGTCAGTCCGACCGCCGGCTACTAATCTGCATCCCACGCCAGGCCGGCTCGTGGGCGGCCCCTCGCCGCTCAGGGCCGGAATCTGGCGGGATGCCCTTGATTCTACCGCTCACGTGACAGGTTGAAGAATGAAGACTCGCAATGCTCTGCTCATCGTGACGGCCGCGTTGCTGGCCGCGACGCTCTCCTTGGCGTTGCCGAACCTGGTCATTGAAATCGTGGGTGCTGAGGAGCTGGCCCAGACTCAGACGCTCACACCCCAAGAGAAGCAGCCGAACGCATCGTAGCCGACGGATCCAGCGATCGGCACGTGGAACGTCGCCGACATGCCTCCGCCTTCCCGCAGACTCTATCGGGGATACCCGGTCCTTCACCCCGCAGCCGGCCGAAAGCTATTTGACATCGACGCTGCGCATGACGCGTCGTGCCACCCGGCAGAAGCGGACGACCAGAGGAGTCTGCTTGCCGACCGCCGAGAATATCCGGCTTTGGTGTAACGCGTGATGTCGCCGGTGACGGTAAAGGTGCCGTAGGCGCCCGAGCCCTTCGCGTGCACTACGCGCTCGGGGATGCGCTCGCGGTTGAAGTGCGCGTGCTTCTCGAAGAGCTGCCAATCTTGGACGAGGAGCGAGCGGGCCCCGAGGACCTGCGGTCAGGGCGTTCTGGTTGTCGCTCAACGGTATTCCTGCGGCCGTCGTGAGGGGCGGTTTCTTCGGTGCGTCAGCCATTTCTGCCTCCTTCTGACCCTGGGATTCGCCGGTTGTGGCAGCCTTGATGCCCTCGAGACGACAGCGTCGGCATCGCGGTGTCGCTGTAAAGGAAGAAGTACTCCCACAGCTTTCGGAGCAGCTTCCTCATATTTGGCTGCCTCCGCGGTTCCAGTCCGGGTCCTAAGCAGGGACCGCCGCCATTGAGATTAAGAATTATTTTGATCGATTCCGACAAAATTCACCGGTCCCGACACCGCTCGCACTCGCCGATCAATTCGAACTGGAAGCCCGCCACGTCGGTCATCCCTGCGAGGCAGCACGGGCTGATACAAGGCTGTCGCTTCTCGCCAGTGTCTTTTCCGCGGACAAGGGCGGTGATGTCACACGAGCTCACGATGACGCGCGAATGAGCACTCGTAGCCGCATGCCTCTTTAACCGGCGTGATGGCACGCATAGAACCGCCATGTCCCGGTGAGCCGCTCGAACGGAAGTTCGCTTCCGGCCTGACCTGGTACTGCAACGGATGTCTTGCGCGGGGCTTGGCATGAGACCTGCTCGGAATGCGTCGCGGGAGTGTGGGGTGGCTCTCGTTGTGAACAACAACGCCGTGCGTGGGTGACCGAGGAGCGTCTTCCTTCGGGGCGCCGCCGAACTGGCAAGAAAAGGTCATACAACTGCGATGACAGATTGGTGGCAGGAGATCGATGACGCGATCGTGAGTTGCTTCCTCGCTAAGAGTTCGATGACACCCGTCGAGATCGGCCGGAAACTTGGGATGTCGACCGAGGCGGTGACGTCGCTGCTGGGCCGGTTAGCGCAGGAAGGGAAGATCACCATCGTGCGCGTCGCGCTCGCAACACGCGCGAGCGCGGGCGGCGAGGACCGATGAAGCGATTGGCCCTGATCGCTCACGACAACAAGAAGGTCGACCTCATCGCCTGGGCGACATTCAACCGCGACACGCTCATCGGGTTCCAGCTGGTCGCGACGCGGCACACTGCGCGGCTCCTGCGGGACAAGGTGGGTCTTGAGGTCGAAGACTTGTTGAGCGGGCCGGAGGGTGGTGACGCCCAGATCGCGGCACGGGTGGCCACAGGAGCGGTGGACACCGTTTTCTTTTTTGTGGACCCGCTATCGGCGCAACCGCATGACCCGGATATCCGGGCGCTCCTGCGAGTGTGTAACGTCCACAACATTCCGCTGGCGACGAATGTCGCGACGGCGGACCTCATCATCACGGCCCTCGCGGCATCGTCTGAAATTCGTCCCGGGCCCGAGGGCGAGGCCTGACGACCATCTCCGAATCGGCGAAGCGGGCCACGGGCAGCGCGGGAGCAGAGGTCACCCGCAGCTTCGTCGAGCTGGCCCAGCGCCGAGTCTCCTATCTGACTGTCGGAGACCCGGCAGGCGAGCCAACCCTTCTCCTCATCCATGGTTCGGGGGTGAGTGCGCGCTCCTGGATCAACCAGCTTCAAGGCTTGGGGGGCGTTCGGCGGGTCGTGGCCGTCGACCTGCCCGGACACGGAGAGTCCGACCCGATGCCCCACGTGAGCGTCGAGGAATACGGCGGGGTCGTCGCTGACGTCCTCGACGCACTGGGGCTGGGTTCAGTCATCGCGGTCGGCCACTCACTGGGCGGCGCGATCGCGATTGCGCTCGCATCCCAGCAAGCAGGCCGCGTGAGAGGTCTCGTTCTCCTGGCGAGCTGTGTGAAGCTCCCAGAGGTTGACGGCTGGGGCGAACGATTCTTGGCCTATCTGCCCGGCCCTCTGCGCAAGCTTCTCTTCTTTGCTATGGCGAAGAGGCTCCTCTTTGCGCCCAGCGCGCCCAGCGGCGCGGTCGCCGTCGGGATGCGTGAGCTCCGCGCCTGCCGACCGGAGACAATTCTCAAGGACGTGCACGCCGCAAAGGCGATGGACCTGACTGGGCCGGCAACCCGTCTCGATGTTCCCACCCTGATCCTGGTCGGAAGCCAAGACCGACTCACCACGCCGGCGTTGGCTCAACACCTCAGCGAGCTGATCTCGGGGTCGCTGCTGAGAATCCAAGAAGGTGCTGGCCATATGCTATTGCTGGAAGTCCCCGAATGGGTGAACCGAGAGGTCTTGGACTTTGTCGGTTCAATAACGGCCCTGGCCGAGGTGCCTTCGTCCCCCGCGGTCGAAGGTCAACGCAAAGGTTCGCTCGTTCCGCGGTTCCTCGACTGGTTTCGCCGCATTGCGCGATGGCTGACGTTGTGACCGCCTAGCATCTCGCCTCTGACCTGTGAATCTGAACCTGAGCCGCCCGATCGGAATGAGCGATCACCCTCTCTGGATCCCTCACCGTTCATAGGGCTCGTGTAGGCACGGAAGAGAGCACGCTGACAGCGACTCTCCGGTAGCGCCTTGGGTTGAGGCAGCGCGTTGCGTTTGTGGCCCAACACTACGCTGCCGCGATCGCAGGTCCGCGTTTCAACCACAACTCGTGAAACTGGTCATCGCTGTGGAGCCGTCGGGCCCGTCCCTCGCTCGGCAGCCAGCCGAGTCAGGATCGGTTCCGCGAACCGCGTCGGGATGGCAAAGCTGATGCCGGTGTTCCCACCCGCCTTGGTGAAGACCACGGTGTTGATGCCGATCGCCTGGCCTCGCCGGTTGATCAGGGGGCCGCCGCTGTTCCCCGGATTGATGCTCGCATCCGTCTGGATGAAGCGGCTGTTCGGCTTCAGTTCGACCTCGCGGTCGAGGGCGCTCACGATGCCGACAGTGGCCGTCTGATCAAGGCCAAAGGGGCTGCCGATGGCCATGACGGGCTCGCCCACTTGCAGTGTTGATGAGTCGCCGAGCGGGATTACGGGCAAGTCGCGGGCCTCGATCTTGAGGAGCGCCAGGTCCACCCTGGGATCCTGGCCGACAACCGTCGCAATCAGCTCGCGCCCGTCGGCCAGCTTCACGCGGAGCTCCGCGGCCCTCTCGATGACGTGTTGGTTCGTGACGATGTACCCATCGGGGTTGACGATCAAGCCTGACCCCAGGCCGAGGTAGATCGGCTTGCCAGCGTCGATCTCCCACGCGCCAATGTGGACGACCGCGGGGCGGAGCGTCCGCGCGATCCGCACCCAGTCCGGCGCCAGGGTTCCCACGTCCGAGACGGGCAACGCGCGGCGTTCCGTCCAGAGCGCGTTGCTCGACCGGCGCGGCAGGAAGCCTACCCGCAGTGCGAGGTCGGTGCCTGCGACGAGCCCGGCCAACAGGAGCAGTGCGAGGACCACCCGTGTCACGGTCGCTCCCTTCGACCCCCCGATCATGGCGGGTGCTCGCGCGCACGCCTGCCGGCGTGCTCACGGGCACGGGTCGGAACGCCATGCCCGTGAGCCGGCAGCACAGTCGCCTCGAGCCGTCGCGCCCCTACTGCTTGGCCTTCCCTTTCGATTCCATCTCGCAGCCGCCGGCGGCCGTATCCCAATAGCCGCCGTCCCGCTGGCACGCCTGCTTATCACGCTCCATTGCCGCGGCCTTGGCCTTGGTCTCGTACTCGCAGCCGCCTTCCGTATACCACCCACCGTTCCTGATGCAGTCCTGGCGGGTCCGCTCCTGCGCGGGGTCCTTGGCCTGCGCCAGCACCGTGCCGGCCGGATCCGCCGCCGCCGCGAGCATCGCCGACCCGCTCACGGCCACAAACAACGTTGCTGCCACCACCGCTGCGCCACCCATGCGAAACATTGCCTTCCTCCTCTTTGTTGTGACTCCACCCCCCGCAGGTCCATCCCGGGGGAACTTGACAACCCTGGAGTCAACGCTCCGCCTCTTCGGATGTGGAATGGGCGCGCGGTAGCGCATCGGGCGATCGCTTTCAGCAAGAATCGGCAAGACCCGGAACGGCCGCGGATGGACCGAGCATGGACGACCGGCAACGGATCCGTGAGCCTGCGTTCACATTCTTGCGAAAAGGAATGCGTGTTTACACCGCTCCACGCCCATCCGCCCTCTCAAAGACGGGCTCAAGCCGATCATCAAAATCGTCCTCTCGCTCCCCAACGAACATCCCGTCGATCGGGGTGACGAGCGGATGGGCTACAGATGAGCATGATGCGCGTACCGGGCATTGAGGTGGTACGAAACGGACGCACGATTCCACTCCTGCCGGCGCCCGCCGTCTTGTCCAGCCGGGCAGTGCAGTGGGATGGGATGGCGCTCGAGGTGCTTCACATTCCTCCCGGCGAAATTGCCGACCATGAGCACGCGACTCACGCGGTGCACTTGATCACGAATGCTTCGGTGCGGGCCGCGCTGGTCGCCGGCGACGGGATCCACGCGGGGTCGCTTGAGCCCCACACGATCATGCTCATGCCGCGGGGCTCCCGGCATCGATTCTTGGCGGAGGGTCCGATCGCGACGGTCTCGGTGGCCCTGCATCCCGAGCTGCTCTCGCGAGCGCTCGACGAGGCCACCCCGAGCGCAGCCATCGAGTTGACGCCCCAGTGGAATCTTACGGATCCGCATGTCATATCGATGCTCCTCGCACTTCGCGCTGACCTAGAGGACGGCTCCCCGGCCGGGCGACTGTACGGTGAGTCGCTCGGCACGGCGCTCGCCGTCTACCTCGCTCGGCGCTACGGCGTCCCGCCGATGCAGATGCGGCCGGTTCGCAACGGACTGCCGACATACCGACTTCGCCAGGTCCTGGACTACATCGCAGCTCATCTAGATCAGGACGTGAGCCTCGCCGATCTGGCCCGAACCGCGGGCATGAGTCCACACCACTTTGCCGTCCTCTTTCGACAGCGTACGAGCACGAGCCCACATCGTTACGTGGTTGAGCAGCGAATCAAGCGTGCGAAGCGTCTGCTGCGGGATCCCAGGCGATCCGTCCTGGAGGTGGCGCTTCTGAGCGGGTTCGAGAGCCAGAGCCACTTCGGTCGGGTGTTCCGGCGGGTCGTCGGGATGACGCCGTCGGACTATCGTGCGGCGCTCTGATGATCGAATTTCTCGGAAGAATGGCTGAAATGTCGGAAGGAAAGGCCAACCGGAACGAGTGCGTCCGCGTCCGACATAGTGGGAGGGGCGTCACAGAAAATGGCTCGCAGGCCTCGAGAGGTCCGCCACCGCGTGTCCGGCGGCATATCTGAGAGGATCGTCTGCTTGCACGCCCGCGCGTTGGATTGGCTGCGAGGGATGCCGGCTGCCGCGGTGAGAGTACTCCGCAGAGCGTCGACGATCCGAGATTATCAGGCCGGAGAGCTGGTGTTCAGTCCTTCCCCCGATCCGAGGCACGTCTACGTCCTGGAGGATGGCCTCGTCCGCCTCTTTCGGCTGACACCGACCGGCCAGGAATTCACGCTCCGTTATGCTCGGCCTGGGGAGCTCTTCGGCGAGATGTCGGTGGTGAGCGACAGACCTCGAGAGGGGTTTGCCCAGGCGAGAGTCGCCTCGAAGATTCTGCGGATTCCCCGTGCTGCCTTCGTGGCGACCCTACGCGCCTACAACCCGGTGCTCTATGCGGTGACAAGGAAGATCGCCGGACGTGTTATCGACTACCAGGGGCGCGCTGAGGATCTCGTCTTTCTGGACGCCCGTCGTCGTCTGGCGCGCTTTCTCCTTCGGGTTGCGACGGAGCACGGCCGGCGCGCCGGCGAAGGTCTCACGGTCACGCTGTCGCTGACCCACGCGGAGATCGCATCCTTCATCGGCACGTCGCGGCAGACGGTGAGTGTCCACCTTGGTGAGCTCTCTCGCGCTGGCTTGATCACGCGCCGTGGTGGGCAACTCGACCTCCCGAATCCCGCCCGGCTGGAGGCGATTGCCTGAGGTCGTCCTGCGTATTGGCGGTGTCGTGTAGTTGACAGACAAGCATCCCGGCCCGGGGGTAGCGTGGCCCGATGGATTCGAACCATCGGCGGCCGAGAGGTGCTCGTCCCGGCGTCGCCAGCGGCCCGGCGCTGTAGAGCTCGGAGAGCGATCAGCTCACGCTACGACCAACTTCTGCCTCTGAACGAACGCTCACGTGACCGATCACGCTCGCAAGGCGGACTGGCTTCGCACGTTGCCCGCTGGTCAAGCAAGGGCCCTCCGTCGGATGTCGACGGCGCGAACCTACAAGACCGGAGAGTTGGTGTACGGCCCCTCGCGCACCCCGCGGCAGGTCTACGTGCTGGAGGACGGCCTCGTCCGGCTCTTTCGAGTGACGGCGACAGGCTCAGAGTTCACGCTCGGGTACGTCAGACCGGGCGAAATCTTCGGCGAGACATCGGTACTGAGCGACAGGTCTCGCGAAGGCTTCGGCCAAGCCAGGGTTGCGTCGAGGATTCTGCACGTTCCCCGCGCCGCCTTCATCGCGATGCTACGAGTCCACAACGCGGTCCTGTACTCGATAACAAGGAGGCTCGCCCAGCGTGTCATTGATCTCCAGAGTCGTGTCCAAGATCTGGTTTCCCTGGACGCGCGACGCCGCCTGGCGCGGTTTCTCTTACGAATCGGGATGGAGCACGGCCACCGCGACGATGCGGGGCTCACAATCGGACTGCCGCTGACTCACGAGGAGATAGGGATGATGATCGGCACATCGCGGCAGACGGTCAGCCTCCTTCTCAGGGAGTTGACCGATGCCGGTCTGGTCACGCGTCGCGGCGGGCAGCTTGTCCTGCCGGATCCCTCGAGGGTGGATGCTATGGACTGAGGCCAATTTCAAAAAACGACCCACGTCGAGCGTCTCGGTTCTCACTGGCGGTGTCGGGTAGCTGACAGACACGCGTCCCGGCCCGAGCCTAGAATGCTGCCGTGCAACCAGCCCCCGACGGCGTAGGGGCCGGGGAGAAAGACGTGCTGGCGCCCACACCGGTCCACGTGCTGATCATCGAAGAGGCCGTGGCGGACGCCGAGCTGATGGTCGCCGAACTGAGGCGTGCGGGGTTCGGCCCCGACTGGCGTCGCGTGGTGACCGAAGCCGAGTATGTGGATCTCTTGGGCCCCGGGCTCGATGTCATCCTCGCCGACTACAGGCTGCCGTCCTTCAGCGCCGGGCGCGCTCTCGAGATCCTGCGGGAGCGCGAGCTGCGCGTTCCGTTCATCGTCGTGTCCGGCACGATCGGCGAGGAAGCTGCCGTGGCGCTGATGAAGCAGGGCGCGAGCGATTGCCTGCTCAAGGATCGGCTGGCGCGCCTCGGGCCGGCGGTCAGTCAGGCCCTCGAGCAGAGGCGGCTGCGCGCGGCGGAACATAAGGCCCAGGCCGAGGTGCTCTACCAGAGCGAGAAGGTCGGAGCAATGGGCCAGCTGCTCGCGGGCCTCGCGCACGAGCTCTTCAACCTGCTGTCCGTAGTGATCGGCCACGCCAAGATGCTGCCTCGCACGGCGCCACCGAAGATCGCCGATCGGACGGCCAAGCTCTCATCCGCGGCCGAGCGCTGTCGGCGTATCGTGAAGAACTTCTTGGCGCTCGCGCGACAGCATTCAACGCAGCGCCAGCAGGTCGACGTCAACGGCGTGGTGCGCGAGGCGGTCGAGCTCCTGGAGAATCCACTGCGGGTGGACTCGGTGACCGTGGGGCAGAACCTGGGCGGTGATCTCCCGATGCTGTGGGGTGACGCGGATCAGCTTCACCAGGTGGTCGTTAATCTCATGACGAACGCCCAGCAGGCGATGCGGGGGAGTGCCCACCCGCGCCGGCTCACCATCACGACGGGGCACCAGGGCCAGCGGATCACACTCGAGGTGACCGACACGGGGCCGGGCATCCCAGCCGAGATTCGAGCGCGGATCTTCGAGCCGTTCTTCACGACGAAACCGCCCGGCCACGGGACGGGGCTCGGGCTCGCGCTCTGCCAGAGCATCGTGGAGCGGCACCGAGGCGTGATCTCGGTGAAGAGCGCTCCCGGCCAGGGGGCGACGTTCCGAGTCGAGATCCCGGCGGGTGCGCCGTCGGAGGAGGTCGAGAGCGTGATGAGACCGGAGGCGTCGCGTTCAGCGCGGCTGTACAGGATTCTCGTCGTGGACGACGAGCCGGACGTGGCGGATTTGCTCACGGAGATGCTGACTGAGGACGGTCACGATGTGGACACGGCCACCAACGGGGCCGTCGCGCTCGAGAAGATTCGGGTCCACTCATACGACATCGTCTTCTGCGACATGCGGATGCCCGGGCTGGACGGTCCGGCCCTATACCAGCAGGTGGAGCACAGCCGGCCGGACCTCGTGAATCGCTGGATCTTCTTTACCGGCGACGCGCTGGGTGCCGAAACCGCGGCGTTCCTCGACCGAACTCGAGCGCTCACGCTGGCGAAGCCCTTCGACCCCGACGAGTTGCGGCGTGTGGTGGTGCAAGTCACCGCGCATGATTGGCGTTCTTAAGTCACTTGAAAGGATCCCGAGGGTCAGCCTCAGCCTGCAGAAAGGAGTAGTCCGACAAGATGTCGAAGTACGCGCGCTCGAATCCACCGACGCCCTCGGGAACCCACGCGATCTGCTGGCCGACGACCGCGCCGGACGCATCCAGGGCCTGCGCAAGCAGGCGTAACGGCTCGGCGGGCTCCCCGTATTCGTTGGTGATGTAGCCGCGAACGGCTTGCCCCGTCTGATTCGGGCTCCATCGAACAGTCGAGCTTGAACCAGTGATCCCAGCCTGCATCAAGCTGGGGTGCGGCCGGCAGCGCGCCGCCGCCGGTCGCACTCCTGGGCTGTCTATCTCGAGCGGCGGAGGTTCAGCGGAAGCCCGGGAAACGGCTCACCGGTGATCGTGTCCTGCTTGACCCGGAGCTCGGCGAGCGTCGTGTTCTGTAGGGCCAGCTTCAGCAACTCGCCCTGGACCGAGCCGGTGACATCGCCCGAGTAGTCCGGCCGCCCGCCGACGCTGATGGTGCCCTTCACAGCGGTACCGCTCTGGGTCAGCGTCAGTGTCACGGGCACAAACACTCCACCCGTTCCCGCGCTTCCCGTCCACGCGCCCGCCAGATTTGCAGTCGGCGCGGTTGCCGCGGACATCTCTGCCTGCCTGGCCGCGCACCCCGCGGCGACGACACTGAGCAGAGCCAGAAGCACGATCGTAGGCGCCTTCATCATGGTTTCCTCCGGTTAGAGCCTACGGCAGTGCAAAGTTACAGTCGTGACCGCATGCATTGGTTGAAGAAGGGTATCCGGTTCAATCGCTCACGCATGGTCGGCGACAACGTGAGGCCGCTTTCTCAGAATGACGAGTGAGCCCACGAGGGCCACGATCATCACCGTCAGCAGTCCCAGTTCGAGCATCGCCCCCTGGAACGCCCCGCCGCCCTTCTCGAGGAATCGCGCGAACTCGGCGGTGAGCACCAGCAGGCGGCGGATGGCGGCGATCAACCCGACAATCAGGAAGGGTTCCGGCACGAGCGCGTGCTCACGGAAGGAGACCTGCACGGTGTAGAGAAGCTCGACGATCATCAGGATGAGGAGGATCTGGTCGAGAAGCTCCACGGCATGGTCGGGTAGAGTGGCGCCGAGAAGCGCCCGCACGAAAGCGACGGCGACTGCGACGAGCAGCACTAACGCGATCGCTGCGAGGAGCGTTCCCAGGCCGGCGTGACCGCGTCTTCGACCCGCATGAAGCCCTGTACGATCGATTCGCGCCAGGCCGGCACCTCCAGCCGCGGCCGTGTGTCGGTCATACCGCTCGATTGCCCACCAATCGTCATCGTCTGCCCCGTGAAGCAACCATGCGCTTTGTTCGATATGAGTCGTCATTGTGACGGTCGTACTGGGACGCTGGTTGCCACTTATCTGCCTGGATTTATGCATTCTTGCGAAGAACTTCGTTGATGCCACTGGGACTCATGCACAGCAAGGATCCTCGCCACAAATCCGCTGGGATAGCCCAAAGAGTTCGAGCACGCCGTCATGCTCCGCAACGGTGCGTGCGTCTTCGTCCGGTCGGTCCGGACGATGAGCCGCGGCTGATGGCGCTCTACGAGCGTCTCAGCTTCGACACGGCTTACCAGCGGTTCTTTACGTGGAGGAAGAAGCCGCCGCCTGCTCTGGCGCGCCACTCGAGTTCCTCGCGAGACGCGGTTTCGTTCTTTGGAGACGCCTCAGGGAGTGAGCTGGCGCTGCACCTATGAGCCGTCGACGCGGCACCCGATCGTCTGACTGCGGGCTCCCCCAATGGCAGCACCGCGGATGACGTCGAAGGCATCAGCCGTGGACGCAACGGAGGTACTCCCTGCACTGGCGGCGCCGGCCTCGCTGCGGTACGCGCTCGGCGTCATCCCGGTGACCCGTCGAAACGTCGTCGTGAAGTGACTCGGCGTCCGAAATCCCACTAACTGCGCGATCTCGGCGATCCGCACCGTTCGAGTCGCCAGTACCGTTCGCGCCGCGTCGATCCGGCACCGAACCAGGAATCGATGCGGGGGCACGCCGGTGCTTCGCTTGAAGAGTCGCGCGAAATGGTAGGGGCTCATGTGCACGAGGGCACTGAGCTCCGCGAGCCGAAGCTCCCGCTGCAGATTCTCCTCGATGTACTGAGTCACACGTCGGAGTCTGTACGCCGGCAGGTCGCTGCTCGTCCCATCGGCCACGCCGGTCGTCGCAGGGTGAGCCTCCAGCATGCCTTCCATTGATGTTCCGTCTGCCTCGGCTATCTGATTCACGAGCCACATGAAGTGGCGACCGTTGCATCCAACGTCGTCATGGCATCGCCTAGCTGTTTCCGGAGAAACAGCCGGGCGCGGTGCACGCGAGACTTCACGATGGGGACGCTAACGCCCAAAGCTTCCGCGAGCTCGAGATTCGACAGGCCCTCGACGTCGCGCAGGACCAGCACCGTCCGAGAGACGGGGGGCAATTCGTCGATCGCCGAGGTCAGCGCCATCCGCAATTCGGTCTGGACCGAGGGGTCGTCCACGCGGGCCGACCAATCGTCGATGGGTCCGACGTAGTGGCCCCGTGCATCGAACGACGGGAGCACCTCATCCAAGGACAGGTCTCGACTTCGGCTCTGCCGGCCGCGGAGTTTCTGGTAGGCCGCGTTCGAGACGATCCGGTAGAGCCAGGAGCCGAAGGCCGACTCACCCCTGAACGTATCG
>WNFO01002420.1_pt1 | contig 16996 bp, 15 predicted proteins | sample 5400251 | NCBI WGS metagenome assembly WNFO01 (sample SAMN13153354, study PRJNA577476) | soil metagenome | isolation source: 100 cm saprolite under Madrone tree | place: USA:California | collected 2016-06-14 | reverse complement strand
CGGTGCGGCGCCTTTGGAGAAACTACTGCTGGTGAAGGAAGTAATCAACGAATGAAGCTGGTGCGCTGGTCCATGATTTCGATCTTGCTATTGCTCGCTGCCTTTGGTTCAGCGTGCAACCGGGGAAATTATGCCGCCGACGACCCATCCAAAATTCACGTCGGAATTGTTTTCGATATAGGCGGCAAAGACGATCGCTCCTTTAATGCGGCCGCTTTTGCCGGCGTAAAGTGCGCTGAGACAGGTAACTGGCCCGACGGAACGCCCTGTGGCAAACCCAAGCTGAACATTGTGCTGCGGGATATTGAGCCCGGCACTCCAACTTCTATTGAACCGGCCATGCGCGCGTTTGCCGAGCGCGGCTACGATTTAATCATCGGCGTGGGTTTTGCCCAGGCGCCGATCATGGAGCGCGTGGCGAGAGAATATCCAAACATTCGTTTCGCGATAGTTGACGGTGTGAGTGAACTTCCAAATGTTGCTTCGCTGGTGTTCAAAGAACACGAAGGCTCGTATCTGGTCGGTATGCTTGCCGCGAAGAAGTCCCAAACCGGCACCATAGGATTTTTGGGTGGAATGGACATTGGTCTTATTCATCGGTTCGAAGGCGGTTACGAGGAAGGTGCGCGGGCCGTCAATCCCAACATCCGTGTCATTCAAAATTATGTTGGTGTGACCGATTCGGCCTGGAATAATCCGGGCAAGGGAAAGGAACTCGCGCTGGCGCAAATCGGCAAAGGCGCCGATGTGATTTTTACGGCCGCCGGTAATTCCGGGCTGGGCGCTTTCGATGCCGTCGAGCAGGCCGGCAAACAAAACGGCCGCGCCACGCACTTCGTGATCGGCGTAGACTCAAATCAGAACATGGTCAAGCCGGGTTTTGTGCTCACCAGCATGGTCAAGCGCGTTGACAATGCCGTCTATGCAATCGTCGATGACGTGGTGAAGGGAAAGTTTCAGGCCGGCTTCCACGTTTATGGGCTCGACAAGGACGGCGTCGGCTACGCCATGGACGAGAACAACCAGAGCCTGGTTACGCCAGAAATGATTCAGCAGGTTGAAGAAGCAAAAAAGAAAATCATCACGGGCGAGATCAAGGTCACGGATAAAATGGCTAAATGAAATATGTCAGTCGCTAGTAGTCAGTAGTCAGTTGCTTGTTTCACCCTTAGGAGACTCATTATGGCTCGGACCAATTTTGAGAACTTAAGGGTGTATCAGTTGTCGGAAGAACTTTCCGATTTGATTTGGATCGTAGTGCTTGCATGGAGCCCTTTTGCCCGGGACACCGTGGGCAAACAACTTGCGAGATCTGTTGATAGCATCGGGGCAAACATTGCAGAAGGCGCCGGCCGCGGCACCTTCGCAGACAACAAACGCTTTGTGCGAATTGCAAGAGGTTCACTGAACGAGTCAAAACACTGGTTGAGACGTGCCTTCAAACGCGATTTGTTAACCGCCAAACAAGTCAGAGATCTAAAGCCGCTCATTGATGAACTGGGGCCAAAATTAAATGCCTATCTGAATTCCATCGGCCGGGACAGTCGACTTCGAATTCGTCAGGAACCAGCAACTAACAACTGACAACTAACGACTGACAATAAACAAGTGCTCGAGTTAAATGCGCATCGCGTATGGTTTTTACAAAGCAGATAGCGGCGAAGTTGTCGTTGACGGCCAGGCGAGAGAAATTAATAGCCCGCACGATGCGATTGCACTGGGCATTGGCATGGTGCATCAGCACTTCATGCTTGTCAGCACCATGACCGTTGCAGAAAATATTGTGCTTGGCGCCGAGCCGGGTAGCGAGGTTGCGCTCGACCTGAACAAAGCGTCCGCCGACATTCAAAAGCTTTCAGAGGAATTCAAGCTCGCCGTCAACCCGCACGCAGTTATCGAACATCTTTCGGTGGGCCAGCAACAGCGCGTCGAGTTGTTGAAGGCTTTGTATCGTCACGCGCGGGTTTTGATTTTGGATGAGCCTACCGCGGTGCTCACGCCACAGGAGGTTGAAGAGTTTTTCGCCATCCTGCGCGGCATGCGGCAGCAGGGCAAAACTGTCGTCATCATCACGCACAAGCTTTCTGAAGTCCTGGCAATCTCGGATGAAGTTACTGTAATGCGCGACGGTCGCGTCGTTGGTCGTTTGCAGACGAAGGAGACGAACGCAGCAGAGCTGGCACGACTGATGGTCGGTCGCGAAGTTTTGCTGCGAGTTGAAAAGCCGGAAGCAGACGTGGGCACAACCGAGCTGTCGGTAAAAAATCTTTCTGTGTCCAGCAGCGATGGTACAAAGCGCGTTAATGGAGTTTCGTTTGAGGTGCGTAAAGGCGAAATTCTCGGCATTGCGGGTGTCGAGGGTAACGGCCAAACGGAATTGATTGAGGCGCTCGCGGGATTAGTGCCGGCAGCGCATCTCACCGGCGAAATTCGGTTGGAAGGGCGCGACATTACGCGCGTTGATGCGCGTTCGCGGCGCGAGCTTGGCATTGCGCACATTCCCGAAGACCGCCACCGGCGCGGCCTGTTGCTGGATTTTAGTCTCGCCGAGAATTCGATTTTAGGCGTGCACTACCGCAAGCCGGTTGTTTCGACCGCCGGAGTATTTCTCGACAACCAGGCCATTCGCAAGCGCGCCGCGAAAATAATTGAACGGTTTGATGTGCGCCCCACCAATCAGGAGTTGCCGGCGCGCGCGCTATCGGGCGGCAACCAGCAGAAGTTGATCATTGGTCGCGAGTTTGATCTGCATCCGAAGCTATTACTCGTTTCGCAACCGACGCGCGGGGTTGACATCGGCGCGATCGAGTTTATCCATCGTAAGCTCGTGGCCTTGCGCGATGCCGGCTGCGCGGTGTTGCTTGTCTCTGCGGAACTGGAAGAGGTGACCGCGCTCGCCGATCGCTTGCTGATCATTCACGAGGGCCGCATTGTCGGCGATGTCGATCCTAAAGTTGCGACGATCGAGGAAATTGGTTTGTTAATGACAGGCGGCGGCGGGAAGCATTGAAGGCGATTGAAAGTTCTTTTGAACTTTTTCCTGCGAACCAAAGAACAAAGATCGATCAGAAGAATCTCAGGGCATTGTGTCTGATGGTGAATTTAACTTACAACTGCAACGCTGGGATTCGCTTTCGCTCCAGCGGAGCGAGATGTTTATAGCTACGAGTAGACACACAAGGTCTTCGCTCCATAGGAGCGAAACTCATTGTGCTCCTACGGAGCTAAGGATTTAAAAAAAGAATCTCAGGCTATAAACATCTCGCCCCACTGGGGCGAAGACAAACAACGTTCTGGTGCGCTTCCAAAGTGAATTCGCGGATAACAGATGAAACTACTTCGTGAATTGCTGTTTCCACTGATCGCCGTAATCGCGGCTTTCATTATTGGTGGAATCCTGATTCTGATCATCGGCGATAATCCAATCGTTGCCTACAAACTGCTGCTGGGCAGCGCCTTGTCGTGGCCGGATGGCATTGGCTACACGCTGTTCTATGCAACTCCTTTAATCTTCACGGGGCTGGCGGTGCTGGTTGCGTTTCGCTGCGGCCTTCTCAACATTGGCGCGGAAGGTCAGTTGTACGTGGCGGCGTTTGCTACGGCCTGGGTCGGCATCACGTTCGTACACATGTCCGCCTGGCTGTTGCTCCCGCTTTGTTTTCTGGCTGCGATTATTGCCGGCGGCGCCTGGGGCGCGATTCCGGGCGTCTTGAAAGCGCGCTTTGGTTCACATGAAGTAATTAACACCATCATGCTGAACTTCATCGCTGTCGCGCTGGTCAGTTACTTCACGCAGTACCACTATAAAACGCCTGGCGATCCGATTATGGAAACTACCGAGATCGGCGGCGGAGCACACATCGCGCGCATCGGAAAATTTCTGCCCGGGTTTCCTGAACGCATTCCGCTTAATCTGGCATTCATTTTGGCGCTGGTCTGTTGTGTGCTCATCTATCTTTTTCTCTGGCGCACAAAATGGGGTTACGAGTTACGTGCTACGGGCTCGAATCCAACCGCGGCCGAATATGGCGGTATCTCGATCCGCAAACAAATAATAATTGCGATGACGATTTCAGGATCGCTCGCGGGCATGGTCGGCATCAATGAAGTACTGGGTTATCGTTATCGTTACTACGATGGTTTTTCCGCCAGCTATGGATTTACGGGGATTGCGGTGGCGTTGCTGGGGCGCAACCATCCGGTGGGAGTTCTGTTATCAGCGATCCTGTTTGGCATGCTGATACGTGGCGGCATCTTTGTTGACGCTTTCACAAACAACGTCACCAAAGATCTCGTGGACGTTCTTCAGGGCATAGTGATTCTTTTTGTAGCCGCGGAAGCATTGTTTCGCGGTCCATTCAGCAGGTTTGGTTTACTCAAACGCTCTAAGGTGTAACTCAAATGAGAGACCTTTTCACCATTGCTTTGATTTGGTCAACAGTGCGGTTGGCGACGCCTTTAATTCTGGCGGCGCTCGGCGGTTTGTTCTCGGAACGCTCAGGCATCATCAACATCGCCCTCGAAGGAAAGATGTTGGCTGGCGCGTTTACGGCGGCGGCGGTCACCTACGCCGCGGACTCGAAGCTGCATCTGGGTGCGGCGAGTCCATGGGTCGGTTTGCTTGCCGGCATGAGCGCAGGGATTTTCATTGCCGCGATCTATGCCATCGTTTGTATTCGTTACAAAGCCGACCAGGTAGTCAGCGGGACGGCGATCAATATTCTGATGTTTGGGCTACCGGCTTTTTTGAGCGGTGCTTTTTTTCTCTCATCCGGATCAACACCACAAATCCCGCGGGATCGATTGATACCTTTCACCCCACTTGTTATTGCGCTTCTGCTGCTCTTGCTCACTGGCATTTGCTGGTACGTCCTTTATCGCACACCCTTCGGGCTCCGGCTCCGCTCAGTCGGCGAAAACCCCGAAGCTGCGGACGCGGCCGGCGTGAGTGTTAGCGGCATGCGCTATTCCGGAGTATTAATTGCGGGTGCGTTGGCAGGAATTGGCGGCGCGTATCTTTCAATCGGTCAGTCGTCCCTGTTCACACGAAACATGACATCGGGCCGCGGCTTCATTGCGTTAGCAGCCTTAATCTTCGGCAAATGGCGGCCGGTGCAGACTCTACTCGCCTGTCTGTTGTTTGGTTTCACCGACGCCCTTTCGATTCAAATGCAGGGCGCGATAAAGCTGCCCGCGTTCTTTGCAACCCTACTGCGGCAGACTCCGGGTGATGATATTCCCGTCCAGTTTATGAATATGGTCCCCTACCTTTTGACAATCATTGTGCTCGCCGGCTTCATTGGCTCGTCGCGACCGCCGCGAGCGCTGGGCATTCCTTACCAAAAGGAGAAATAGTCGCAGGGCATTTCGATAAGTGAACTGATGAGTGGCAAAGTGTCTGAAGTGATGACTCAAACTGACCTGTATGCGCGTGCCGAGCGTGCTGCAAGTGCAATTCGCGCGCGCAGCAGTCAGCAGTGTCGTGTAGCGCTTGTGCTGGGCAGCGGTCTTGGCGGTTTTGCAGATGAGTTTGCGGACGCCGTCGCAATTCCTTATCAGGACATTCCCGGTTTTGTATCTTCAACTGCGCAGGGACATGCCGGCCGCCTGGTCATCGGTAAGGTCGAACCAAATAGCGTGGTGGCAATGCAGGGCCGTGTTCATTTTTACGAAGGCTACTCGCTCGAGCAGGTCACCTTTCCCATCAGAACCTTCAAGCTGCTGGGTATCGACACATTGATACTGACGAACGCGTCGGGTGGAGTGAATGTGCAACTTAATCAGGGCGCCTTGATGGTCATCAGCGATCATCTGAACCTGATGGGAGTAAATCCGTTGCGCGGCGCGAACGACGAACGTTTTGGTCCGCGCTTTCCTGACATGTCGGAAGTTTACTCGCGCGAGTTGCAGGAACTGGCAATTGATGAAGCGCGCGAATTGGGTGTTACTCTTCGTCGCGGCATATACGCGGGACTGGCGGGACCGAGTTATGAAACGCCCGCCGAGATACACATGCTGCGCGCGTTTGGCGCCGATGCCGTCGGCATGAGCACGGTGCCCGAAGCAATCGTGGCGCGCCATATGGGTATCAACGTGCTTGGCATTTCCTGCATTACAAACATGGCCGCCGGCATCAGTGAACAACCAATAAACCACGCAGAAGTGATGGAGACGGGCGAGCGCGTGCGAGCAACGTTTGCGCAACTGTTGCGACGAATTATTGCCAAAGTGCCGGCCCAGGGATAAGCAAACGTGAGTTTAATCATAGGTATATCCGGCGGCACCGGCTCTGGGAAAACGACGGTGGCGAACCGCATTTTAGAGACGGTGCGAGCGAGTGAAGTAGTTTTCATTCAGCAGGATTCCTACTATCGCAATTTGAAGGATCTGCCGCTCGACTACCGGCAAGTCGCAAACTTTGATCATCCCGACGCACTCGATAACGACTTGTTAGTCAATCACGTGCGCAAACTGAGGGCTGGTGAACCGATCGATCTGCCGATTTACGATTTCCGCACCCACAACCGCTTAAACGACACGCGCGCAGTCGATCCAAAACCGATTGTCATAGTTGAGGGTATTTTGATCTTTGCGGATCCGCGATTGCTGGAGCTGTTGGACATCAAGGTTTTCGTTGATACGCCTGACGACATTCGTTTTATTCGACGTTTGCGCCGTGATATTGCCGAGCGCGGCCGCACGGTTGAATCGGTTATCGAGCAATACATCGGCACGGTTCGACCCATGCACATGCAGTTCGTCGAGCCTTCGAAACGTTACGCCGACGTAATCATTCCGGAAGGTGGTCATAATCTGGTGAGCATTGATTTGATAAGTGGAAAAATTCGCGAGAGGTTGGCGGGTGCCTTGACCTCGGTTGGGGGCCAATCTTGAGTGAAAAAAGTTTGCAAGAGTTGATTGAGATAGCGAAGCAGGCGAGACTGCATTCCGTAGCACCTTTTTCAAATTTCCTGGTGGGCGCTGCGGTGCGAACCGCGAATGGAAAAGTTTATACCGGCTGCAATGTCGAAAGTGCCAGTTACGGTCTGACTGTTTGCGGCGAACGCGTTGCCATCTGGAAGGCGTTGTCGGAAGGCGAACGTGACTTTACTGAACTTGCGATTGTCGCGGATACGGAATCGCTGACACCTCCCTGCGGCACTTGCCGACAAATTATTTGGGAGTTTTGCAAGAACGCGACAATCGTACTCGCGAATCTCGACGGGGAAATCCAACAATGTTCGATCAAAGAATTGTTGCCTCGCGCTTTCGATGCTCGCTTTCTTGCCGGCGTTCATAAAGATTAGCAATAGTTCACGGTTCACCTCCATTGCGTTTAGTCATATGCCAAAGAAACTCATTGTCATCATCACGCTCGCTGCCGTTGTACTTGGGTACGCGTCGCCTGCCGGCGCCCAGCGGAAGGGACGTCGTATGAAGCAAGTCGACCTTTTGGTGTTGGGCGGCACCCTCGCCTCGATGGATAAAGAGCGCCGTATTATTCCAGACGCTGGCGTCGCTGTGGTCGGGGGAAGAATTGTCGCGGTGGGATCGCGTGGCGATATTTCCGGAAACTATAGTGCGCCGCAAACGATTAATGCTGCCGGCCGCCTCATCGTTCCTGGACTTATCAATGGGCACACTCACATTCCGATGACTTTGTTTCGCGGTCTCGCGGACGATCTCGATCTACAGGATTGGCTGACGAAATATATCTTCCCCGCCGAAGCGAAAAACGTGTCTGAAGAATTTGTGCGCGCGGGCACTCGATTAGGTTTGGCCGAAATGATTCGCGGTGGCACCACGACCTACTGCGATATGTACTACTTCGAAGACGCGATTGCAGATGAAACTGCAAAAGCGGGCGTGCGCGGTGTGTTGGGTGAAACGATTATCGATTTCCCAGTGGCAGATAATAAAACAAACGCCGAGGCTATGGCTTACGCCGAGAAATTCGTTAAGCACTGGCAGGGAAATGAGCTAATTATTCCAGCCATTGCGCCACATGCGCCCTACACTGTTTCTGAAGAACACTTGAAGGCCATCCGCGCTTTTTCCGATCGTACTGGCGCGCCAATCGTTACTCATATTTCGGAAACGAAGCGAGAGATCGACGACAGCATCAAGGCCCACGGCGCAAGTCCTATCGATTATCTGGCGCGCATTGGCTTCCTCAGCAACAAAGTAATCGCGGCGCACGTTGTTTGGCCAAGCGAAGAAGAACTCGGGATCTTACAAAAGGTTGGCGTCGGAGTGGTCCACAATCCACAGTCAAACATGAAACTTGCTTCAGGTGTGGCGCCGGTTCCGGAAATGCTAAAGCGCCGCTTGCTGGTTGGGCTGGGAACAGATGGCGCGGCGTCGAACAATGACCTGAACATGTGGGAAGAGATGGATACAGCGGCCAAGCTGCACAAAGTGTTTAGTGGCGATCCTAAGGTACTGTCGGCGGAAGAGGCCTTTGAATTAGCGACTATTCGCGGCGCGCAGGCCTTGCACTTGGAAGCCGAAATTGGCTCGATCGAAAAAGGGAAGCGCGCCGACCTGGTAATTGTCGAACGCGACTCGCTGAACCAGATTCCGCTTTATAATGTCTATTCCGATCTCGTTTATGCGACAAAGGCGAATGATGTAGAAACCGTGATAATCAATGGCCGTATCGTGATGCGCGACCGGCGCCTGTTGACGCTCAACGAGGCGGAAATTAAGGCTAGCGCGCGAAGGTTCCGCGACCAGGTAGCCAGAAGCCTGGGAACACTCGGAGCTAAGCCATAGCTTGCATGATGACTTGCCATCTCGCGCTGATCTGATCATAATAACCGCGAGAATTTTGATGAACTGGTAAGCGAGCGTTTACGCTCGCTTTTGCATTTATATTAGGAGCTAATTAGTGAAGCGAATCATGCCCTCCGCCCCTCGGGCCATGCTCAGTGTCCCCATCCTGATAGTTTTTCTTATCTGCTGTGCCGGCCTACAGGCCCAATCCTTAAATGACGCCGCAAAGTCTGCGGAGATGGATCAAGGCCGCATCGAACGCGCCAAAGCGCTGATGGCAGCGCACCAGTTGGAGACGGCAGCAACTGAACTGGAATCGGTTAGAGCTGCGACCAAAGAACCCGCGCTCCGCAACATAACGTCAGTCATGCTCATGAATGTCTATTTGGAGGCAGGGAACTACACTCGCGCCGAGGCGCTGCTGGATGAGAGTTTTCAATCCGACGCAGCCCGGAACGAAGATTCGCTGCGGACCTATTTTGCACTTGCGGGTCAGGCCGTAAACGGTGCGCGCGGTCACCTGGCGCGTTATCGTAATTTTGGCATCAACATCATGGATGCAAACCTTCAGCCTGAGGCTGCGACCGACTTGAATCGTTTGCGAGCGCTCATCGAACGCATGGTTGTACAGGCCAAAACCGTCTCCGCCAACCGCAAGGCGTACGACTCGTTGTCGTTGTTAGAAGATGTTCTGGGATTGCGCCTGGCGCTTGCAAAAGACGTGGACGATCAAGCTACCTGGTCGTCAGAATATTCGAGCGTCCGCGAAGTGCTGGCATCTTCGGAAACGCAGGTTGCTTCGCTCGGCGCCATGCCAGTCCTGCCGGCGAGGAAGTCGGTAACGCTCGCAGACAATAAACAGATTTCCACGACGAGCGCGAAAACAGATCCAGTAGCGGTGCAGCCACAAAGTGAATCCAATCATGCCACCGATAACACGCCAACGGTACCGCAAACTGAACAAGTAGTCGCCGGACCCGATCTCAGCCCGACCTCAGCTACTTCAACAGACATTGCCAAACCCATCGATAAGGGTTTACTAAACACGATCGCAATCAGAAGGGTATTGCCCCACTATCCATCGGTCGCCAGACAGATGGGAATGGCTGGCATGGTCCGGGTGTACGTCATCCTCGACGAGAACGGCAAGGTTATCGACGTGCCGAAATCAGATGGACCGGCACTGCTCCGCACATCTGCCGAAACGGCCGCGCGGCAATGGGTTTTTGGGCCTTCATTGAACGAAGGACGGCCCGTTCGGGTCAGTGGCTACATCGACTTCAACTTCACGCTTTAGTCCAACTCCATGACTAATAGCGCAGCGCATCTTCAACATTCAGAAGCGCTTAGCCAATGTTGACTTAAAAGTAAGGATTGGTTAAACTGCTTCAGTTCCTAATGAACAAAAGATGAAGATATCCGCACAAGAAGAATATGGATTGCGCTGCCTGCTGCAGCTCGCGCGTGCTGATGCACAGGGCGAGTCGCTGACCTTGGCGCAAATCGCGCGGCTGGAAGGGATCTCCGGAGCAAATGCCGGCAAGCTGATGTGGATTCTGAACAAGGCCGGCCTGGTCCAATCGCAACGGGGAACCAAAGGTGGGTATCGACTTGCGCGTGCGGCTGCCGATATTCATCTGAACGAAGTTATCAGCGTGCTTGACGACGAACGCGTCGAAACGCATTGCAAGAGTTATACAGGCGTTTTGGATTCATGTGTCCATACCGGTGATTGCGGCATTCGACCCGTCATCGTTGAGTTGCATCAGATTGTTGATAATGCGTTGTCTGACATCACGCTGTCGCAACTCCTGGGCACCGAAGCAAACGTGGATGCAGTCCTGCACAAAATTCAAAGTACAAGACAAAAATTGGAGACCAGTCGCGTGCAAGCGTGACGGCTGATTGAAGCGGTCAGAACACAAATGAGCACAGTAGAACTATTAGGTCAGCAGGAATATAAATACGGTTTCGTAACCGACATCGAATCGGATGTTATCCCTCGTGGTTTGTCGGAAGATACGATTCGGCTAATCGTCGCGAAGAAAAATGAACCTGACTGGATGTTGGAGTTTCGTCTCAAGGCTTACCGGCATTGGTTGACGATGACCGAGCCGAAGCACTGGCCAAACATCTCTTATCCGGAAATCAACTATCAGGATGTTATCTACTACAGCGCGCCAAAGCAGAAGGCGACCAAAGCCAGCCTCGATGAAGTAGACCCCGAGTTGTTGCGTACGTTCGAAAAGCTGGGCATACCCTTAACCGAACAGAAACAACTTGCCAATGTAGCCGTGGATGCTGTGTTTGACTCGGTTTCAGTAGCTACAACCTACAAAGAAAAGCTGAAGAAGCATGGAGTAATCTTCTGCTCGTTTACTGAAGCAATTCGCGACTATCCCGATCTGGTTAAGAAGTATTTGGGATCGGTAGTGCCGACAAACGACAACTTTTTTGCAGCGCTTAACAGTGCGGTTTTTTCCGACGGATCGTTCTGCTTCATTCCCAAAGGCGTGCGCTGCCCGATGGAACTCTCCACTTATTTCAGGATTAATAATTCAGAATCTGGACAGTTTGAAAGAACGCTGATAGTTGCCGAAGAGGGCTCGCACGTCTCCTATCTCGAAGGTTGCACTGCTCCGAAGTTTGACAAGAACCAGTTGCATGCGGCGGTCGTAGAGCTGGTCGCGCTCGACGACGCGCAAATCAAATATTCAACTGTGCAGAACTGGTATGCGGGGGACGAGGAAGGCGTCGGCGGTATCTACAACTTCGTGACCAAGCGCGGCAAGTGTGCCGGTCGCAACTCGAAAATCTCCTGGACGCAAGTTGAGACGGGTTCAGCGATCACCTGGAAGTATCCTTCGTGCATTCTCCAGGGCGACAATTCAATCGGGGAGTTTTATTCGGTGGCGTTAACCAATCACGCACAGCAGGCCGACACCGGCACCAAGATGATCCATCTCGGCAAGAACACGCGCTCGACGATCATCTCGAAGGGAATTGCCGCCGGCAAATCAAACAACAGCTACCGCGGTTTAGTGAAGGTGATGCCGAAAGCGGAAGGCGCGCGCAATTACACGCAGTGTGATTCGATGTTGATTGGATCGAATTGTGGCGCGAATACGTTTCCGTACATTGAGGTAATGAACAACAGCTCGAGTGTTGAGCATGAAGCTTCAACCTCGAAGATCAGCGAAGAGCAATTGTTCTATCTTCAGCAGCGCGGCATCTCGCAGGAAGACGCCGTTTCGCTAATCATTAATGGCTTTTGCAAGGATGTATTTTTGCAGTTGCCGATGGAATTTGCTGTCGAAGCCCAGCGGTTGCTTGGTTTAAAGCTCGAAGGCAGCGTCGGATAAGGCAGTGACAGGTGACGGGTAACAAGTGACAAGGTCTGAAAGTCTTTGCTTGTCACTTGTAACAGTTCACTTGTCACTTTTGTTTGAGGAGAAATAATTCGTGTTAGAAGTTAAAAATTTATATGCGGGCATCGACGGCAACGAGATCCTGAAAGGGATCAATCTCACGGTGAAGAAGGGCGAGATTCACGCCATCATGGGGCCAAACGGCTCGGGAAAATCGACGCTGGCGAAAGTGCTGGCAGGACATCCGGCTTACCAGGTCACCAAGGGCGAAGTGCTTTACGAGGGCAAGAACCTGCTCGACTTATCACCGGACGAGCGCGCGCGTGAAGGCATCTTCATGGCGTTTCAATATCCGATCGAAGTTCCAGGCGTTTCAAATGCGCAGTTTCTGCGGCTCGCATATAACGAGAAGCGCAAGCATTTGGGCGAAGAAGAACTCGATCCTCTGGAATTTAAGGATCTATTGAAAGAGCGCGCGAAGGTGGTGGAAATGGACGCGAGTTTCATGAACCGATCCGTGAATGAAGGTTTCTCCGGTGGCGAAAAGAAAAAGAATGAGATTCTGCAAATGGCTGTGCTGGAACCCAGGTTGGCGGTTCTCGATGAGACCGATTCCGGATTGGACATTGACGCGTTGCGAATCGTCGCGGGTGGAGTTAATCAACTACACAATCCTGAAAACGCTGTGATCCTGGTGACGCACTATCAACGCCTGCTCGATTACATCGTGCCGCAATTTGTGCATGTGCTGGCAAATGGCCGCATCGCGAAAGAAGGTGGCAAGGAGCTGGCGCTCGAGCTCGAACAAAAAGGCTACGACTGGCTGAAGGCACCAGCGGAAGTCAACGGTGCGGGTGTAGTTGCAAACTAAAGAAAATGGTTACCGAACTAACGCAAAAAGAAAACTTGTACCACGAGGCTTTTCAGTCACTGCAAAGACCTGGCGCTGAAAATTCATCCTGGCTGGAGCGTCTGCGCGAGAACGCCATGGATCGGTTTCTGGAATTGGGTTTTCCATCTGTCAAGGAAGAGGAGTGGAAGTATACGAACGTAGCGGCAATTGCAAGGTCTAATTTCCGTCCAGCAGTTTTATTCGAACTGACGCCCAAATCGAACACGGGAGTGAAACAGCTCGCCTCCGTTCCCGAAGCAGGCTCGAGTCAATTGGTGTTCGTTGACGGCGTATTCCGAAGTGATCTGTCATCGTTGACTGCGCTTCCGGAACAAGTCGTTGCTATCGATTTGACCCGGGCGATTGCCGACGAGCGCTACAGTGAAATCGTGCGTACGCATCTTGCGCGTCAGGCTGACTACGTCGTAAACGGTTTCACGGCATTAAACACAGCGTTCATAAATCATGGCGCCTTGGTGTTCATTCCCAAAAACGTAACTGTTGAAGCGCCGATACATTTACTGTTCATCGCCGAAAGCGAGCGCGTGGCAAGCTTTCCGCGGGTGATAATCATTGCCGGGGGAAACAGCAGCGCCACCATCGTTGAGAACTACGTAAGTGCTGATTCGGATCAGTATTTCACCAGCGCAGTGGTTGAGGTTGTACTTGAAGACGGCGCGCGGCTCGAGCACTACAAGATACAGCGCGAAAGCATCGAGGCTTTTCACGTGGCCACTACCGCAGTTGGTTTGGGGCGGAACTCGAGCTACGACACAACTACGATAACATTTGGCGCTAAGCTTTCGCGGCACGACGTGGTGGTGACAATGGACCATGAAGGCGCGGAGTGTAAGGTTGATGGTCTTTATCTTGTCACTGGTGATCAGCATGCTGACACTCATTCCGTAATCGATCACCGCCAGCCCAACTGCACCAGCCATCAACTTTACAAAGGCATTCTTGACGGCAAGTCGCGGGCTGTTTTCAATGGCAAAGTTTTCGTGCGACACAACGCGCAGAAAACCGACGCCATGCAAACAAACAAGAACTTGTTGTTGTCGAACGAGGCTCGCGTCGATACCAAACCGCAATTGGAGATTCTGGCGGACGATGTGAAGTGCGCGCATGGCGCGGCGGTAGGGCAGATTGATGAAGATGAATTGTTTTACCTTGAAACTCGCGGCATTCATCCGGAGCTCGCACGAAATCTTTTGACTTACGGGTTCGCCGAAGAAGTCATCGCAAAAATCAAACTTGAATCCATACGCAATCAGCTCGATGCAACGGTTCTAAATCGGCTGAATGCCAGCCTTGAAGCGTAATTGCATGGCAACGATCGAAAAATCAGTCTTAACAAAAACGCATGATGTTGGTTTCGATGTGCAGCGCATCCGTGAAGATTTTCCGGTGCTGCGCCAGACAGTCAACGGCAAACCACTGGTTTACCTCGACAACGCGGCTTCGTCGCAGGTGCCGCAGGTGGTTATCGACCGCGGCAGCATTTATCTCGAAGACGAACATTCCAACATACATCGGGGTGTGCATTACCTGAGCCAGAAGGCGACAACTGCCTACGAAGGCGCGCGCGAGAAAGTGAAGCGGTTCATCAACGCTCGTGAATCGAGAGAATGTATCTTTGTAAGGGGCGCGACCGAAGGCATCAATCTCGTAATGCATGGCTACGGCCGCAAGTTCATTGGCGCCGGCGACGAGATCATCATCTCGGCGATGGAGCATCACGCCAACATCGTCCCCTGGCAGATGCTCTGCGAAGAGAAAGGCGCTCGACTGCGCGTCATACCGATGAATGATGCGGGAGAGTTGCTGGCTGATGAATATGATGCGCTGCTGAATGAGCGCACCAGGTTAGTTGCGGTAACGCACGTTTCAAATGCCCTGGGAACAGTCAATCCGATCAAGCGGATGATCGATCAGGCGCACAAGTACGGCGTGCCGGTTTTGATCGATGGTGCGCAAAGCGCGCCGCACATGTTGGTCGATGTGCAGGATTTGGATTGCGACTTCTACGCCTTCTCGGGTCACAAAATGTTTGCACCGACTGGCAGCGGTGTTGTCTACGGCAAGGCATCGGTTCTGGAAACCATGAATCCGTTTCAGGGCGGCGGCGACATGATCAAGAGCGTGACTTTTGAAAAGACCATCTACGCTGATTTGCCGAATAAGTTTGAGGCGGGAACGCCGGCAATCGCTTCGCAGATCGGACTGGGCGCTGCGATTGACTATTTGAATTCGATTAATCGCAAGCAGGCCGCTGCATATGAGCACGAACTTTTGCGTTATGCTACCGAAAAGCTAAGCGCAATCGAAGGTGTACGCATCATCGGCACAGCTCGTGAGAAGCTCAGTGTCCTGTCTTTCGTTATCGATGATATCCATCCGCACGACATTGGCACCATCCTCGATCAGGAAGGCATCGCCGTGCGTGCCGGGCATCATTGCGCGCAGCCGGTGATGCAGCGGTTCAATGTGCCGGCAACCGCGCGCGCTTCGTTTGCTTTCTACAACACAAAAGAAGAAGTTGACGTGCTGGCGCGAACGATTGAAAGAGTCGTCGAGATCTTTTCGTGATTTTGAATCGCAAGTGGTAAACATTCAAAAACTTCGATCCGACTCAACTACTATTTACGATTCACGATTTACCATTTACGGTTCTTACATGTCTGAATTAAGCGAGCTATATCAACAGGTCATCTTGGACCACAACAAGAGGCCGCGGAATTTTCGCAAACTGGAGACCGCGAATCATTCGGCGGAAGGCTTCAACCCCCTTTGTGGCGACCACCTGACTGTCTATCTAAATCTGGAAGGCGACGCGGTAAAGGAAATAAGTTTTGAAGGGTCAGGTTGCGCTATTTCCAAAGCTGCTGCCAGCATGATGACGCAGGCAGTCAAGGGGAAAACCAAAGAAGACGCCGAGCAGCTTTTCAGTTCGTTTCATGAGATGGTTACCAGTGACTCGGATGAAGAGCAGGTCGCTGAGCGCTTGGGAAACTTGAAAGTGTTCTCAGGGGTGCGCGAGTTTCCGGTGCGTGTGAAATGCGCCACGCTACCGTGGCACACGATGCACGCGGCGCTGAACAACGAAGCCCTCGTGTCCACGGAATAGACCTTGGGCAAAATGTAAATCACAAACGGTCCCTGGCGGCCGTTTTTTATTTGGCTCTTGCGGCTGCGGAAAAACTCAGTTCGCATGCAATAATATTTTTGCTCCAGCAAATCCAGTAAGGCACATCCAAGAGTGTTCATAACTTCCGTCGAGCTGCGCGAAATTCGTCTGTCCTTGGTGCACCCATTCGAAACGAGCTTTGGTCGCACGACCGAGCGGCGGATAGTGCTCGTTCGCATCGTTGACAGAGAAGGCGCGGAAGGCTGGGGTGAGTGCACGGCTGGCGAAGGTCCATTCTATTGCGAAGAATGGACCGGCAGCGCATGGGCCACGCTTGAAACTTTTCTCGCGCCCATTGTCATCGGCAAAGAGATTGAAAGCGCGGCCGATGTCTGGAAGCTGGTGCAGTTAGTGCGTGGGAATCGCATGGCAAAGGCGGCAATTGAAACCGCCTGTTGGGACCTTGAGGCTAAACAGCTTGGTCTGTCGTTGTGGAAACATCTCGGTGGAGTACGCAGCGAGATTCCCTGCGGTGTTTCGATTGGCATTCAGCAGACGCCTGACGAGCTGATTGAGAAGATCGAAAAGGAATTGGCGGCAGGTTACCAGCGAATAAAAATCAAAATTAAGCCTGGTTGGGATGCGAATAGTATCAGCGAGGTTCGCAAACGATTTCCTGAGATTCAACTAATGGCCGACGCGAATTCTGCCTACACGTTGGCTGATGTGGGCCTGTTTCGGGAATTGGACCAGTTTGAGCTCATGATGATTGAACAGCCATTGGCCCATGATGATATTTTCGATCACGCTGCGTTGCAGAAGCAGATCAAGACT
>WNFO01002404.1_pt1 | contig 17000 bp, 16 predicted proteins | sample 5400251 | NCBI WGS metagenome assembly WNFO01 (sample SAMN13153354, study PRJNA577476) | soil metagenome | isolation source: 100 cm saprolite under Madrone tree | place: USA:California | collected 2016-06-14 | reverse complement strand
TGGCGGGCACGCGTGATGGAACGGACGAAAGTGCTCGAAGTAATTGGCTCCCCGGGCTGGGCTCGAACCAGCGACTTCCTGATTAACAGTCAGGCGCTCTACCGACTGAGCTACCGGGGAACGACCAAATTTTACCGCAGTTTTGCCGGAACCGATGATTCGGCGAGCCTGACGAGAAACGCTCGTCGCACGTGGCCGATCGGCCGAATCATCCAGGATTTCGGTGCTCGGCGCTTGACTCTTTAGCACTCATCGTCTACAAGTGCTAGCGCCATTCACATTACTCCAACTGGAGGGAGCAGGCAGATGAAGGTGCGTCCGCTGCACGATCGAATCATGGTCGAGCGTCTGGAAGAGCAGGAGGTCAAGCGGGGCGGGATCATCATCCCGGACACGGCGAAGGAAAAGCCGCAGGAGGGCAAGGTCATCGCGGTTGGGACGGGAAAGGTCGGCGACGACGGCAAGAAGATTCCGCTCGACGTGAAGACCGGCAACAAGATCCTCTTCGGAAAGTACTCGGGCTCCGAGGTCAAGATCGACGACAAGGAATATCTCATCATGCGCGAGGAAGACGTCCTCGCCATTCTCGAGTAAGGAGGATCGCGATCCATGCCGAAGCAGCTCAAGTTCGACGAGGAAGCCCGGAGCGCGCTGCTCAGGGGCGTCACGGTGATGGCGGCGGCGGTGAAGGCCACGCTGGGCCCCAAGGGCCGCAACATCGTCATCGACAAGAAGTTCGGTAGCCCGACGATCACCAAGGACGGCGTCACCGTCGCCAAGGAGATCGAGCTGAAGGACCCCTACGAGGACATGGGCGCCCAGATGCTGAAGGAAGTGGCGTCCAAGACCTCCGACATTGCCGGTGACGGCACCACCACCGCGACGGTGCTGGCCCAGGCGATCTTCCGCGAAGGGCTCAAGAACGTGACCGCCGGCGCCAATCCGATGGGGCTCAAGCGGGGCATCGAGGCGGCGGTCGAAGCGGTGACCGACGAGCTGAAGAAGCTCTCCAAGTCGACCAAGGACAAGAAAGAGATCGCCCAGGTGGCGACGATCGCGTCGAACAACGACAAGACGATCGGCAGCCTGATCGCCGAGGCGATGGAGAAGGTCGGTAAGGACGGTGTCATCACGGTCGAAGAGTCGAAGTCGGCCGACACGGTCCTGGACGTGGTCGAAGGCATGCAGTTCGATCGCGGCTACCTCTCGCCCTATTTCGTCACCGACCCCGAGCGCATGGAAGTGGCGCTCGAGGACGCGCTGGTCCTGATCCACGAGAAGAAGATCAGCGTGATGAAGGACATGCTGCCGCTGCTCGAGCAGGTCGCGCGGTCCGGCAAGCCGTTCCTGATCATCGCGGAAGACATCGAGGGTGAGGCGCTCGCCACGCTCGTCGTCAACAAGCTGCGCGGCACCTTGCACACCTGCGCCGTGAAGGCGCCGGGCTTCGGCGACCGCCGCAAGGCCATGCTCGAGGACATCGCCACCCTCACGGGCGGCAAGGCGATCACCGAGGATCTGGGCATCAAGCTGGAGAACATCAAGCTCGAGGACCTCGGGCGCGCCAAGAAGGTGGTCAGACGACCTCGGACTACGACCGCGAGAAGCTGCAGGAGCGGCTGGCGAAGCTGGCCGGCGGCGTGGCGGTCATCAAGGTCGGGGCGGCCACCGAGACGGCGATGAAGGAAAAGAAAGCGCGCGTCGAGGACGCGCTGAATGCGACCCGCGCGGCGGTCGAGGAAGGTATCGTGCCGGGCGGCGGCGTCGCGCTGCTGCGCGCCTCGAAGGCCGTCGACCGCGTGAAGGCCGAGGGTGACGAGAAGGTGGGCGCCATGATCGTGAAGCGGGCGCTCGAGGAGCCCATTCGCCAGATCGTCGAGAACGCCGGCCTCGAGGGCAGCGTGATCGTCGAGAAGGTGAAGAGCGAGACCGTTGCGAACCGCGGCTACGACGCGGACAGCATGGAGTACGTCGACATGGTGTCGGCGGGGATCATCGACCCGACCAAGGTCGAGCGCGTGGCGCTGCAGAACGCGGCGTCGATCGCGTCCCTGCTGCTGACGACCGAGGCGCTGATCACTGATATCCCGGAGGACAAGCCGGCGGCCGCACCCCCGATGCCTCACGGGGACATGTATTAATTCTTCGGAGGGGGCCTCGACGGCCCCCTCCGATTCCTCCCCCAGGGAATCGGATTGCGGGCGGCAAAGCCGCCGCTCGAACGAGGTAAAGCTGGCGCCCGGCAAAGCTGGCGCTCGAAGGCAGTAGAGGTTGCTCGAGGCGGGGGAGCCGAAAGATCGTGCTCGCGCGATGAATGAGTGACGGCCCGGGCCGAAAATGGTCCGGGCTGTCACGTTTTGTTGGCGTTGACCTTGCACCGTGCTTGGATGTTTGATACGTTTAGGCGCTCAACTCGGGTCTGTTCGACTCGAGCCCGAAGGAGGTGAGTGAGAACTGCGACCGTACGAAGTCCTCGTGATCGTCGATCCGCGCCCGACCGATGAGGAAGTCGCCGCGCTACTGGAACAGCTCGGCGCCCAACTCAAAACGCTCGGCGCCGACGTCGCCAAAGTCGACAACTGGGGAAAGCGCCGGCTCGCGTACGACATCCGCAAGCAACGCGAAGGGACGTACGCGGTCTTTGATGTTTCTGCCGAGCCCTCCATGGTGAAGGAATTCGAGCGCCAGGTGCGCCTCAACGAAAACGTGCTGCGTTTCGTGAGCACGCGGGTTCCGATCCGCAAGAAGGCTCGGCCGGCCAAAACTCAGGAAGTGGTCGAGGAGGTCAGTTGATGGCGAGCCTCAACAAGGTGTTCCTGATCGGCAACCTGACCAAGCCTCCGGAGCTGCGTTACACGCCCAGCGGGACCGCCGTCGCCGATTTGCGGTTGGCGGTCAATCGCAACTACACGACGCAGGGCGGCGAGAAACGCGAAGACACCTGTTTCCTCACGGTCGTGGTGTGGGGCAAGCAGGCGGAGAGTTGCGGCGAGTACCTCGACAAGGGCAGCCCGATCCTCGTCGAGGGGCGGCTGCAGACACGCGAGTGGGAGGCCAAGGACGGCGGCAAGCGGACCGTCATCGAGGTCGTGGCCGAGCGCGTCCAGTTCATGGGACGCGGCCGTGCGGCGGCCCCCGCGACCGTCCCGGCGTCGGCCGAGCCGTTCGCCGAAGATGCCGGCTCCAGTAACGACGATGTCCCGTTCTAGCGCCTAGAAAAGGAGCGAGCCATTCCCCCGACATCCCAGAAGCCCGTCAAGCGCCGCCGGTTCGGCCGGCGGAAGATCTGCAAGTTCTGCGCTGACAAGGTCGACCTGGTCGACTACAAGGACGTACGCCGCCTGAGAAGCTTCGTGAGCGAGCGCGGCAAGATCATTCCCCGTCGGATCTCGGGCAGCTGCGCGCGGCACCAGCGCGAGCTGACGCACGCGATCAAGCGGGCGCGCACGGTTGCCCTGCTGCCGTACCTGGCGGCGGACTAGGACGCGCCATGAAGATCATTCTGCTGGACGACGTCACGAAGGTCGGACGCCGGGGAGAGGTCCGCGACGTGTCCGACGGGTACGCGCGGAACTTCCTGATCCCCAAGAAGCTCGCGCTCTCCGCGAGCGCCGGGAATCTCAAGAATCTTGAGCACATCAAGAAGCAGCAGGACGCGAAGGCCGACCGCGTCAAGGCCGACGCGGAGTCGCTGCGGGCGAAGATCGAGGCGCTGGTCTACGAGGAGCGCCGGCAGGCCTCCGAGGAAGGCAAGCTCTTCGGCTCGGTCACGACGCAGGACGTCGCCGACTTCCTGGGTACGCGCGGTATCCCGATGGACCGCAAACGCATCACGCTCGACGAGCCCATCAAGGCACTCGGCGAGCACTCGGTTTCCATGCGGCTCCATCCGGACGTCATCGCGCAGCTGCGGGTCAACGTCGTCCGAGAATAGCGACGTGTCGTGAGAGGCGATCCCCGAGAGCATTCGGGGGTCGCTTTTCTTATTCACTCGCGATCCACCCACCATCCACCGTCTTTCGTGGGATATCCACGGGATGTCCACGGATCACCCACCGAAAGTGCCGCGCGACTGAATTTCGTTGACGTTCATCGACGCTTCGCTTGAGGATGCATCGATGATCCGCGCTGGCTCGCGCCCATGAGTCGTCTGGAAGTGCCGTCGAGAATCCCGCCGCACAACCTGGACGCGGAGCGCGCGGTGTTGGGCGCGATCCTGCTCGAGGGCCGCGAGACGCTGCCGCGGGTGATCGAGCTGCTCAAACCCTCGGATTTCTACACCGAGGCACACCGGTTGACCTATCAGAGCATGCTCGCGCTGTTCAACCGAAGCGAGCCCGTGGACGTCCTGACCCTGACCGAGGAGCTTCGCCGCAGCGACCAGCTCGAGATCGCGGGCGGACCCGCCGCGCTGGCCCTGCTCGTCGAGCAGGGATCGATCTCCGCGTATCTCAACTCGTATGCGTCGATCGTCCGGGACATGGCGGTGCTTCGGGAGTTGATCCAGACCTCCAGCCAGATCATCGCGCAGGCGTTCGAGGCCAAGGAAGACGTCCAAACCCTGGTGGACGACGCCGAGCGACGGATCTTCAGCCTCGCCGAGCGCCGGCTCGAAGGCAGCGCGCTCCCGATCGGCCGGATCCTCCGGAACACCTTCGAGTACATCGAGCGCCTCTACGAGCGGAAGGAGCACGTCACCGGCGTCGCCACCGGCTTCGAGAAGCTCGATCTCGAGACCTCGGGTTTCCAGCCCTCGGACTTCATCATCATCGCCGGACGCCCGAGTATGGGCAAAGCCCAGCCGCTGGACGCGAAGGTCAAGACGACGACGGGATGGACGCGCATGGGCGACCTGCGGCTGGGCGACGAGCTGGCGTCCGTGGACGGCCGGCGCTCGCTCGTGAGCGGGATCTTTCCCCAGGGAGTCCAACCGGTCTACCGCGTGACGTTCTCGGACGGTCGCACGACCACGTGTACCGGCGAGCATCTATGGCGCGTCTCCTATCGCGGCTGGCCCGAGCCCCGGGTGCTCGAGACGGATCAGGTCGCGGCGATGCTGCGGAGGAAACGCTACCAGCACCGACTGTGGATCGACGCGCCGTCAGGCGATTTCGGCCACTCGGACACGCTGCCCATCGAGCCGTACGTGCTGGGCGCCCTGCTCGGAGACGGAACGCTGTCCGGCAGCAGCCTCAGATTCTCGACCGCTCAGCGCGAGATGCTGGATCGCATCCTCGAGCGAGCCGCGCCGGCTTCCGCGCTGCGAGCCGCCGGAGGTTACGACTGGCGCATCGTCCAGACGGCAGGCGCGCATCGCGCGGGTGTCGCCGCAGTGACGCCGAATGGCCTGATGGACGCGCTCAGGCATCTCGGTCTCTGGGGGCGACGAGCCGAGGCGAAGTTTATCCCCGACGTCTACCTGAACGCGTCGCGCGCCGACCGCGTCGAGCTCTTGCGCGGCTTGATGGATACGGACGGAGGGGTCGAGCGCTGGGGGAGCATGCGATTCTGCTCGACCAGTGAGCGACTGGCCCGGCAGGTGGCTGATCTCGTGCGCTCGCTGGGCGGGTGGTGCTCCGTTCGCAGCCGACGCACGACGTACCGCTCCAACGGCGTCAAGAAGGCCGGCCGCCCGGCGTTCGTGTGCAACGTCCACCATCCCGATCCCAAGGCGATGTTCCACCTCTCCGTCAAGCGCGACCGCGCGCGCTCAGCGCCTCGACGGCGATGGCGACCGGTGTTCGGGACGATCGAGCCCGTCGGGATGGCCCAGACGCAATGCATCGCCGTCACGCATCCGTCGCGGCTCTACGTGACCGACGACTACGTCGTCACTCACAACACGGCCTTCGCGCTGAACATCGCCCAGCACGTCGGCATCGCGCTGCACGGGAAGGTCCTCGTGCTGAGTCTCGAGATGTCGTCGCAGCAGATCGTGCAGCGCATGCTCTGCGCCGAGGCGAAGGTGGATTCGCAGGCGGTGCGCACGGGATATCTCACCTCATCGGACTGGCACCGCCTGACGGCCGCGGCCGGCCGGCTCTCGGAAGCGTCGATCTTCATCGACGACAGCCCCGGGCTCACGGTGCTCGAGGCCCGCGCCAAGGCGCGACGAATGAAGGCCGAGCACGGGCTCGACCTGCTCGTCATCGATTATCTCCAGCTCATGCGCGGCCGCGCCGCGATGGAGAGCCGCCAGCAGGAGATCTCGGAGATCTCGCGCTCGCTCAAGGCGCTCGCCAAGGAGCTGAACGTTCCGGTGGTCGCGCTCTCGCAGCTCTCCCGCGCGGTGGAAGCGCGTCAGGCGCGCGAGTTCAAGCCGCAGCTCTCGGATCTTCGCGAATGCGTCGCGGGCGACACGCTCGTGCTGCTGTCGGACGGCCGGCGAGTCCCCGTCCGGGATCTCATCGAGACGGCGCCCGAGGTGCTCGCGATCTCCCCCGCCGGGAAGATCGTGAAGGCGAAGACCGAACGAATCTGGGCCGTCGGCGTCCGGCTGGTCTTCTCGGTTCGGCTGGCGAGCGGGCGAACGATCAAGGCGACCGCCGAACATCGACTACTCTCGAGACGGGGCTGGGTCACCATCGCCGAGGTTCGAGAGGGTGACCGCCTTGCGATCGCGCGAACGCTTCCAGAGCCGATCGCGCCCGAGCGTTGGCCGGATCAGCGTGTCGCGCTCCTCGGGCAGCTGATCGGAGACGGGAGCTATCTGCGCCACCAGCCGCTGAGGTACACCACCAGCTCTGAAGAGAACAGCGAGACCGTCGCGCGAGCCGCCCGCGAGGAGTTCGGCTGCCGAGTCACGCGCTCTGCGGGGCGTGGAAGCTGGCATCAGCTTCTCCTCAGCGGAAACGGTAATCGTTGGCACCCCGGCGGCGTCGGCGGCTGGCTGCGGGAGCTGGGTATCTTCGGACAGCGCTCGCATCAGAAGCGAATCCCCGAAACCGCGTTCCGGCTGTCGACCGAGCAGATCGCTCTCCTCCTCCACCACCTGTGGGCGACTGACGGGACGATTGCGACCCGACGAAGCAGCAGGGGAAGTGACGCGATCTCGTACGCTACGAACAGCCCGGCGCTGGCCGGCGACGTAGCGGCCCTGTTGTTGCGACTCGGGATCGTCGCGCGGATCTCCGCCGCGAGGAAGGGCACGTCTCGGCCCTCTTTCATGGTGTATGTGTCGGGGGTCCCCGACCAGCGCCGGTTCCTGGCAACGGTGGGCGCATTCGGTCCGCGGGAGCCTCGGGCGCGCCGTCTCGAGTCCCGCCTGAGCGATCGCTCGGCGAACACGAATGTCGATACGCTGCCGCTGCGCGCCGCCGCCACGAGTGATCTGTTCTGGGATCGCATCGTGAGCATCGTGCCGGCCGGTGAGGAAGAGGTCTACGACCTCACCGTGCCGGGACCGGCGTCGTGGCTCGCGGACGGGATCGTCAGCCACAATTCGGGAGCCCTCGAGCAGGACGCGGACGTCATCCTGTTCCTGTACCGGCAATCGCAGTACAAGGAAGACCTACCGCCGGACGAGAAGAACATCGCCGAGGTCATCATCGGCAAGCAGCGCAACGGTCCGGTCGGCACCGTACGTGTGGTGTTCCTGCCGCAGTATGCGCGTTTCGAGAACGTCGCGGACCAGCACCGGCAGCCCCAGCCGTTTTAGATCTTCCGCGCGGCTCGTCGTATCATGAGCCCCGTGCGCTTGAGTCGGCTGAAGCGTCTGTTCGTCGGGAGCCCGCTCCCGACCGCGCAGTCACGCCACGAACGGCTCTCGAGGTCGACGGCGCTCGCGGTCTTCGCCTCGGACGCCCTCTCCTCCGTCGCGTACGCGACCGAAGAGATCCTACTCGTGCTGGTGCTGGCGGGCACCGCCGCGCTGAGCTATTCGATTCCGATCAGCATCGCGATCGCGGTCCTGATCGCCATCGTCGTCTCGTCGTATCGCCAGACGATCCGCGCGTACCCGCAGGGCGGCGGCGCTTACATCGTGAGCAAGGACAACCTCGGCGTGCCCGCCGGGCTGGTCGCCGGCGCCGCGCTGCTGATCGACTACGTGCTCACCGTGGCGGTGAGCGTCGCCGCCGGTATCGCCGCGCTGACGTCGGCCGTGCCCGCCCTCTTCCCGTACCGGCCGTGGCTCTGCGTGGCCGCGGTCGTCGCCATTGCGGTCGCGAACCTGCGCGGCATTCGTGAGTCGGGCAAGATCTTCGCTGCGCCGACCTATCTCTTCATCGGCAGCCTCGGCGTCCTGATCATCTACGGCGGGTTCGGCGCGCTCTTCGACTTTCTCCCGGAGGCGCCCTATCAACGGCATCCGCCCGGCCTGGAGGGCGTCGGGCTCTTTCTGTTCCTACGAGCGTTCGCGTCGGGCTGCACCGCGCTCACCGGGGTCGAGGCCGTTTCCGACGGCGTGCCGGCGTTCAAGCCGCCGGAGGCGCACAACGCGCGGATCGTGCTGACGGTGCTCGGCGTGATCCTGATCGTGCTCTTCCTGGGCATCACCTTCCTGGCGTACGACTTCGGTATCGCGCCGCGCAAGGAGGAGACGGTGATCTCGCAGCTCGCGCGCCACGTCTTCGGGGGCGGCGCGATCTACTTCGAGATCCAGGCGGTCACGATGTTGATCCTCCTCCTGGCTGCCAACACGTCCTTCGCCGATTTTCCGCGCCTGTCGTTCTTCCTGGCGCGCGACCGCTTCATCCCGCGCCAGTTCGCGACGCAGGGTGACCGGCTCGTCTTCTCCAACGGCATCCTGATCCTGAGCGGGCTCGCCGCGCTCCTGTTGGTGATCTTCAGCGGCGATACTCACGCGCTGATCCCGCTCTACGCCGTCGGTGTCTTCCTCTCGTTCACGCTCTCGCAGGCGAGCATGGTGCGGCGCTGGCTCCGGCTGAAGGAAGTGGGCTGGTGGTGGCGCTGGTGGCTCAACGCGATCGGCGCGCTCGTGACGGGCCTGGTGATGATCACGATCGCCGCCACGAAGTTCACGCACGGCGCCTGGATCGTGGTCCTGTTGATTCCGACGCTCGTGGCGGTGTTCGTGATCGTGCACCGCCACTACGAGGAAGTCGCGGTGCAGCTCTCGCTCGACGCGTTCTCGCCGCCGCCGCCGATGACCAACACCGTCCTGGTCCTGGTCGGCGACATCCATCGCGGGGTCATCAAGGCGATCCAGTACGCCAAGACGCTCTCGCCCAACGCGAAGGCGGTGTTCGTGGAGACCGATCCCGAGCGAACCCGCCGGCTGGAGGAGAAGTGGGGCAAGTACGGCATGGGCGTGCCCCTGATCGTGCTGACCTCGCCCTACCGCTCGCTGCTCGGGCCGTTGACCAAGTACGTCGACCATCTGCAGAACCAGGGCGAGAATCACGTCGTCACGATCGTGCTGCCCGAGTTCATTCCGGCCCGCTGGTGGCAGCTCGGACTCCACAACCAGACTGCGTTCCTCATCAAGGGCGCGATGCTGTTCCGCAAGAACGTCATCGTCACCGACGTCCCGTACCACCTGCGCCACTGAGGAGAGGGCCGTCGTCGCGCGTTCGGCTCAGAGCGCCAGGCGGCGACCCGGATCGACCGCCTCGACTTCGATCGCCGGCGCAACGTCCCGGACGGTGGCCACGAACTCGGCGGGGGACCGGGACCGAAGCCCGATGAAGTCGAAGTAGTCCGTGTGCGGGTGAAAGAGCACGAGGCGCCGGGGGCGGAGAATGGCGGCCGCTTCGGCCACCTGCCGGGGATAGTCGAGCTGGGCTCCCGCCACCACGACATCCGGGCGGTCGCGCTCGCCGACGGCGCGCACGCGGTCGAAGCGTGTCTGATCGTTGAACCCTTCACAATAGTAGGTGACCCGTAAGCCGTCCTCGAGGCGGACCGTGAAGCCCATCCGGCGGGCGTCATAGGGATTGGAGAAGTAGAGCCCGGACAGCATCGCCTTTGCGTCGGGGCGGGCCTCGAACATCTTCGTGGTGTCGACGATGCGGTGCTCCCACTCGAAGGTCGTCACGGTGAGACCGTTCCAGTCGAGCGCCTGGTCGATCTCGAGCTCTCGCATCCGGTCCGCCGGGATCCCGTGAGTCTCGCGCAGGAAGCGACAGACCTCGCGCGAGGCGGCCAGCGCCATGCGTGAGTCCTTCATGAGCCCCGGCACGTCCTGGATGTGATCGAAGTGCCCGTGCGTCACGAGACACAAGTCGGCGTCGGTGAACGCCGATGGGCCCGCGCTCGGCCGGCCGAACGGGTTCGTCCAGTTCGGGTCGAAGACGAGCTTCAGGCCGCGTACGGTCGTCAACGTGAAGCAGGACCAGCCGTGATAGACGAGTTCGGGCATCGCCGGTATCCTCGGCCGCGCTCCCGCGCGGACCTCGACGCCGCCTAGACTAGTCGACGTACGGGGGGCCGAGCAACTCTCTGGTACACTCGAAAGCCGCGTGATCATTCGATGAAGATCGTTCTGGCTCCCGACGGCCCTCTGGACGCCCGCGGGACGCTCGCACGCTACCACCTCTGGGGAGAGGATCCGACGAACCGGATCGCGGGCGACGTCTTCCGTCGTGTGCTCCGGCATGGCGGCCGGCTCGTCCTATACGAGGTCCGGTGGAGTGGGCCCGTGGACGACGCGCGGATCACGATTCGGCTGCCGGGCGGCGACGCCGCCATCGGCGCCGCGGTGGTCGCCGAGGTACGCCGCCTCCTCGGCCTCGACCTCGATCTCACCGCCTTCTATCGGATGGCGAAGGCCGATCGCGCGCTGGCGACGCTCGTCGAGCCGCTCTACGGGCTGCGTCCCACGCTCGCGCCCACGCCGTTCGAGATGCTCGTTGGATCGATCACGGCCCAGCAGGTCAACCTCTCGTTCGCGTTCGCGTGCCGCGCCCGGCTCGTCCGACGGTTCGGGACGCCCGTGCGAGTCGGCCGCGAGACCGTGTGGGCGTTCCCGGAGGCCGCGCGGCTCGCGGTGGTGCGCGTGCGCGAGCTTCGAGCGCTGAAGTACTCGACGCGGAAGGCCGAGTACATCCGCGATCTCGCGCGCGCCGTCGTCTCCGGCACGCTGGACCTCGATGCCGTCTGCGCGGCCGAATCGGCGCTGGTCATCCAGCAGCTCACCGCGCTTCGCGGCCTCGGCCGCTGGACCGCCGACTGGTTTCTCGCCCGTTGCCTGGGCCGCGGCGACGTGTGCCCGGCCGGCGACCTCGCGGTCCGCAAGGCGTTCGATCACTACTATGGTCGCGGGCGGACCTTGAGCGAGGTCGCGATCCGGCGCCGCGCGCGCGTGTGGGGCGAGCACCAGAACCTGGCGGTGCACTATCTCTTGGCCGGGATGCGTCTGCAGCGTCCGGCGATCGGCGGCGGAACGTGAAGAAGACGACCGGCCTCAAGATCATCGGCCAGCCCGATCCCGGCGTCCCCAAGGACGTGCATCTGGTCGGACGATACGCGCTCGGCGTCGACTGGGCCGACGGCCACGGATCCATCTATCCATTCGAGCGCCTCCGGCTCGATTGCGCGTGCGGGCAGTGCGGCACGCTCGAAGCGCTGGCCTCGGAGATGACGTGGCCGGCCGAGATCAAGCGCACCGACGAGGGACTCCGCGTGACGTGGGTCGACCGGCACGCGAGCCTCTACCCGTATCCCGCGCTGCGTACGCTGTGCCGCTGCGCCGGTTGCACCGGCGGCCACTGATGAACGAGGAAGCGCGGAAGCGCTGGGTGTTCCTCGGCATCATGCTGTCCATCTTCCTGGCGGCGATCGAGTCGACGGTGGTCGCCACCGCGATGCCGACGGTGGTGGCGAGCCTCGGCGGCATTCGGATCTACTCGTGGGTCTTCTCGGGGTTTCTGTTGACCCAGACCGTGACGATGCCGCTCTGGGGCCGCTTCTCCGATCTCTACGGCCGGCGGCCGGTCTATCTGGTAGGCCTCGCCACCTTTCTGGTCGGCTCGGCGCTGTCGGGCGCGTCGCAGAACATGGTCCAGCTGATCCTGTTCCGGATGGTCCAGGGGTTGGGCGCCGGCGCTTTGATGACCCTCGGCTACACGATCATCGGTGAGCTGTTCGGTCTGGAGCGCCGCGCGCGCATGCAGGGTTACATCTCGAGCGTGTGGGGGCTCGCCTCGCTGATGGGGCCGTGGGCCGGCGGTCTCCTCACCGATCACGTGTCCTGGCGCTGGGTCTTCTATCTCAATCTGCCGTTCGGCGCCGTCGCGATGGTTCTGATCGCGGGCGCGTTGACCGCGGCCTCGAAGCCTGCGCGGCGACCGGTCGTGGACGGGGCCGGCGTAGGGCTCTTCGCGGCCGGAGTCTCCGCGCTCCTGCTCGGGATCGTCGAGGCCGGGCGCGTGGGATCCTGGTCGCAGATCGAAGTCGTCGGGCTCCTGAGCCTGAGCGTGATCGTGCTGGCCGCGTTCGTCGCGGTGGAACGGCGCGCCGTGGAGCCGATCGTGCCGCTTCGATTGTTCAAGAACCGGATGGTCCTCGCCGCCGTCGTCACGCGGTTCCTGGCCGGCATGGCGATGTTCGGCGCCCTGTCCTTTGTCCCGCTCTTTCTTCAGTCGGTCACGGGCGCGTCGGCGACGCGCGCGGGTCTTGTCCTCACGCCGTTCGTACTCGGATGGGTGGTGATGTCGGTGGTGAGCGCGCGCTTGGTTCTGCGGGTCGGCTACCGGACCGTCGTGGTGATCGGCATGGCCAGCCTCACGGTCGCGTTCCTGCTCTTCCGGCGGTGGTCGGTCACGCTGTCGACGGGCAGCGCGATGGTCGACGTCCTCCTGGCCGGTATCGGCATGGGGATGGTCGTGGTGCCGATGCTGATCGCCGTCCAGAGCGTGGTCGCCCGGAGCGATCTCGGGGCCGCCACGTCGCTGACGCAGTTCTTCATGTCGATCGGCGGTGCGCTGGGACTCTCGCTCATGGGCGCCGTGATGGCGCAACGGCTCCACGCCGGGCTTCCGATGGTCGAGGCGCTGCACGGAGTCTTCGTGGTGGGCTCCGTGGTTTGCCTCGCGGCGCTCGCGTCCGCGTTCATGGTGCCGTCGGGCCGCGCGCAGGACCTGGCCCGGAGCGAGATGCGCGGCGAGCCGACGCGTGTGGGAGGATGAGTCATGGCGGGTGACGCGCCGCTTCTCGAGCGGTTGGCCAAGCTGCCGGCGGTGCCGGCGGCCGCGGCCGTGGAGCTCCTCGAGCGGCTCGCGAAGCCACAGACCGATCCGGTCATCGGGCCGCTGTTCGGCGTGGACGAGGACGGCGACGTGGGGGTGAGCCCGCTGGTTCCGGCGGTGCTCAAGCAGCTCGCCGATCGCAAGGAGCTGACGTGCTACGCGGCGCTGATCGAGGGGCTGACCGGGATCTGGAACGCCGCGGTCCGCGCCGCGGTCGTGGCGCAGCTGCGCGCCGCCGGTCTGCCGGCGGACGACCTGTTGCTGAAGCTCGGCGCGCTGTCGCCCACCCTGGGCTTCGCCGCCGAGAAGCGCGAGTGGGCGCGTGAGTGGCTCGCCGATCCATTCACACAGGACGCGCTGCTCGTCCAGCAGTGCGTGGTCCGGATGCTGCTCGCGCTGCGCACCATGGCCGACGCTCGCGCCGCAGAGCTGACGACGACGATCGGTTGACCGAACGTTCCGAGAAGGAGGGATGACCATGGCGATGGTTCCCGAGACGTATCGTGACTTGCTGACGAAAAAGTCGTTCGCCCACGTCGCGACCGTCGGCCGCGACGGCGCGCCCCAGGTGACTCCCGTCTGGATCGACTACGACGGCACGCACGTGCGGTTCAACACCGCGCGAGGGCGCGTGAAGGACAAAAATATAACAATCAATCCGAAGGTCGCGCTGTCGATCCAGGATCCCGACAACCCGTATCGGTATCTCCAGATCCGCGGGCGCGTCGTCGAGGTGACCGAGAAAGGTGCCGACGAGCACATCGACGCGCTCGCCAAGAAGTACACGGGTCAGGAGCGCTACGCGCACCGCCGTCCTGGCGAGGTCCGTATCACCGTCAAGGTCCTGCCCGAGAAGATCCAGAGCATGGGATGACCGGGAGCCGTTCCGCCGGCCTGGGCGCGCCTGACAACCAATGATCCAGGTCGAGGCCATCGCGAAGGGCTACGCGGGCCAGCCGATCCTCGTCGACCTGTCGTGGCGGATTCCCGATCGCGAGCGGATCGGGCTGGTCGGCCCCAACGGAGCCGGCAAGACGACGCTCTGCCGGCTGCTGGCCGGCGTCGAGGAGCCGGACGAAGGACGGATCGTCCGGCCGCGCGAGACGACCGTCGGCTATCTGCCCCAGGAGGCCGCGGGGAACCCGGAGGGGTCGGTGCTCGCCGAGGCGCTCGCGGGCTTCGCCGACGTGTGGCAGGTCGAGCGGGAGATGGAGGAGCTCGCGGCGCGACTCGCCGCGGCGTCCGGCGCCGAGAGCGACGCGCTGACGGCGCGCTACGGTGATCTGCAGCACCGCTTCGAGGCGCTCGGCGGCTACCGCCTCGAGACGCAGGCGAACGCGATCCTGAGCGGGCTCGGCTTCCGCCCGCCCGATTTCACGCGCGCGCTCAGCGAGTTCTCGGGCGGATGGCGGATGCGGGCGATGCTCGCGCGCCTCTTGCTCCAGCGCCCGTCGCTCCTGCTGCTCGACGAGCCGACCAACCACCTTGACATCGAGTCGCTCGAGTGGCTCGAGTCGTTCCTGGCCGATTACGAAGGCACGGTCGTCCTCGTGTCGCACGACCGTTACTTCCTGAACCGGATGGTCACCTCGATCGCCGAGCTGGCGCCGTCGGGGCTGACGGTCTACCCGGGCGACTACGACGAGTATCTGGTCCAGCGCCAGGCGCGGCGAGAGCTGCTCGAGGCGCAGGCGCGGAACCAGGCCAAGCGCATCGCCGAGATCGAGCGCTTCATCGAGCGCTTTCGGTACCAGGCCACCAAGGCGCGACAGGTGCAGAGCCGCGTCAAGATGCTCGAGCGCATCGATCGCGTGGAGGTCGACCGCGATGCGCGGGTGATCCGGTTCTCGTTCCCGCAGCCGCCGCGGACCGGCCGCCGGGTGGCCACGCTCAAGGGCATTCACAAGGCGTACGGCGACAACATCGTGTATGCCGGCGTCGATTTCGAGATCGAGCGCGGCGCGCGCGTCGCGCTCGTCGGGCCGAACGGAGCGGGCAAGTCGACCCTGCTGAGGATGCTCGCGGGCACGCTGGCCTTCGACCGCGGCGAGCGCTCGCTCGGCACCCACGTCGCGGTCCACTACTACGCGCAGCACCAGCTCGAGGCGCTGACGCCGACCCTGACGATCCTGGAGGAGCTGGAGCGCGCGGCGCCGGAGCTCGGGCAGACGCGGCTCCGGACCATCCTGGGTACGTTCCTGTTCTCGGGCGACGCGGTGGAGAAGAAGATCTCGGTGCTGTCGGGCGGCGAGAAGGCGCGCGTCGCGCTGGCGAAGATGCTGGTGCGCCCGGCCGCGCTGCTCTGCCTCGACGAGCCGACGAACCACCTCGACCTCGCCTCGCGCGAGGTGCTCGAGCGCGCGCTGGCCGCGTTTCCGGGGACGATCGTCTTCATCTCCCACGACCGCTACTTCATCAATCGCATCGCGACCGGGATCGTCGAGATCAGCCGCGGGGCGCTCGTCAGCTATCTCGGCAGCTACGACGACTACCTCGACGCCAAGGCGCGCGCCGCCGTCCAGGCTACCGTCGCCGAACCCGGACCGCGTCCGGCTGCTCCGTCCGCGGCTCGACCGGAGCCGGCGGCACGGACGCCGCGCGCGGAATCGCCCAAGCGCACCGGGAAGGTCGCGAAGGACGTGCGTGAGCTGCGCCGGCGTCTCGAGGAGGTGGAGCGGCAGATTCACGCGCTCGAGGCGCGGCTGGCCGAGATCGGCGAGCGGCTCGGTGATCCGGCCTTCTACGCCGACGGCGAGCGTGTGCGCGCCGTGGCCGCCGAGCGCAAGAGCGCCGAGGAGCAGGTGACATGGCTCATGCGCGAATGGGAGCAGCTGTCCACCGCGCTCGCCGCGCATGAGTGATTTCGGCGCGCCGGTCGATCCCGAGGTGTTGCGCCGAGAGCGCGCGAAGGCGCGCGAGCTGCGCCAGAGTCAGTGGTGGAAGCGGCGCATCGCCGAGGGCGTGTGCTACTACTGCAACCGCTCGGTCGGGCACCGCGCGCTGACGATGGACCATCGCGTTCCGCTCGGCCGCGGCGGCCGATCGACGCGCGGCAACGTCGTTCCCGCCTGCAAGGAATGCAACACGAACAAGAAGGCGCTGGTCCCGCTCGAGTGGCAGGCCTATCTCGAGCGGCTGAACGAATCCTCGATCGACTGATCCGTATCTTCCTCGCGTGTCCGAATGATTGGACGTTGACGGGTTCCACCGACGGCGGGTTCAATGGCTTCGCTCGCGAGCGCTCGAGTGAAATGCCGTGCACCCGAACGAAGGAGGAACTCCATGAAACGTGTTCGCTTCGCGATCGTCGCTGCTCTCGTCGCGTTCGGATCACTGGCGCCGTGGTCGGCCGGCGCCGCACCGCCCTCACACACCGGCGCGGCGGCATCGGCGCCGGACTCCGTGCCGATCAACATCAACACGGCCGACGTCAAGGAGTTGATGAAGCTCGAAGGCGTCGGCCGTCGTGTCGCCGAGAAGATCGTCGAGTACCGCGATACGCACGGCCCGTTCAAGAAACCGGAAGAGCTCCGGAAGGTCGAAGGCGTCGGCAACGGACTGTGGGAGCGGAATCGCACGCGGATCGTGATCAAGTAGGGCCGTCCGCCACTTTGTGCTTTGGATCACGACCGACCCGGGTGTAGGATTGGACGAAATCGACCGGGACGTCACAGCGTCCCAACAGCGTTCCCGCCGACAATTACGCCGGCGGCTGACGTGGTCGAGCCCCGGGCCGGGAGTCGGCATCCGGTTCTGGGTGGGTGGGAACTGGGCCCGCGTGGCGGCCTTGCCGAGAATAGGAGGTGATCCAGCCGATGTGTAACCCTACGGTGATCTGTGAGGTGGTTGCCT
>WNFO01002192.1_pt1 | contig 17000 bp, 13 predicted proteins | sample 5400251 | NCBI WGS metagenome assembly WNFO01 (sample SAMN13153354, study PRJNA577476) | soil metagenome | isolation source: 100 cm saprolite under Madrone tree | place: USA:California | collected 2016-06-14 | reverse complement strand
CTCGAATCATTCACAAGAATGAATCAGACCACAGTCGCCCCTGTCAATTTCAAATCCGTCCGACCTTGCAGTTTTCCGTGCCCTGAGCGATTCTCCCGCAACAACCGCACACTTCATTTTTGCGCCAGAAAGTAGCTAGAAAAGGTAGCCAATGCCTGCCTCGAACGCCGGTGGTTATGGGTCCCGGCGTTCGCCGGGACGACGTTGTTGTAACGAACGGGAACCCCGCAAAGCCCTCGCCACTTATCCGCCTGCCGCCAACAACCCTCTCCCCGCGAAGTGCGGAGCGAGCGAGAAGCCGGCCCGCGCCGTCAGAACGCGCCGCGCAGGCCGGCCTTGGCGGTGACGGTGGTGCTGCCGTCGTTCATCCAGATGCCTTCGAGCGCGCCGAACAGGCTGATATGCGCGTGGGTCGCGAAGTCGAAGCTGGCGCCGGCGAGGCCGCCGAAGGCATTGACTTTGCCGGGCGTCACGAAGGCGAGGTTCTGGCCCAACAAGACGGTGTTGACCGTGGTGTCGCCAACCCGCTCGACACCAATGGCGCCGACATGCACGCCGGATTTCAACGTGCCGGTGCTGCCGAACGCCGTAATCCCGGAGAGATCGACCTCGAGCCGCTCCTCGAAATCCTGGAGGGTGCGGCTGCCGACGGAAAGATTCTGCGCCGAGCCGGTCTCACTAAAACCGTCGAAGAAGCCGGCGACATAGCGCACGCGCGCGGTCGGGGTCAGCGTGTAGGCGCCACCGACCGGCAGGCGCCAGCCATACTTGACGTCGGGGCTGATGAAGAAGCCGTCATAGCTGGCGGTCGCGGTCTCAAGCCCACTGGGCGCGAGGTTGTTGGCGACGGTGCGGGTGCTGGTGTTGCGGGCCTGGCCGCCATAGAGCATGAAATCGGCGAACTGCGAGGCCCAGTCGTACCGGCCGTAAGCGCCGCCGAACAGGTAGTCGGTCTTGACCGTCTGCGAGTTGAGATCGACCGCGAGCCGCCCGGCGCCGCCGCCGACGAAACCACCGAGCCGCAGGTCAGATGCGACCAGCCAGTCGATGCCGAGCGCCGCGCCAAGCGCGCTGTCGGTCGCCGCCAGCATCGGACCATCGGCCTGTTGATGGCGCAGCCCGCCGAACGCGCCGGTCCACACCGTGGTGGTGCCGACGCCCGCCAACGGCGGTGCCTTGAAGGCGCCAGGTGTTTCCGGTGCATAGGCGATGGCGAGCGACGGGATTCCGTTGAACGCCTCCGTCGCAGTGGGGCCGTTCACGGCCGGTGCGAAGCTGCTCACGTCTGAACTCGAGCCGACCGGAGCCATGCCGCCGAAGCGGCTCTCGACCAGCGACGAGATCCCGCCGGTGAAATTCATCAGCGAGCGGTCGGCGAGGCCGAACGCGGTCGGGTCGAGGGTGGCGACCTGGCTGCCGCTGATCACGAACGGCGCGCCGCCGCTGACGTTGACCGAGGCGCCGGTGCCGACAGGCTCGGCGACTCCATTGGCGTTGCCGAACGTCAGCAGCCACGCCACGTCGCGTCCGCTACGGATATTCACGGTGTCGTTGGCGCCGAGCAGGATGTTTCCGATGATGCGCGAGCCGGGAAGGAAGGTCAGCGAATCCGATGCGGAATTGCTGAAGTCGATCGCGGTGCCGCCGGTGCCGATGATGCTGCCGGAATTGATGAGGGTGGCGCCGCCATTGGCAAATATGCCTGTTTCCCCCTTGATCGTCCCGGAATTGGTGATGTTGGCGGTGCCATCGAGTGCAAATATGGCTGCGCCACCCGCCCCGGACGCCGAGATGGTTCCGGAGTTGATGACATTGGCCGTGGTGGCTTCAACGCCGTTGAAGCTGCCTGAGATGGTCCCCGAATTCGTGACGGTGGCGGTACCGTCGGCGAAAACGCCGTCTCCATTGTGGCCAACGATGGTCCCAGAATTGAAGACGGTGGCGGTGCCGGCATCAATACCGAACGTGCCCCCTGAGATGGTGCCGGAGTTGGTGACGTTGGCGGTCGTCGCCTCAACGCCGCTGAAGCCGCCGGAGATGGTCCCGGAATTAGTGACATTTGCATTATTGTTAGCAAAAATGCCCGCTTGGCTTCCTGAGATGGTGCCGGACGCGGTGTTGGTCACCGTGAGCGTCGTGCCATTGTCCTGAAGTCCGCGGAATCCCGACAGGAGCGTCGAATTCGTGCAGGTCTGATCGGTGTCGATCGCGTTGCAATCCGCCAGTGCCGCATCGCCGAGTCCCAGCAGCGCCGTCGCAACTGCTGCGGAAAATATCAAAAACTGCTTCATTCCAATTCCCCGACGAGGCCTGATTCCAGTCGCGCGAATCCGGATCGTTTTGGTTCGCGCTTTGCGGGGTCACGCTACACCGGCTTCGCGCCGGAGCGTTTGACACCGGCCGAACTAGATCAGGCGCTGCGTTGGACGGGACCGAACTGCAGCACCATTTCCCGACGACCATTGCTTTTGCGCAACAGCTCGCGCCGCCGATCACGGCGACAGATGCGGGCGTGGTCTCGCACAGCCCGTGGGGCGGATTAGCCGAAGGCGTAATCCGCCGCCTACGGGGCTGCCGGGCCGTAGGACGGATTGTAATCCGCCCTTCACCGACGGGTTACGCCCCATCGGGCCGCGCGTTGCGCGGACCCGTTGGGCTACAACCCGCCCTGCGCACTGCGCTTGATTAGAGCAGGTAGCCAATGCCTGCCTTAAACTCGAACGCCGGTGGTTATGGGTCCCGGCGTTCGCCGGGACGACGTTGTTGTAACGAACGGGAACCCCGCAAAGCCCTCGTCACTTATCCCTCGGCCGCTAACACGGGAGGCGGACCGGAGAGGGCTGCCTCGGCATGATCGACGACCTCTGGTACAAGAACGGCGTGTTCTATTGTCTCTCCGTCGGCACCTATATGGACGCCAATGGCGACGGCATCGGCGACTTCAAGGGGCTGTTGCGGCGGCTGGATTATCTGCACGGGCTCGGCGTCACCGCGATCTGGCTGATGCCGTTCCAGCCGTCACCCGGCAAGGACGACGGCTACGATATCGCCGACTATTATGGCGTCGATCCGCGCTACGGCACGCTCGGCGATTTTGTCGAGTTCACCCATGGCTGCCGGCAACGCGGCATCCGCGTCATCATCGACCTCGTCGTCAACCACACCTCGGACGCGCATCCGTGGTTTCGCCACGCACGAAGCTCGCCCGATTCGGAATACCGCGACTGGTATGTCTGGGCCGACAAGAAGCCGGCCAGTGCCGGCAAGGGCATGGTGTTTCCCGGCGTGCAAAAATCCACATGGACGCATGATAAGGAAGCCAAAGCCTGGTGCTTCCACCGATTCTATGACTTCCAGCCTGATCTGAAGCGCTGAAATCTTACCCTTTGCTATTAAGCGAGCCGAAGCAAACTGCGCTGTCGAAGCTAATCTTCCGTCAGGTCCAACTCGTTACGGTCACGTGCTTCATTTCAATTGCGAAGTAAGGAAGACGGTCATCACCGCCTTTGCGACCGCCCGTAACGGATTTGAGCTGCTCGTCGTTCAGTTCGATGGCGTCGGCGCTCTTTGGGTCGATTCTGCGATTGCTCATGGTCTTCTCCTCTGAAACACCACGACCCTACTGCGTTCACCATTCCCGAGACTGTGACGCCTGTCACGCGGCGAGACGATGGCGGAACTGGCTGCGGTGTATGGCGTCAGCGAGCCAACGATCTGGCGGGCGCTCCAATGATCCAATCAAAGAGCGCAAGGGCCACTTGTGATTTTTCTCACAGGCTCCTTCGCCGGGACGACGTTAGCTCTTGTCCCTGTGTCCGCCGATAATCACACCCTCATTGCCGCGCAAATCCAGCACGCCCTGGATTTTTTCGCCTTGCCGGTCGAGGAAGCTCGAAAGCAGAATTTCGCCGTCAAGGCGAAACATCTCCGACGCGATCGAGACCGGCTCTGCCCCCATGTTCAGCGCGATCACTACCGCGTCTGCATCGCCCTGCCTGCGGTAGATCAATAGATCGCCCTGTGCGGCAATCGGAACGTAGGCGCCGGACACGAGTGGCGGCATTTTCTTTCTCAAGTCGATCAGCGCCTTGTAGAGGCTGAGGATCGATCGCTGGTCCGCGTCGAGATTGACGACGTTGTCCTGCGCAAAATCATCCGGCAGCGGCAGCCACGGCGCCACCGTCGAGAAGCCGGCATAAGGTGTTGCGTTCCATTGCATCGGCGTCCGGCAGCCGTCGCGCCCCATCCCGATGCCGGGAACGTTCTTCTCAAAGGGATCGCGCACCTGATCGGGCGCAATCGCCACCTGATGCATGCCGATCTCGTCGCCGTAATAGAGCGTCGGCGTTCCCCGCAACGTCAATAGCAGCATCGCGGCGACGCGTGCCTGCGCCGGCCCGACCCGGCTCGCCACCCGCGGACGGTCGTGATTGCCCAGCACCCAGTTCGGCCACGCCCCTGCCGGGAGTGCGGCTTCGTAGTCGGCGATGATTTTCTCGATGGCCCGCGCGTGCCATGGCGCCGACAGCAACGCAAAATTGAACGGCAGATGCGCGCCGGCGAGATCCTTGCCGTAATAGGTAACGAGGCGCTCGAACGGAAGGTAGATTTCACCGATCAAAACGCGGGCATCGAATTCATCGATCACCCGGCGCATCTCGGCGATGACATCATGAACCTCGGGCTGATCGGTGGTGCGCAGCGGCAGTACCTTCCAGTGCGGAGGTTGGCCCTCGCGAAAATCCGGATTGGGCGGATTGTCGCGAAATTGTTCGTCCTTGATCAGGTGCCAGATCACATCGACCCGAAAGCCGTCGGCGCCTTTGCGGAGCCAGAAGCGCATCACGTCGTGGATAGCCTGGCGCACTTCCGGGTTGCGCCAGTTCAGATCCGGCTGCTGGGCGAGGAAGGCGTGATAATAATACTGCCGCGTCGCGGCGTCATACGCCCAGGCGCTGCCGCCGAATTCCGACATCCAGTTGTTCGGCGGCCCGCCGTCCGCGGCCGGCTCGCGCCAGATATACCAGTCGCGCTTCGCATCATCGCGCGAGCTTCGGCTTTCAAGAAACCAGGGATGCCGGTCGGAGCTATGGTTCGGAACCAGATCGAGGATAAGTTTGAGGCCGTTTGCATGCGCGGCGCCGATGAGCGCGTCGAAATCGGCCATGGAGCCGAACAGCGGATCGACGCCGGTGTAATCCGAAATGTCGTAGCCGAAATCGGCCATCGGCGAGGGAAAGATAGGCGACAGCCAGACCGCGTCAATTCCAAGCTCCAGCAAATAGGGTAGCCGCTCGATAAGGCCAGCGATATCGCCGACCCCGTCGGCATTGGAATCCTGAAACGAGCGTGGATAGGCCTGGTAGAAAATGCCGTGCCGCCACCAGGTTTCGTCGCTCTGCTTCATTCTGGAAATCATTCTTTGCAATCGTACTGCGCGAGGCAACGCCTGGAACCGCTAGCCGGTTCAGCTTGAACCAGCAAGAGATGACACGGGAGCGTCAGCCGCCCACTTTTTCAGCCCAATTTCCCCTTGGCGAGCCGCAAAAAATCGGCATTGTGCTGACATGGCACAGCAAACCGAGACCGAAACCCAAACCAAAGCCAAGGCCGGCGCGATCATCGTTCCGGTTACGCTGTTTGAGCAGAACTGCACCGTGATCTGGTGCGAAGCCACCAAAAAGGCCGTGGTGATCGACCCCGGCGGCGACGTCCCGAAAATTCTCGCCGCGATCAAGCAGACCCATGTGTCGGTCGAAAAGATCTGGCTGACCCATGGCCATATCGACCATGTCGGCGGCGCCGCCGAACTGCGCGATACGCTGAAAGTGCCGATCGAAGGCCCGCACATCGCCGATAAACATCTGCTCGACAACGCCGTCACCAGCGGCGCGCGGTTCGGCATGACCGGCGTGCGCGATTTCGCGCCGGATCGCTGGCTCGACGAAGGCGATCAGGTTTCGATCGGCGCGTTGACCTTCGACATCCTGCACTGCCCCGGTCATTCGCCCGGCAGCGTGGTGTTCTTCAACAAGGAAATGCGCTTTGCCCATGTCGGCGACGTGTTGTTCAACGGTTCGGTCGGCCGCACCGACCTCCCCGGCGGCAGCCACGCCACGCTGATCAAGTCGATTACCGACAAACTGCTGCCGCTCGGCGACGATGTCGGTTTCATCTGCGGCCACGGCGCCGGCTCCAGCATCGGCCAGGAGCGGCTGACCAATCCATTCCTCACCGGCGAGATGTGAGACCGGCGCGACGGCACGGGCCTCAACATATTTGTCGCGAGGTTGTTGATCCGGTGATGGCAGCTATTCGGCGGCGGCCATTTCAACCGTGTTCACCTGTGCGAGGTGGCGCGTGCCCCAGTCGCGAATGCTGGCGATGACGGGAACGAAGCTTTTACCCTTGCGCGTCAGCCGATATTCCACCTTGGGCGGAACGACGCCGTAATCCCTGCGGTCGATCAGGCCTTGCTCGGTGAGCGCCTTCAACTCCCGGCTGAGCACGCGGGGCGCGATTTCCGAACTGCCGTCCGAACCGCGCAGCAGACCGGTTCTGATCTCGCCATAGCGCTTGGGACCATCCTGCAGATCCCAGACAATCCGCAGCTTGTATTTGCCGCTGATCATTTTCTGGAACGCGGCCACCGGGCACCCGCACGTCAGCGCTGATTTTGTCTTCGCCATATCGTCGCCTCCAACCCTGCCTTTTTCAGGATACCGGTACCGCAAGCAAAGTCCATAGTATCAGTTTTGTCCATACTTGCGTTTTCGCTCCTAGGAGCGCACAGATGACGAGCGTCAACCGGAGATGGACCATGATCCTCGTGACAGGCGCCACCGGACTGAACGGAATGGAATTGCTGCGCCGGCTGTCGGCGCGGGGTGTTGCCGTGCGTGCGCTGGTGCGCGATCCGGCCAAGGCCGAGGCGATCGCAGCACTGCCGCATGTCGAAATCGCGCAAGGCGACATGGCGCGCCCCGAAACGCTCGCGGCAGCCTTGCATGAGATCAATCGCGCGATGCTGATTTCGTCCTCGGCCCCTGACATGTTCGATGTCCAGTCGAACTTCATCGACGCCGCGCGCAAGGCGGGCGTGCGGCACGTCGTCAAACTATCCGGCATCATGCCGGGGCTTCACTCGGCGTTTCGCTTCGCCCGGATGCATGGCGAGATCGAGAACCGGCTGGAAGCCTCGGGAATGGCCTACACCCATCTGCGGGCCGGCGAGTTCATGCCGGCCTATTTTCGCCAGGTCCCGCCGATCGTCGCCAAGGGCGCGATGTTCCTCCCGATGGAGGATGCCAGGATCGCGTCGATCGATGTCGGCGATATCGCCGAAATCGCGGCCCGCGTGCTGACCGGTTCCGGACATGAAGGCAAGGCCTATCCCCTCACCGGTCCGGAGGCGCTGACCATGACGGAGGTCGCCGCAAAACTCTCCACCGCCACCGGAAAACCCGTTCGCTATGTCAACGTGCCGCCGGAGGATGCGAGGCAAGCCCAGCTTGCCGCGGGCATGCCGCCTTACCTCGCCGATGCATTGTTCGAATTGTTTGCCGAGCGGCGCAACGGCAAGGAGGGCAAGGTCTGGCCCGACGCCGCCACGCTGCTCGGACGTCCTCCGACATCCTTCGACGAATTCGCCAGGCGCAACGCCGCCTTGTTCCGGGGTGAAGCGCCGCCGCCGAAAGTTTGACGTCTGCGCCGATGAAGGAGCCACCGATGAAGCACTTCATGATCAAATATCAGTTCGCCAACGGCACCACGGAGGCCTGGCATCGGGAAATCGAAATATTCATTTCCGCGCTCGACCACGATCCCGACCTGAAGGGAAAGATCAGCTACCGCTGCATGAAGAACCGCGACGATTCCAGCTACATCCATCTCGCCGCGGCGGTCGACGAGCAGGCCATCAAGACCCTGCAGGCGCGGGATTTCTTCAAGCTCTATACCGAAAAGACGAGGCAAGTCGCCGGCGGCGAGGTCGTGGTGACGCCGATCGAACTGATCGCGGAGACGGCGTAGCGAACAGAGAGGCGCTCTTTCTTCCCCCTCTCCCCTTGTGCCCCTTGTGGGAGAGGGTGGCGCGATACGAACGCAGTGAGCATCGCGACGGGTGAGGGGTCACGGTCTATCGATGAGCGCCGCAACCCCTCATCCGGCACGGACTTCGCATAGCCGATGCAAAGCATCGGCGTCCTCTTAAAGGACGGCGGCCGAAGGCCGCCTATGGCCACCTTCTCCCACAAGGGAGAGGGGACAAGACCTACCAGCCCTAACCCGAAATCATCGCGCGTATCCGCCGCGAGAGAATCTCGAGGTCGAACGGCTTGGTGATCATCTCCATGCCGGGCTGCAGAAAACTGTCCGACATCGCAACGCTCTCGGCGTAGCCGGTGATAAAGAGAATCTTGAGATCGGGCCGGGTTTCGCGCGCCTGATCGGCGAGCTGGCGGCCGTTCATGCCGGGCAAGCCGACGTCGGTGACCAGAAGATCGACCCGCTCAGGGTTGCGCAGGATGCGCAGCCCCGACGGTCCATCGACCGCTTCCAGCGTTCGGTAGCCCTGATCAGCAAGCATCTCCAGAATGACGGCGCGCACCACCGCTTCGTCCTCGACCACCAGCACGGTCTCGCCGGTGACGGCGTGTTCGGCTGCCCCGATCGCCGATGCATGCTGGCTTGCGATATCGCCATGATGACGCGGCAAAAAGAGTTTGACCGATGTCCCCTGCCCCAATCTGCTGTCGATCGTCGCATGACCGTTCGACTGCCGTGCAAATCCATAGATCATCGAAAGCCCAAGTCCGGTGCCTTGCCCGATCGGCTTGGTGGTAAAGAACGGATCGAAGGCGCGTGCCGCCACCTCTGCGCTCATGCCGGTCCCGGTGTCGGTGACGCCGATGCAGACATAATCGCCGGGCAAGAGCGCGGGGGAGTCCGCGGTCACCCCATCGAGCCGCACGTTCGCGGTCGAGATGGTGAGCTTGCCGCCGCCGGGCATGGCGTCGCGCGCGTTGATGGCGAGATTGAGCAGCGCGCTTTCCAGCTGATTGGGATCGCACAGCGTCAACCACAGATCGTTCGCCGCGACGATGTCAAGATCGATGGTCTCGCCGATCGTCCGGCGCAGCAGATCCTCCAGCGACACCACGAGCTGATTGGCGTCGACACTTTTCGGGATCAGCGGCTGTCGCCGCGCGAACGCCAGCAAACGATGCGTCAATGCGGCGGCGCGGTTCGCCGATGTCATCGCCGCGTTGATGTAGCGCGTGGCGTTGTCGGTCCGCCCCTGATCGAGGCGGGTCTGCAGCAGATCCAGCGATCCGACGATTCCGGTCAGGAGATTGTTGAAGTCGTGGGCGATGCCGCCGGTCAATTGCCCCACCGCTTCCATCTTCTGGGAATGCAGCAACGCCTCCTCGGCGGCCTTGAGCCGCTCCGCCGCGGCCTTCTCCGCGGTGACGTCGCGGGCCACCGCGTAGGTGGCGTCCTCGTCGGATACGCCGGTCCATGACAGCCAGCGGTACGACCCGTCCTTGTGCCGAAAGCGGCTCTCAAACCTGACGGTGGTTCCGCTCGTGCCAAGCTTTTTGAACTGCGCGCGCGTCAGGCCGCCATCGTCGGGATGCTCCAGCCAGTCCGAGCTGCGGTCCAGCAGTTCGGCCTCGCTCCAGCCGAGTGTTCTGGTCCAGGCCGGATTGACTGTGCGCCAGATGCCGCCCTGGTCCGCGACCACCAACAGATCCTGCGACACGTTCCAGATCCGGTCGCGCTCCCGGGTCTTTTCCTCGACGCGCTGCGCCAGCGTCGCACTCAGCCCGGCGAGTTGGTCGGCCAACTTGCGGTATCGCTCTTCGCTTTGCCGCAACGCCTGCTCCGCCATCACCTGCTCGGTGACATCGGTGTGGGCGCCGACCAGGCGGATGGCTCGCCCCTGCGCGTCGCGCTCGATGGTGGATCTGACCGAAATCCAGCGCGTCTCGCCATCGCTCGGACGAATGATCCGGTATTGCGCATTGTAGTCGCGAACCTTGCCTGCGACGGCGTCGCGGAATTTCTTTTCGGTGGCTGTTCGATCCTCGGGGTGAATGCGGCGGACCCAATCCTCGTGGGATTCGTCGGCCGCTTCCGGCGGCAGCCCGTGAATCAGCAAGTACTCCGGCGACCGGCGATTGCGGAAACCGGTTCGGAGGTCGACCTCGAGGCCACCGATCCGGCCGATCTGTTGCACGCGCGCCAGCTCGGCTTCGCGTTCCCGTAACGCCGCCGCGGCAAGATATTCTTTGGTCACGTCACGGCAGACGACCAGCACACCGCCAACCCGATCGTCTTCGTCGATCGGGCTGTAGCCGTAGGTCCAGTAGACCTGCTCCAGCCTGCCGTGGCGCGTCACCGGAACGAGTTGGTTCTCATGCCACGTCGCGCCGCCGCCGCTCATCACCTGCTCGATCTGGGGACCGATAATGTCCCAGACTTCCGCCCAGCACTCCCGTCCGCGTTGACCGAGCGCGCTCGGATGGCGCTCAGGTCCCATGGTCTGGCGATAGGCGTCATTGTAGAATTGAATGAGCTCTTCGCCCCACCAGATGAACATCGGATGGTTGGTATTCAGCAGGATGCGCAACGCCGTCCGCAAACTTTGCGGCCAGGCCTCGGGAGCGCCGAGCGGGCTTGCCGACCAGTCGTAGGCCCGCGTCAAGGCGCCCATCTCCCCGCCGCCGGCGAGGAAATCCGCATGAGTCGGTCCGTTGGTCTTCAACATTCAGGACGATCGGTTGGCCAGTTCAGCCCAAATTGGCGCCGGAACTTACCCCCGCGTCACAATAGCGGCAAACTCACGCGACGGCATCTGGCCCCAAATATATTTTCAACGGATGGAACCAAACCGGGATGCCGTGCGCGCGCGCCGCATTAACCATCGCGATGAAACGCCATGGCCATGCGGCGCCGATCGGCGGCGCAAGCCCCGTTATTTCATGAGGCCCGCCGCCGTGAGCGCGCGGGTGATGACGGCGCCGACGTCGATACCGCGACGCCGCGGCGCGCGCGGTGGCTCGGGACGGCGGCTGGACTCGGGACGACGGTTGAGCGTCGTGCGCGGCCACAGCACCGCGGTGAGATCCGGCACCTTGACGGGCGTCGGTGAAACCGCCGGAGTTGGCTTGACGGCTGGCTTGGCGGTTTCCTTGACGGTTTCCTTGACGGTTTCCTTGGTAGTTTCTTTGGCAGCTTCTGCCGGAGCCACCTCGGGCTGGCGAATCCATTCGGTCAGGCCAAAGAAATTCGCAATGTGATAGGAGGACGAGATTCCCGCCTCGATCAGGAACGCGCCCTGGGCGCCGTATCGCTCGTCATTGTCACCCACACCAAGCGGGGTGCCATGGGCCATATCGGTGATGGTGTAGGATTCGACGATGGTTTCGCCGTCGGCGTTCCACCAGACCTGGCGGGGATAGCCGTCGACATCGGCCTCCGACATCGGCGCCGCAGGCAATTGATGCACGTCGAGCCACTGCTTGACGATCTCATTGGCGTTGGCCGGGTTGACGGTGCGGTCGGCGCTCCCGTGCCACACCGAAAGCTTCGGCCACGGTCCCCTGTGATTCGAAGCGTTGCGCACCAGATCGCCCAATTCGCTTGCGGGGCGGGATGGCGACACAAACATGCCGCTCAAGGCTTCCCGCACATTGGTCGCCACGCCGAACGGCAGCCCTGCGATGATGGCGCCGCCCGCGAATATTTCGGGATAGGTCGCGAGCATCACCGATGTCATGGCGCCGCCGGCGGAGAGCCCGGTCACGAAGATACGATGCTGATCGATTTTGTGATCGCCAACCATCCGCGCGATCATCTGTCGGATCGAGCAGGCTTCCCCGCTGTCGCGCGCAGTATCTTCCGGATTGAACCAGTTGAAGCATCCCTGGGTGTTGTTCGATGATGCCTGCTCCGGCATCAGCAACGCGAAACCATAGTGTTTCGCAAGCGTAGACCAGCCGGCACCGAGATCATAGCCCGCGGCGGTCTGACCGCATCCGTGCAGAACGACAACAAGCGCGGGCGCTGGCTGCAGGCTATCGGGCACAAACGAGAACATCTTGAGAGCACCGGGATTCGAGCCGAATCCGGTGATTTCAACCAGCGGGCTGCGGACGCCCGGCCTCAGGTTTCGCGCGAAATCTCCAAAGCCATTGAGACCTTGCAGCTTTGGCAGACGTCGGAGGAATTCGACATTGTTGGCGAGGGACACCGGCAGCTCCTTGATAGAGTTATCTTAACTCCACCGAATACAGATAGTTGCTGCACTGCAAAATGAAAAGGCCGTGTGCTGTCAGTCCCCAGAATTAAAAAGACCGTGTGCTGTCAGTCTTAAGGATTAAGGCAATCGATCTTAATCGGTGTCAGGCGGCAGCGCGTGCCGCATCCATGACAGAAACGCGGCACAGGCCACAATCGACACCGCAAACAGCGCCGACGCAGCGAACAGCGCCAATCGCGCCGAGCGAGCGGCTTCAATCGCAAAAAAAGCTCCGCCGATCGCCGCGACGCCGGCAGCGTTGGCGATTTGCGCCGTCGTGCCATACATTCCCGCGCCCGAGCCGGCGCTCGCCGGCTTCACGGTGGATAGCACGGCGCTCGACAACGGCGCCATCACCAACCCCTGGCCGTAGCCGAAGATCGCCAACACCGACGCGAGCAGGGGCGCAGCGGGCGTCACGTCGGTTGCAACCGTCAGCACCAGTACCGCGAGGCCGACAATCTGAACCGCACAGCCCTCGATCAGCACGCGGGTGCCGCGATGCCGCGCCCGCGCACCGCTGTGTCGCGAGGCGATGACAAAGGCGAGCGCCAAAGGGAGGAACACCGAGCCAGCCTGCAGCGGCGGAATCCGCAAGCCGCGCTGCATGAACATCGTCATCACCAGATAGAACGACAGGTTGGCGAAGAAGAAAAAGAAGGCAGCAAACAGACCGCGCATGAACGCGGCGTCGGACAACAGCGCAAGGTCGATCAGCGGCATGCCATCGCGGCTTGCGACGGCGCGCTCGAGCCGCAGGAACGCGGCAACGATGGCGACGCCCGCCGCCATGACCAACCAGATCCCTGGCGCCCAATGCACATCGTGACCGAACAGCAACGGGCCGATCAGGCACAATAGTCCCGCGAACAACACGAAAGCGCCGGGAACGTCCAGCCGCGTGCCGGCGCGGCGCGGCACCGACGGCATGATCCGCAGCGCCGCCAATATGATGATCAGCCCGAACGGCACGTTGACGAAAAAAACCGCGCGCCAGCCGAGGCCGGCCAGATCAAGCGTCACCAGCACGCCGCCGAGCAGGAAGCCGGCCGCGCCCGCAAGGCCCAGCACAATGCCGTAGATGCCAAAGGCGCGGCTGCGCGAGGTGTCCGAAAACAGCAGATGAAGGGTCGCGAGCACCTGCGGCACCATCAGCGCCGCGGTGGCGCCCTGCGCCAGCCTGGCGGCGATCAATTCGGGGCCGGATTGCGCGAGCCCGCACCACAGCGAGGTGACGCTGAAGCCGAACACGCCGGCCAAAAATACATTTTTGGTGCCGTGGATGTCGCCGAGCCGGCCGCCGGTGACTACCAGCGTTGCATAGGCGATGAGGTAGATCGCGATCACCGCCTCGATCTGCGCCGGGCTTGCATGCAATTCGACTGCAATGGTCGGGATCGCGACATTGACGATGAAGGCATCGACCCCGAACATGAATTGCGCGGCGACGACGATCGCCAGCACCCACCAGCGGCGCGATGAATCGACGGGGGCGGAAACAATCTGGTGCATGGGGCAGCGGCCTTGTCCGAACTCTGTCGCTTCGATTGATCTCAGGTTTCGGTCGTCGCAGCGATTACCTCCGAGGTAAGGAATCGCGGCAGTTTGGCCCGATTGCTGCATGGAAACTGTCACAGACAGCTCTCCAGCCTGTCGCGCGAGGTCCGGACCGCCTGCGATGTATGACTATGACATAGTGGTCAGATGCGATGTGCCAAACCAAGACGTCTCGCCTGATTGCTCAAGCTTTCTGTATCTGTTCAGATAACCCCTAACCGGTTGGAGCTAAGTAATCGGCTCAAAACAGGCCGCCAACTGAGGCGTCCTAAATGGAGCCACTGTGCCAAATTGGATAGGGCCTCTTCTCGCATTGGTCGTCCTTGTGGGATTTATTGGCTTTGCATTTCGTCAAGGCATGAAGGTCACGCCGGATCGGGACAATCCGGATAATTTCCCCACGGGCGGCGGCGGAAAATCCGATAGTTCGCACCACGGGTTTGACGGCCATTCCTGAAATAAGCCACTGGGGCACGGAGCGCGCGTATTGACGCAGAGCTCGTAGCTCGTAGGGCGGATTGAGGCCAACGGGTCCGCGCAGAGCGCGGCCCGATAACAGGCTCCGGCGTAATCCGCCATTCACCTTCGCCAAGAAGGCGGGTTAGGCCTTCGGCTCAATCCCGCCCTGCGGGCCTATGCATGAACGCGGTCCCCTTTGCGTGCGACCAAGCAACGTTACCTCAGGCGCAAAGGATCACCCATGACGGTTGGATTGAGGCTGCTCGCCGCATTTTCAGCGGCAGCGCTCGCTGTTTCTTTCGCCGGCTCCGCTTCGGCAAGAGGCAGAGAACCTCGGCGTCCCGAACCGGAGCAATCCACACCGGCGCAACCCGCGTCCTATCCCCAACAGATCATCCCGGTGAAGGGCGTACAGCCGCTAACGCCGGAGCGCGAGCAGGCCCTGAGGCCGAAAGACAGTTTCAAGGAGTGTGACGTCTGCCCGGAGATGGTGGTGGTTCCCAAAGGTTCTTTCATCATGGGCACACCGGCGAGCGAGCCTGACCGTTTCAAGGGCGAAGACCCGATGCATCGCGTCACCATCGCAAAGCCGTTCGCGGTCGGCCGCTTCGCCATCTCGTTCGACGAATGGGACGCCTGCCTCGCCGACAGCGGCTGCGGCGGCAACAAGGGCGACGACAAAGGTTTCGGCCGCGGCCGCATGCCGGCGCAGGGCATCAATTTCGAAGCCGCAAAATCGTATCTGGCCTGGCTGTCGCGGAAGGTCGGCCGCACCTATCGGCTGCCAAGCGAATCCGAGCGCGAATATTTCACCCGCGCCGGTACCACGACGCCGTTCTGGTTCGGCAACACCGTCACCGCGCAGAATGCCAACTACAAGGCATCGATCCCCTACGGCAACGGTCCACACGGTCCCGACAGCAAGGGACCGGCCGTGGTGGATTCCTATCCGCCCAATCCTTTCGGGCTGTATCAGGTGCACGGCAACGCGTTCGAATGGACCGAGGATTGCTTCAACAAACGTTACAATGAGGACACGCCGTCCGACGGAGCCCCGTGGCTCGAGGGCGATTGTCACAAGCGCATGCTGCGTGGCGGTACCTGGGACTGGTCGGCGAACATGCTGCGCTCGGGCTATCGCGAGAACGCGATCACGGACGGTGGCGGCTACAGTTTTCGCGTGGTCAGGACGCTGAACGTGCCCGTGCAATGAACGCATTTCGAGGGCACTACGCACGATGTGCCGGATTGTAGAGCGGCAGCGCCAATCGTACCCCGGATGCTGCGCAGCGCCACCAGCGCGTTCACGCGCGCTCTGCGGTGCATCGTGAAGAACGCTGCACCGCGTCCGGGACACGAGCGGAATTTGCTCTCGCCGCAGTCCAGTGATTTGCCCGTCGGGCGGTTTGTTGATAGGCGTGTCGAGTCCCTTGATCGTCACGAACGCGGGGTGGGATGCGGTGGACGCGGCAGCGTTTTGCGCGCGATGGGATCGCAGGGCGGGTTCTCAGGGACTTGTGAGCGATCAACAGCACGCTGACGAGAGATGTTGCTCGCGGACGGCAAAATCGTGTGGTCCTGACGCCCCGACGCTGGCGTCAAGTTCGCGGAGTTTAAGTCGGCCCAACCGGGTTTAGACAAAACCTTGCTCTGCGGACGACGGTGGCAAAAGAGCCCGGTCACCGGGGAGAGCACGACATAAGCCGTAAAACCATTGCGTGCGGGAATGCCGGGTGATGCCGGTGTACTCGTTGTTACTCGTGTGCGTTCTACCAATACAAAGTGCACACGAGGCCGCGGGTGCAGCGGGCGCCCGGCATTCCCCACGCCCTCCATGGGGCGGAAGATAAATGCACGACTCGGGCGCATCGCGCCGCGGGGACGTGAACGCATGTTTGGTTTTGTTTTTGCTGTTTGAAAAGTGTGAAGTTGGAGTGTGTGCGAGTCTCATTAGACTAGCCTCGCTCCACAAAACCCACCCGTCATGCCCGGACTTGATCCGGGCATCCATCAATCTTCGTAACAACTTTCTTCGAAGAAGATGGATCCCCGGGTCAAGCCCGGTGTCGCGGAGCCTGTCATCGAGCACGCATTCGCGCTTGCTACTTCCTCAGCTGTTCCTGATGCGCCTTGACGAGTTCGTGCATGCTGCGAAACTGAAAGTCGACGTGAGGAAGTTCTCCCGGATGCATGGTGGCACCGAATCCTTCCTGTGCGTGTCGTCGGTAGATCCAGCATGATTTTAGTTTCTGCTCACTCGCTGGCTTGTGATCATGGAACATGCTTTCCGCGGTATGGAGCACCTTGTCCCTGGCGACGCCCAGTCCGGATAGCTTCTCCAGCATGTAATCGAAATTGCGCGCACTCGGTTTATACGACCCGATATCCTCGGCGGTGTAGATCGCGTCGAACTGTACCTGCAGACGCAGATTGCTGTAGTGAAACGATTCGTTGTCGACGTTCGAAAGGATGACGAGCTTGAAATACTTCTTCAGGTATTGAAGTGCAGCGGTCGAATCCTCGAACGCCGGCCAGTTTCTGATCGAGCGGCCATATTCGGCGCATTCTTCCGGCCCAACCGGCACACCCCATTCTTCGGCCATGCGCTTGTAGACGATAGGAAGCAAGTCCCGGTAGAGTTTTGCCGGCGTAAAGCGCTGCTGGCTCGCTTCATGACGTG
>WNFO01006452.1_pt1 | contig 17001 bp, 14 predicted proteins | sample 5400251 | NCBI WGS metagenome assembly WNFO01 (sample SAMN13153354, study PRJNA577476) | soil metagenome | isolation source: 100 cm saprolite under Madrone tree | place: USA:California | collected 2016-06-14 | reverse complement strand
ACTCTCGGGAACGTATACCTGCCGCGCAGGGCATAGCAATGAAAGCAGATCGCTCTCGGTAGTTGTTGCAGGAAACTGCCAAGGCGGCATCGGTAAGCCGGTAGGGCATAGCCGTGGCAGGGCATCTTGCTGGGCTTGCTCAGGGACCCGCAAATATCGAGCGCTTCGTTCACACCAAGCGTAGGCGTCCATCGGATGTTCATGTGTTTGACTCCAGGAAGAACGGTGATGCTGTTGGGGACTGAACGGATCAGGGTCTTTGAGACGAAGGACTTAAACTTCTGCGGGAGCTGGCCGGGAATGCCACATGCGGGTCACTTTCATCCCCAGTCGCAGTCTTCGCAGATGGTGATTGCGGGGAGAGCGCAAGGATTTCTCGCGGCAGTCCCATTCTTTTCCGCAATGGGAGCATGCACGGGTGTGCGGGGCGCACGCAGGGCAAAAACCGATTCGGCCCTCGTAATCATCAGGATCTTCCGCGAAGAGACAATCCTGCAGATTCGGACAGGCGAACAATGCTCCGCACTCGCGACAAATGTGATCATGCGGGACTTTCAAATTAGCCTCCCTCGGATTCGGCAACGGCCCCACCGCTAGACATCCCGAAATACTTGCCTAGTTCCTGAATGGCCGGCATGCGGGTCGTGATAGGCATCTCTTTGGCCACTGCCGTGAAGGCGTTATGCAAACTCCAGGCGTTCCGGGGACGAAACTCGTCCACGAACGGCTCAAAGTAGAGATTCGAGGCGTCCGGCAGGAGGCGTATAGGCAAGATGCCCTGGGTGAAAACATCGTGCAGAACGGCTTTCGCCTGCATATCCGAGAGATCCCGTCCTTTGAGGCTCACGATCTCACCCGTGAGCTTGCCGAAGTGATCTTGAAACCGGAGCACCGCGTGATTGATCTCCGTTCTCAGGTGAAGGCCGGCAGTGTGTTTGCGGTTGAGCGCTATCAGGTCCCCTCGAAAGACCATGTTGTCGCAGACGAACACGGACAATCCCGCGCAAATCTGGATTGACATCGAGCGATTGTTGGACGTGCGGAGACCCAGCGCCGCCATGCCGTCCGGCGTATCCTGATACGCGAGCTGCAGGACGCCGAATAAGGTCGCGCCATCGCGGCGCAGGGCGAACTGTTCTTTCCGGATGGTGATCTGGTTCAACGTGAGCACGTGCTCTAATGTTTCGATCAGCTCGATGTGCGGGACGGGTTTGAAGGAACGGGTCGCATCCGGCGTTTGGACTAACGCCAGTTGCTCCCGGGTGACAAGATCTGTATCGACGTGCGAAATCAGCGTTCCTGGTTCCATATGCTCTTTTCCTCTTTTCTGTAGGGTGAATCGTTCTTTGGTTGGCGAAACAGCGGGCGGGATTAACGCTTAGGATGAGGCCACAGCAGGTAACGTAAAGTTTGAAAGGAACTATCTGAGCTATCGAGTAGAGTAGCTCACCGAAACATCCCGACTGCCCTCCACCGATTTGCCGCCTTGGAGGGCCTTAAGTGTTAGCGCACGACTCCAATGGCGGCTGAACCGCGTATTCACGTTGGAATAAAGTCTGGATGTTTCAGTGAGCAACCACTGGGGCATGCTCACGTGCTGGCGGAATGAACTAGATGCGTTTTGGTAAAAGCCGTTGAGAAAGAACTATTCAAAAAGGTCGGGAACATCTGCCGGCAATGCCAGTTGCTCCGAGTGCGAGGTCAGCACGCGCAGCAGATCCCGGGCGAACTCTTCAAATTCGCATTCCTCCTCCACGTCGTGTGGTTCATGGGCCAGAAGTGCCTCGTCCACCAGCGCGTAAAGCGCAGTGCCGGTCTCTGCGATCGCTTCGTGAATATTGTTGGTCCGGACGGAAACCGCGAATTCTTTGGCGTCAGGTTGAACGGTCATAAAGTGGTGAGATGCGAATGATTATGTTTGCACCGTAACACCGTTTCCGGGAACTCCGGTAGACGTGCAAAGTTTCAGGTATGCAACTTTACTTTTAATTTCCGCATAAGAAAGAGACAAATCATTGTCTTCATGAAGTTCATGATGACTTCATGCACTTTGTCATATGCTGGTAATCTATATCGTCGTTTAGGCGCGTTTAACACGTCCGTACGCACCGCCTTGGCCTGCCAGGAGCTCTATGGAGAGTCCGTTTCTGAATTATTCGCCGGCTTGAACGACTCGGTAGCCAGAGATACCCGTAGCCAGATGAACAGACTGCGAGGCAAGTTCCAGGGAAGGATCGACTCAAAGCGTACAGAGCGCAGAATCATGCAAAAGTTCCTATGGATTTCTCATCGGCTCCTGGAGATGCCAAACTTTAAACTGGTTACCGCATGAAACACAAAAGCCTCGCCAGAGTCCTCGCCCTCGACCTGCATCCACGTAGCTTCAGCTATGCAGTTGTTGAGAGTCCGGGCCGACTTCTCGATTGGGGCGTGCGGAGCTTTCGTCGTCACGGTAGCTCTGCTGATGTGCTGGCCCGGAGAAGGTTGAGACCGCTATTCAAACTGTGGAGACCCTCAGTGGTGGTCGTGCAAAGTCCTTCGCGCATGATCCCGCGAATCAGATCACGGTACACTAAACTTATCCAGCAGATTGCGCTGGAAGCGAGATCCCATCGAATACCTGTCCGTCCAGAACGTAAACAGGCTCAGGGCTTAACGAAATATGAAAATGCCCGGCTGGTAGCTGAGCAATTTCCTGTTCTTGCACGGAATCTGCCCCAAAAGCGGAAGCTCTGGGAGAGTGAAGATTATCGGATGGGAGTGTTCAGTGCTGTATCGTTGGCACGCGAATTAGAGGAAGCGTACGTCCGCTTTATACCGGAGCAAGAGTGATAGATGCTAACTACTTTCGACTTTCTAAATTTGCTTCTTGAACGTGAGGAACCAGAATGTGTCCCAAGCGGGACCGTATGGCCTTTGGGTCTTTGAAGTGTTGGGAGATTCCTTGCTACAACTCTTTTTCCGGAACGGATTTATTGGATTCGGTTTTTGGAGGAAAAAACCCCACTTTTAACATTAGGGTAAAAATCAATACCACTATCACCAGAGATACTATGTTACTTACCATCGTTATCACCGGAGGAAAGTGGAAGACTCTATCAACTAAATAAACCCAAATGCCGAGTAGGAGCATTGCTACGCTTAGCACAAAAAGCCGACGAAACTCTGTGGTTTTGTATTTCCTCCAAGCAAAATAGGTGACTGCGATCAATGGAATGTCCACAACCCAATGGGAGGTATAATTTATCATACTATTTCGCACTAATTATTTAGTGGGCTTGTCTATCGTGTACGCGGGCTTAATCTGTTGAGTTTGCTGAGGAGCGGAGCACGCGAATATATTCACTCCACATGTGTATGTTACACTTTTTGGCGGACTAACTAAAGCGGGAGTACTTTGGTTGCTTTGAGGACCAATAAACTGCGGACTTTGACCCTGAGTATCCGACTTCTGATTATCTGGCCCTTTTGATGTTGCGTTCTGATAAATATCATAATCAAATTTAGCTAATTCATATGTTCCTGCTGCAATCGAACCCCAACGTAGCCACTTGTTGGACGGTGTTTTTTCCGGACCCGAACCCGGATTAGGAAATAGGGATGGAGGACGCGGCATCTGCACAGCACGAATTGCATTCGGTACGAAACGCAACCCGCCACCATTGTTTCGAAGCAACACTGCAGTGCTAGCCGCAGCGGCACCTAACGTCGCATATACAACCGGTGCCCATTCTGGCGATGTCAGCGCTGCGAAAATAAGGGCATCATCTATTCCAGCGACCCTGCCATCAGGATCTTTATTGATGATTGGATTTCCATTTGCATACGAATAGCTATTCATCGCCTGCGGATTGGCCATTGCATTCTTCCCGTCCGAAGTTAATCCGACTTCCCAAAAGACGGGGTCTTGGGAGATGAATTTCCCCTTCGCTCCGTCCCAGAGCCAGTCTGCTGATCGAGCCTCGTGGCTCCATACGGCAGGTAATCCAAGAGCTCGGATATGCTCCCGTTCGCATCGGTCAATACGTTCGCACCTGCCAGGTGGTCGGGATGAATGTAGCTGACGACGGCGGCCGTGCCGGAACCGGTGATGGTGGCTATGTCTTCGCCATTCGCAAAGATGTGCTTCGTAGGGACCCAACGGGACATGTTGTAGAACTTGGTGGGGTAATAGGAAGTTGCGCTTAAGGTAGCCGTCGATGTGGCCACGGCGGCCCGTACCCGTTGCCCCCAGGGATCGCACATGTAGGTGGAGGTGGTGCTATTGGCAACTACTCGGAGGACCTAGTCACCAATCTCGTCAGCAATGCGGTTAAGTACATGGCCGCTTCCGGTCCGCGAACGATCACGCTGGGCTTGCAGGGTACGGTGCTCTCGGTATCAGACACTGGGATCGGAATTCCCAAAGAGGATCTGCCCTACGTTTTCAGGCGGTTCTATCGGGCCCGTAATCATATCGGTGAGGGAACGGGTCTGGGACTCGCCATCTGCCAGACGATCGTAGAGAAGCACGGAGCGACTATCAATGTAAAAAGCGAAGAAGGTAACGGCACGATGTTTACGATTACATTTCCGTCTCTATGACGAGAACGAAGAAAAGAGGCTAGGCTGTTCGCGGGAGGCTTGAATCATAATACTTCGCATTCAGATAGGAAGGGTTCGAGGAAGCGGCGTCATACTCTTGCCCGATGAACACGATCGCCTCGACGCCTGCTACGGATTGTCAAAGGGATTGTGAGAGACTTTGCTTATCGCCCATTCCTATCAAGCAATTCTTGTGCAATCTCTATTGTTGGATTCATAGAGCGAATCGTTTCGAGCAGATTTGTGAAATCGCTTTTTCTCAGGCTCTCCTTGTTTACAAGACCTCGCTCGCCGAGGGTTCCATCTTTCTTGCGGTATTTCATATACACCTCGGTCATTCCACCCATGAAAATCTTTCTTCCGTTTATCGACACTATATCTGCTAATGGCGTCGTTCTTGCTCGGAAGAAACCGAGAGTGCCACGCAACTGCTTATTTTCCCCATCGACGGTGACGTATGTACCGCGTGCCAATCCACACCATAACGCTATCAACACTCCTGCGCCAACTGCCAACGCCGCTATAAACCTAGGACCGGAGTGGAAGCCGATGAAACCTATCGACATCATTAAGACACCGGGTATAAGTAACGCGATGGCCACACTGACACCAGTAATATCCAGATAGAATCTCTTGTGCACGTGAGTTGGGTTAGTTAGAACTACGAAGCTTAGGTACAAACCCTTGAAACGTGCTTGTAAAAGATTGTATCGCTGGCGCCGCAACTCGCACCGCAGTCTGCCCAAGAGATTGCAGACTATTCGATAAGAATTCTTCTGCCCCCTGACGAAGCGTGTGGGTACCTGTGTAGAAGGCTTGGGAATTGAAGGTCGGTAGACGTCCGGGTACTTCCGGAAGTGTTTTCAGAAGTCCGGCGGATAGCGCGGAAAGGGCCGCAGTTACCGCGAGCCCGACTGGGTTTGTCGGCTGTCCAAGCAAGCGGTTGCCGGCTACTGTCGTCCCAATTGTAAGCGATCCAGCTGTGCCGCCGACCGTAACTGCGGTTGCAGCAGCCGAAAGGCCCGCAGCGGCTGCAGCTACACCGGCTACGACGCCGCCGACTCCAACAGTCGCACCCCCGACAGCTGAGACCCCGTACGTTGTAAGATTTTGTTGCCAAGTACGTTGACTGAAACCTCCATACAAGAGATCGGAGAAAGCTTGAGCTCCTACCCCGCCGATTGCTCCGACTCCCCCTGCTACAACCAGGGGTACGCAGATGGGACAACGTCCATCAGGATCTTTATTGATGATTGGATTTCCATTTGCATACGAATAGCTATTCATCGCCTGCGGATTGGCCATTGCATTCTTCCCGTCCGAAGTTAATCCGACTTCCCAAAAGACGGGGTCTTGTGATAAGAACTTCCCCTTCGCTCCATCGTAAAAACGTGCATTGAGATAGGAAAGCTGGGAGGCTGGATCATATTGCTCCCCTATGAACTTCCTCTGCTCACTTGGGGCAGAGCCAGTCTGCTGATCGAGTCTAGTGGATCCATACGGCAGGTAGTCCAAAAGTTCAGATATGCTCCCGTTCGAGTCGGTCAACACGTTAGCACCCGCCAGGTGATCGGGATGAATGTAGCTGACTACGGCGGCCGTGCCTGAGCCGGTGATGGTAGCTATGTCTTCACCGTTGGCAAAGATGTGCTTCGTGGGCACCCAACGGGACATGTTGTAGAACTTGGTGGGGTAATAGGAAGTTGCAGTGGTGCTGGTTGCGACGGCAACCCTTACCCGTTGTCCCCAGGGATCGTACATGTAGGAGGAGGTGGCGCTGTTGGCGACAACTCGGGTCAAACGGTTCAGATAATCCCAGGTGTAATATGTTTTCGGAGTGATGGTCCGTACGTTGGAAGATGCGGTTCCCAGAGAGAAGAACGTGGAGGTGGATTCGTTGTTGTACGCCGTCTTTATCCAGTCGGCGGAGCGCGCGCTCTTGGAGATGCGGACTTCGTCGAGGTAGCCATTGAGGCCTGCGTCGTGCCTCTTGCCCAACCAGACCGGGTCCGTCGACGTTGTCATCGCCTCTGCGGACACGGAACTGGAGGTATCGAGGACGCCGTTCAGGTATATGCCTCTGAAATTGTTCGCGGTGTCGATAACGGCTGAAACGTATGTCCATCCGCTCGCGGCGACGGAACCACTGCTGTTGATCCAATCGTTGTTGTTCGCGGAATGGGCATACACAAGCTGTAGGAGACGGGTACCGGCTATACCCTGCACCATATAGTTATTAGGATAGTAATTGCTGGTGGAACCTTTGCGGATGAGGCCGGTGTAGTTGGCAAAAGTTGAAGCATTGAGGTAGAGCCAGCCAGATAGGGTCACGGCGCTCGTAATGCTCAGAGAAGAACTGTTTGCCATACTAATGTATGACGTGGTTGTACCGCTGAACTTGGCGGCCCCGCCGATCTTGCCATTCAAAGCACTTGCGTTTGTTGACGTGCCGTTATTGGCGAATGCGGTCGAGTCGGTGGCCGAGAGCGTCGTTCCATCGGGCAAGTGGTAAACTCCGACATAATTGCTGTCCCAGACGGCGGTGCTCGCCTGCTGGCTAACGGAAGATGCGTTGCCGTAGTACACGTATATGACCGTATCCGTACTGGTCTTAAGTAGTGGAATCTGTACCCAGGCGATGACCGTTCCGGCCGTTGCGGTATACGTTTCGAGCTCGTGGTTTAGTTTTGTTACACCATCGTTTGAAGTAAAGAAGATGTCAGCGCCAGTAGCGGAAGTGACGTAGCCGCCGTTTGCGAGGGTCTTGAATTCCGTGCCGGTGACGCTGAAGAGCATCGGGAAGTTTGCTAAGGTTCCGCTACCGCTGACCTTGGTATGGTCTATGGTGATGGGCGTCCGCCTGTTCCAAATGCCGCCGTTGACCGACCAGCCGCTGGAGGTAGTGCTGGAAGCGGAGATGACATTACCGTTGGTATCGTAGTTTATGCTGCCACCCGCAATGGAGATCGCCGCATCGGGGTTCGCATAGCCCGGTGTAGTGCTTGTGGCATATAGATAAGTGCCTATGTCCGTCTTGCTCAGCATGTTGCCCAAGGCATCATACGTATACGACTGGCTGTAGCCCGGAATCCATGGAGCGGTGTATGCGGTGTTGGCCGAAGTAAGCCGGTAGAGATCGTCGTAGACATACGTTATGGTGCTCGAAGCATTCGTCGGCGAAGAATTTACTATCTTGGTGATGTTGCCCACAGCGTCGTACGTATAGCTAATGTTCTGTATGACATTGCCGCCGGTGCCCATAGTGAAGGTCGCGGCAGAAGTGGAACTGAACGCTCCTTCCGCGCCAATGGTGTCCCAGAACTTGATGCGCCAGTAATACGTGCTGCCATCCCAAGCCAATGTAGATCCGGCGTAGGTGATATCGGGACTCCGGTTGCCCTGGGTCGTGGTGGCCATGACGCTCGTGCCGCTGTCCCACATGAGGTTAGACCAATTCGCGCTCGACGCGGACACTTGCACATTGTAATAGCTCGCGGTATCTGAAGTATTCGGGTCGATATAGATGGCGCTGAACTTCGGGGTTAAACTCATGACACCCGTTGGGTTGGTCTGGCCTTCCGCAAGAAGGCTTGTGGAAGTAGTGGGTGCATAATTGTGATACATGGTAAAACTGGCTGTGGATGTGCTGAACAATCCTTCCAAAAGACCTTGATCCCAGAATTTGATGCGCCAATAGTACGTGGTGCCATTGTAGGTCAGTGCCGTTCCGCCGTAAGAAATATCCGGACTCCGGGTGCCCTGGGTCGTGGTGGCCATGACGCTCGTGCCGCTGTCCCACATGAGGCTGGACCAATTGGTGCTCGATGTGGAAACCTGCAGTTGGTATAGGCGTGAAGTATCGCCGGTATTCGGGTCGTTAAAAATGGCGCTGAACTCCGGAGTTAGATCCATGACTCCCGTCGGACTCGTTTGACCTTCGGCCAAGAGATTGGTTGGCGCGATCGGGGGAGTACCGGAAATGGATACAACGACGAGCTTAGGATCTTGTGATGTTCCTGCTTGGTCCGCAAAATACATGCCCACGTAATCGTCTTTGCTGGCGGCCCACGTGGGTGCCGTGTTATCTCTGTCCCAATTGCTGACTGCGCCGAAATTCGATATGCCGGTTTTACTTATATTGCCAAGACCCGTGGCACTCAGCGCAAAAGTGTTATAGCCTCCGGCGACCCAAGACCCATAGCTGATGTCCGCTGTGTTCTGTTGAGTCATCGTCCAATGCGTGGAAACATCGAAGTCACCTGCAACTAGATCCGTATTGGACGTTGGATTTGGTTGCACAATGGTCACACTGGAACCCAACTGATTGCCGGCTACATCCCCATACAGAGATAGGGTGGCCGTGGTAATAATGTCAGAGTCCGGAATACTCGAGGTATCGAACAGGAATACGTCCCTCCACAGTTGGACATACAGATTGGTGGTGGGAGATGTCTGGATATAGGGAGAGTTGTTGAAGGCTACGCTGGGCTGGGCGCCATCCCCGGTTGCGGCACGCATTGAGGCCCAACTTCGGCTACCGGGATTATTATCGTACACCAGCCCATCCACGCTCGTCGTCTCAGGGTCATAGTCCGGATAGAAGGTATTGGTTGTGTCGGTAAAAACAGGATATGTAGCACCAGCAAAAAACGCGGCCGAAATATGCTTGGTCAGTGTGTATCCCCCCGCGTTACGCTCCATGTCCACCGTAACCGCCTCCACTTTTCGCTTCGCGTGGTTACTGTCCCATATGTTGAAATCCTTGAAACTAAACCCGTGCCTGTCCCCGGCCTTGCCTACGCTGATGGCCCGATTGGTGGTTAGTTTCGATGCTTTATCCCATTTCACACGAGTGGAACGGATAAAATCAGGGTCTTTGTCCGGAAAGGCAAACTGGAAGCTGAAATCCGTATCAGCGGACAGAGCCGAGTTGAACCGTACCAATTTCTGCAACCGCGGCACTTTACCCTGCCAGACGAGATAGATAAGGTCTGCATCCTCGGCTGGGTACGCCTGAGGGTAGCGCACGTACCATTCCGGGCCGTAACCCACATCGCCGTATTCCAATACCCCTGCCACGTCAGAGACGCCGAGGGCGGTTATTGTCATTGTGAGATCCGGCTCATTGATATCGGTGAGCGTGCGCGTATCAAAGCGGTTGTTGTTCACCATTGCGGCCGTGCCGACAGAACGGGCCGGGAATCTTGCAATGAAAGGGTTTTGGGTAACCTCCCAGCCGTTTGCCGCAGGCACTGGAGTGGCATTGATCGGTTTGAATGCGCCATCTACATCCTTGAAATTTAATTGCTTAATATGAATCTCGGAGCGTTTGGCGCCGTTGCTCTGTATTACAACCTTCGAGTTCCAACCAAGAACCGTCTGCGCAAGCTTGGAGCTCGCCGTATCCAAAAGGGACAATTGCACGGGTGGAGGCGACGAAGATGGCCCCGGCGTTGGTTCGACAGCTGGAGAAGGCGCCGGCGTTGAAGAGGGTGCCGGCTCGACGCTGGGTGCCGGAGTTGTAATCGTTTCGGGCGCAGGTTCGTCACTTAAGGCCGCCGGTTTCATCAGCCCGGATGCATCGCCAGGATCGCCGGGATTGATCATAGACATCATGCCAGAACTTTGCGTGCAGTCGTAAACGGTGAGTTTATTGGTCAAGCGGTAGAGCTTGGCAGGATCGTAGGTATTCCAGGTCTTGGTACAGTTGGCATTAGCCTGAAAAGAAACTTTGCCGGTAGAGCTGTAATCGAAATCAGTAACCACATCGAGATACGATGCATCTGTTGCTTCTTTGCGTTGAATAGTCTCTGGCCGCCCACCGATGTTATACGTATACTGCACTTTCGAGTTGTCAGGGTTGGTGATAATGAGCTGGTTGCCCTGACGGTCGTACGTGTAGCTGGTAATGAAGGAGGTGCTGGTACCGCTGATCGTTTTGGACTCCTGGGTGAGCTGTCCTAAGACGTTATACGTGCTCGTGACGCTTAGGGCCGACGACGAAGCCGTGCAAAGGCGGGTGAGACCCTGGGTACAGGAATCATATGTATATTTTACTTCCGTGCCCGCTTGCCCAGTGTAGTCTTCGGTAAGAACTCGGTTCAGATCATCATACGTGCGGTTGATAGTCTGACTATTGGGGTCGACAACCTGAGTGAGGCTTCCCGCATCATCGTACGTGTACGTCCATGTGCCATAGGTGGCATCTGCTGACGCGTGGAGATCTTGGGCGGTGAGGCGGCGTCCTAATCCGTCATACGTGAAGTTCCGGACATTACCCGATGCATCGGTAATATTGGTGAGCCCGTTGAGGCCGTTGTATGTGTAGGTGGTGGTGTATGTGGCCGATGCGTTTTGCTCATCAACTCGGATCAAATTGCCGTAGGCATCGTTCGTGAAAGCCTTTTCTTTTCCATTTGCATCGGTGACAGTGGTTTTCCAGTTGATGTACGCTTTGGTGGTAGTGCCGAGAACATTGGCCGAAGTCAACGGTCGTTGTAGTGCATCGTAGGTGTAGGTCGTATACAGCGCCGCAGTGCTCGTAGCGGTGGTGTTGGCCGAACTGGCAGAAAAATATGGCAAAGACTCCTGCTGAAGGAGACCGATACTGTTGTAGGCAAGATCTTTGGTTTCAAAGTTATCAGCCCCCGCAGACCTTCGCGCCTGCTTAGTACGCTTCAAACCGTCGTAATATGTATAGGCATTTACGGTAGTGGATGAGTTCAAATACGTCGTTTGACGTATGCTGACGGAACCGGTCGCATCGGTATAAATATATGCGGTGTTGGTCAGCAGCGTTGTCGTAGCACTCGGATCCGGCTGTTGCACGAGCGTTAGGCGGCCCAAACCGTCATAGGTGTTCAGGAATTTGTTGCCGTTCTCGTCGGTCGTTTGGTCAACTTTACCGGTGGCGTAATTGTAGGTCTTTTGGGAGACAAGACTTAAGGGTTGGGTCGTGGTGGCCGGATATACATTATACGCGTCATAGACATATGTGGTCGTCTTGCCTCGGGGGGCGGTCGACGTCGCCACGAGGCCGTAGCTATTGAACGCCCTTGAAGAACTTGCGAAGCTTGTAGAAACCTTCCAATTCTCCTCTTTCGTTTGGTTGCCTTTGTCGACAACGCCGAAAGCGAGATTGTCATACGTGTATTTCGTTTCTTTAACATTGCTGGCGCTCTGATCCGATACCGTCACGTGGTTAACCACGCTCATGAGGGTGGCAGTGGTACTGGTGGCATAAGTAAAGTCCGTGGTGAACTTGTCGGTACCGGTGTCACTGAAGGTGCCGTCATCATTGCCCGCAACTTCCCCATACGCCACTTTCTGAGTTTGGTCTCCGTTCGCATTATTGTACGTGTAGCTTTCGGCTTTATCTTTATGAGAAGCCAGGCCATCGTAATCAAGCGTTTCCGATTGCGCCAATTTGGCAAAGCCGGCTATGCTCGAAGTCGAGGTCGCGCTATCCCACTTGTTGATGGTCTTTTGGAATAGATTGCTCGACGCGTCATATTTTTCTACGCGATAGGGCTTACCCGTGATCCGAGGCTGGGCAGAGAAAATCCTCCATCGCGTTCATAAGCTAAAACCGCTGGAGGGATGAGGCTGCGTTTACCAAAATTCATCAACTGCTGCAAACAACTTGTGGAAGAATGCTCGATTTTCGGCCCAATTTGAAGGATAACGGTGAAATTCACGCCGAATTTAGGTAGTAGTACCATCGCTAGTGGAAAGTTTATACACCGTGTTCAAAAAGAACGGTACGGTGGTGTTCGTCAGATTGTTTGAGCCGTCCAAATATCCGGCCACGTGCTTATACTGGATGTCTGTCTTGCCTCCGGCTGGGTGGGAGATCTCGGTCAATTGATCGACTATCTGGCCGTTTCCCATTTGCGCCAAGTTATCAGGATCCTGTCTATATAACTGATCCATCAGACCATCACCGTTAACATCAGCGAATTTGAAACCGCGCGCTACCGTGTTTGAACTTAAATACGTAGGTAGATGCCAACTAGAGTCATCCGATCCCCAGCCGTGCCCGTTGTTAATATATGACTCATAACCAAGGGTGGAGTCGCCACGCACAATATCCGGCAAATGGTCACCATTAATATCGACGATCTGATAGGCGTTATCGTGCGCGGAGTTATCCCGTAATAATACTGGCAGGTTCCAATTGGAATCCAGGGTCCAGCCATGACCATTATTTAGGTAGGAGGTATATGTGCTGGCGCCTTGGCTAAAGACAATATCCGGTAACGTATCGCCGTTTACATCAACGATTTTGTATCCATTATCCGTGGTGCCATTTGTGGTGAGTGCCACCGGCACATGCCAGCTAGAGTCATCCGACCCCCAGCCGTGCCCGTTGTTGATATATGACTCATAACCACGGGTGGAGTCGCCGCGCACAATATCCGGTAACCCGTCACCATTCACATCTGTGAATCTATACCCATTGTCTGTTGGCGGCCAAGCAGTGTCTAGCGCAACCGGAAGATTCCAGCTCGAATCCAAGGTCCAGCCATGTGCATTGTTGATCCAGGTTTCATAACCACCATTACTATTACTATATACGATGTCCGGCAGATGGTCGCCATTCACGTCGATGAATTGATACCCATTGCTGTATCCTTCCGACATCCAATTCACTGGCAAATCCCAGCTGTGGTCTATTGACCAGCCATGTCCATTGTTAATATATGAGTCATGAGTAAAGATGGGCGGATTCCCGCAACAAATAGTGGTATACGTGCTACGCATGATATCGGGCAGGCCGTCGCCGTTCACATCAACGATCTGATAACCTTGGTCGACACTCCCATTTATGAGTTGCACCGGCGAGAGCCACGTGGCGTCACCTGCCCACCCGGGCGTGTTGCTCTTATATGTGAACATGGTCGCCGGGAGAGTTGTGGGATTCGACGACTCGTCATACCCCGTTTCCGTGATAGAGCTTAAAAGGGACGTTGAGGCTCCCGGGGTATAGGCAAGAGCATATTTATGAACCAGTGTGCCGTTAACCTTCGCATCAATTTCATTGATGCGGCTGTTGGTTTTTACCGCAAAGCCAGTTTGCGAAGAGGTTGCCGTATCAGTTCGACTTTCCCGTTGAAAATCTATTTCAAAGACCCCGGGCGTCGCGCCGTTGCCAGTATAGGTAATGGAGCTCAGATAGATCTCGCCATTATCCTTGTAATATGTATAGGAAATATAGTTGTCATTCGTATCCCGGACCTCTTCGAGCATCCATTTAAATACATGGGCCGAGGTCGTCGAGTCATCCTGACGTGAAGCAGCAGAATATCCATATTTGTATTGCGTCCCATTTTTGTCACTGACCAGCCATTGATTGCTGGTAGTGATATATGAATTGAAACTGCCGTTGTCCACTCTTGCGGCATACGTGGACGTCACGGTCGTCGTGGCGAGTTCGCCGTCTATAGAAGAGAAGAAAAAAGGCGAGGATGTAGTGCTGTACAGTTGATCTACGCCATACTTGTTCTCCCGCTGAATGTACGGAATGCTAAGAGACCAACCTTTGCCGAAGATGCTGTTTATATCCGTATCGTTGCTCGTATAGGCCAGCTCGACCTTGGGCTGGACATTGTTCCGCCCGGGTGGTATTGCGATGGGATATCGATGGGTGAAGGCACCATTATTACTGTTGATCTCCGCATGTTGGGGTGTTTGAGAATCGAATATTTCATTTTGGGGAGGAGTAGTTGGGTCGATCGATTCTGTTTGGGGAGGTGGCGTTGAGGCTTCCGGGGAAGTGTTGGGAGAAAGTTCCGGCGAAGATGCTGGAGTTGGAGCTGAATCAGGGACGAGGCTTGAGTTGTCAGGGACTGAATTCGAAGGAGATGGATTGTTCGGCACAATACCCGGATTCGATCCACCTGGATTGATGTTGAAATCGAGACCCGATGGTGCCGGAGCCGGCGCATCGGATGGTTGTGCTATCGGGTCAGGTGTGGGATCTAAGCTTGGCGTTACTTCTTGCGCAAACGTCGCAGGAGGAAACAAGGGAACGATCATTACGACCAAAGAAATCACCGCCGTAATCTTTCGAAACCGTTTTTGTATTTTAGCGTTTAAGGTCATAACTGGTGAAAACATTAACCGGGCATAAGTGTCTGTAACTATAAGAGACAACACGTGTGCTGGCAAAGATTTTGGCTATGTGCCTGGGGATAAATGGCGTTATCTTTATTTCATCTTTTCTTTAGAAATATTTTATCTACTACAGAACGGCTACCACTAGCGAACAGTTGTGCATCGCCTGTCCATGAAAACTCATTAATCCATTGATTCTTCAACAGACAAACAAGGTCCAGCATTGCTATTCAGAAAGGGGCCAGGTCTAATACAATTAGTGAAAGGGGCTCTGCACAAGAATCTGTAAAAAAGTCCAATCTACGCGGCTTTTTGAAGAGTGATGTTTTTGCCCTTGAGGCGTGCCCGATGGCCGCTTCACACCGAAATGGGCCGAATCTGTAAGGTCGCTGTGGAAATGACGCGCCGGATCAACCGTGGAGAGTCCCAAACAGGATATTCGCCGGCGCTTGGAAACCCACACCAAACGCGGGTTCCCACATTCCCACAGCGACGGCGACGGCGGGGTGCCTGGCAGCGACGAGGCCAAACCCCGCTAAAATCGGGGTCTCTTCCAGATTCCTGCACAGAACCGTGAAAGGAAAATGCACACTTGGTAGCGTTCCATCTCCAGGAGGGACTGAATGAGCCACTCTGAACAAACTCGATTGACCTATGCCAATTACCTACACCTGAAAGAGCTACTGAAGCTTCAAAAGCCCAAATCTGCCAGCGAGCATGAAATACTCTTCATTGTGGTTCATCAATGCGCGGAACTGTTCTTCAAGTGTGCCCTTGAGCAAAGCAAGAAGCTCCTTTACGAGTTCGACAGAAACAACGTTGAGAACGTCTCGACCAGGATCTCGCGATTAACTGCAATCGTGGAAACCGCGTCGGCGATTATGAAGTATCAAGAGAATTTAACACCCTTTGAATTTGCTGAGTTTCGTCCTGCGTTAGGAACAGCCAGCGGGGCACAATCTGAACAATTCAAAAGGTTGCTAGCTGATTCGACCCGCTATCGCGAGGCGTTTGTCAGGCTATTGCAGAGACGGAGACTGCTCAAATACATAGACGAGCCCGAGGAGGTATTGAATGCTGTTCGGCGAGTTTATTCGGAACCACGATTTAGTAAGCTCATGAAGATCGCCGACGCCCTATACGATTACGAGGAAGCGTTTAAGGATCATCGTTGGCAGCACCTAAAGGTTGTGCGGCGAGTCATAGGCAAGGCGCCTGGAACCGGAGGCACGAGTGGTCTCCAATTTTTGGAGGAAAGGCTAGCCTCGAGCATTTTTGAGGAGCTGACGTTAGTGCGGTCGCAGATAGTCAACATACGTAGCGCCATGAACGTCCGAAAACGGAGCGAAGCTGACGAGCAGCGCAAAACATCGAAATTGAAGAAATGAATCCGACACCTCTGCTGGGGCGACCAATCACATTCTCCCCGGACTCCGATTCGCCACGTCCGGGGTTCCTTTTTGCTCCGCTATTCGCAAGCTTCGCTTGCGCATCCAGTCTCCGCTTCGCTCCGGGTGCCATTCATCCCCCACACTCCTTCGGCTACTGCCTGAGATAACGCTCAGGGTTCGTGCGGCATTGTCTGGTAAAAGAAAAAGGCCAGGTTTTTCTCTGGCCTTTGCTGGTTGCAAACTAGTCAGCCGCGTATTGTCGTGGTGACTTCTTGGCTTTTACGGGTTTGGGATTGGAAACAAAAAAGGGAAACACCGCTTCCTGCGTGTGGTCCTTCTGTTTGACGAGTATTCGACCGCCCGCGTCCAGCTCTTCGACAATCCATTGCAGCGCCCGCAACGCGTAACGTACCGTCTCGGCTTTAGTAGGAGCGGATGTAGCCTGCTGTAGCTGCGTCAACTCATCGTATGCTTCCTGCGTGAAATCAAATTGTAAGCGGATCTTATCTGCCATTGTGTGTTCCATCCTATTTTCTGATGTGAAAGAACCTTCCTAACCAAGAACTCCACCGAGCGCGTTTCTCTAAACGCGCTCCGTGGAGCGCCTCGTTATGCTGGGCGCTTCTCGACAAATCGAACGGAACTAGGTTTGCGAATAGGTCCAGCACTCTCGATCCTGACTACGGGCTCAACAGGTTCCGTGATGGAACCCGGACCAAACTCTCGTGTATCGGACACTTCTTTTGAAAATCCCGAGAAATCTCCCGGCATTATGTGCATGCGAACTCCTACCAGTTTTTTCGGTACTTCGCCCCCTGGTCTCGGGCGTGACATACGAGTAAATATACCTCATATTATACTCAGTACATAATCATTGTCAATGATCGATTCAATAGCTCGAAAATTGTTC
>WNFO01002911.1_pt1 | contig 17006 bp, 15 predicted proteins | sample 5400251 | NCBI WGS metagenome assembly WNFO01 (sample SAMN13153354, study PRJNA577476) | soil metagenome | isolation source: 100 cm saprolite under Madrone tree | place: USA:California | collected 2016-06-14 | reverse complement strand
ATCTCTCGCCCCAAGGAGGGCGTGGGGAATGCCGGGCGCCCGCTGCACCCGCGGCCTCGTGTGCACTTTGTATTGGTAGAACGCACACGAGTAACAACGAGTACACCGGCATCACCCGGCATTCCCGCACGCAATGGTTTTAACGGCTTATGTCGTGCTCTCCCCGGTGACCGGGCTCTTTTGCCACCGTCGTCCGCAGAGCAAGGTTTTGTCACTGCCCGGTCGGGCCAACAAACCTCCGCGAACTTGACGCCAGCGTCGGGGCGTCAGGACCACACGATTTTGCCGTCCGCAACAACATCTCTCGTCAGCGTGCAGGGGAATCGCTCACAAGTCTTTCGACCAGCCCTGCGATCCCATCGCGCGCCAAACGCTGCCGCGTCCACCGCATCCCGCCCCTACGTTCGTGACGATCATGATACGCCCCTCTTTTGGGGTGGGATGCGAAAAGTTCTAGAGGTGATTTGGGGGGTGTGAAAACCGAAATATTTTTGCAAAAGGGACTCGACACGCCTGTCAACAAACCGCCCGACGGGCAAATCACCACACGACTGCGAAGAGCAATTTCCTCTCGTGTCCCGGACGCGGAGCAGCGTGCTCCCGGCGATGCGTAGCATCGTCCGGTCACGCTGCTCCGCAGAGCCGGGACCCGGGCCAAGGCTCGCATCATTTTGCCGCGACGAAACTTCGTGAGGCGAATTCGAATCTATTTTGTGTGTCCCATCCGACACGATGGGACGTCCGATGACGTCGAGTCCTGACGAACCCCCGCGAGCAATCTCGACAGGGAGTCAACCGGGGTGATAGGATCAGCATGGCGTTTTGGGGGAAATCATGCGACGGCGGCTGGAAGTCTTTATTCCAATCGTGCTGCTTTCGATATTGGTGCAACTATTTGCGCCAATCGCGGCGTTTCGCGTGGTCGCCTACGCTGTAACCGATCCCGTCTATATGGCGTCGATCTGTACGGAAATGGTGTCCCCTCCGGATGCGCAGACGGCCCCGGCCAAGACTCAGCATGATCACGGAGATTGCTGCGTGTTTTGTGCGGCCGGTCACGGTGGCACCATTGCCGTCGAGCCGCCTCCGCCGATCTTTGTAAGTCTGCAACGTCAGTACCAGCGCGTATCATGGCTGGAAGCCGCAGACCCAATATCGGCCGGGCGGGTTGGCTCGAACGCCCAAGCGCGCGCGCCTCCGCAGTTGACGTGAACCGTGGCGGCCATTGGCCGTCGATGCTGTTACAGTTCAACATTATCGGAGAATTTCGATGTCTATTCGCCTTTGGCGCGCGGGCCTTTCCGGGCTCGCCATAGCGCTCGTTCCCCTCAGTCAAAGCGTCGCCCACGAAATCGTCGGCAATCGCTTCTTTCCCGCCACCATCGGCATCGACGATCCCGGCGTCAACGATGAACTGTCACTTCCGACAGTCGACAATTTCAAGACCGGCGACGTTCCGCCAGTGCGGCAGCGCGATATATCCGGGGAGTTCTCCGAACGGATCACCGAGGATTTCGCAATATCGTTCGGCTCGACTTACACCTTTCTCGGTCCGATTGATCCAACGGCTGCGGGAGCCAACGGATTCCAGAACCTCGACACCACGTTCAAATATCGAGTCTTCAAGAGCCCCGAACATGAGTTTGTGATGTCGGTCGGGCTCAGCGTCGAGTGGGGCGGCACCGGTGCTGCGAACGTCGGAGCGGAGGCCTTCAACACCTACGTGCCGAACATCTATTTCGGCAAAGGGCTCGGTGATCTTCCGGATACGCTATCGTGGATCAGGCCGGTCGCAATCACCGGCCAGGTCGGCTATGCGATTCCTGCCAGGAATTTCACGACGACCTTCGGCATCGATCCGGATACCGGCAATCAAACCGTCGATACTGAGTTCCATCCGCGCGTGCTGAACTGGGGGGGAACGATTCAATACAGCATGCCCTATTTGAAGTCCGCGGTGATCGACCTCGGCCTGCCGGAGTTCATCAATCATCTGATACCGCTGGTTGAGGCAACGATGCAGACGCCGGTGGCGAATACCCTCACCTCGGGAACGATGACGACGGGCACCATCAATCCCGGCGTCATCTGGGTTGGAAGCACCTTTCAGGTCGCCGTCGAGGCGCTGATCCCGATCAACCGGCAAAGCGGCACCAATGTCGGGGTGATCGCTCAATTGCACCTCTACCTCGACGACATCGATCCGCGCGGCATCGGCAAGCCGATCTTCGGCGGCCCCGTGCAACCCGCAAGCCCCTTTGCCAGGAATTGATCATGCACCGCTTATCCCTTGCCAGAATGGTCCCGTTGCTGCTTTTGCTCGCGACGGGCGAAGCTAGCGCGCATGCTTTTCTCGATCATGCCGAACCGCGCGTCGGCAACAACGTCGCGACCCCGCCACGCGAGGTGACACTGTGGTTCACGCAAAACCTGGAGGCAGCGTTCAGCACCATCACCGTCACCAACCCCGCAGGTCAGCGCGTTGATACGGGCAAACCTCGCGTCAGCGGCAATAAGATGTCGGTATCGCTACGCTCCGGGGGAGCCGGAACATACCACGTGACGTGGCGCGTGCTTTCTGTGGACACACATAGCACTGACGGCAGTTTTACGTTTCAAGTCGGCCAGTAGAGCCGCGGCGAGGAGCACGACAAAATGCAAATCGAAAGGCTGGCGTTCATACCAATCACACGCGCAATCGCGTGTGCCGAAAGTTGCTGGCGGATATCTGACCATCGAGAACAGGGGCTCCACGCCGGATCGGCTAATCGGCGGCTCGGCTGATGTCGCTGATAAAGTCCAGGCCCACCAAATGACCATGAACAATGGCGTGATGACGATGCGTCCGCTCGACCAAGGCCTAACGATTGCGCCCGGCAAGACCGTAAAGCTTGCGCCGAGCGGATATCATCTGATGCTTCTCGATCTCAAGAGCCCGCTCAAGCGGGGCGACAAGGTGCCGGTCATCCTCGAGTTCGAAAAGGCCGGCAAGGTCACGGTCTCTTTCGATGTGCAGGGCGTCGGCGCGCCGGCGCCGGCTACCGCCCCCAGTTCTGGCAGCAAGAAGGATATGAAGGGCATGACTCCCGGGATGAAGATGTGAGAGTTTTGGGGGCGATACCCGTAAGGCAGCAAGGAGCTGGTCTTCGCGCGTCGCCGTGCTTGCCCAGAGGATTGAATGATCTTGAACGGCCGTCGACCAGCCGCCGCGACAGGTCGCGCGCGGCACGATCGTAGACGTAGACCAGCGCGATGCTGTCTTCCGGGCAAAGCAGGGCGTCGAGGCCTGTCTTGGCGGGCATGATTACTCCTTGGGACATGAAGGCGGTGGCTCAGGCACCGGCGGGGTCGATAAAGACGTGGAGGGTTCGGATTCGGCCGCCTTCAATCCGGGCGACATCGGTTCCCGTCACGGCCGCGGGACTGTTCGGTGGGCCGGACTGCCAGCGCAGCCGCCCAAGACCGTGGTGGCCCACGGCCGGGCCGATCGCGGTGAAGACGAAGTTTGGCGGCAAGCTCGACAGGAGCGTTTTCACCGCCTGGCTGATGGCGGCATGACCCGTCGCCGCCGCATCCGGTTCATACAGTATCGCATCGTCGGCATAGAGCTCCGCGATGGCTTTCATCCGACGCGAGGCGTCGCGCTCGCCGAACACCCGCGCGAGGTTTGCCTGCATGAGGCTGTCATAGTCGATGGATTCAGCGGTCATGTTCTGCCTTCCGGAGGTAAGGAGTTCCGCAAGGCGAGTGTCGTCACGCGCTCAATATGGTTTTGCTCGCCTGTCCGGTCGAGTGACTATTATCCAGCCGCCTGGCGAAGACACTGTTCGATTCTGCTGTTGGCAGTCCGAATCCGCTATCGCGTCGTGATCAGCTCTTGCGGTCGTGTCGCCATGCCGCCGGCGTCGCTCCGGTGAGTTTCCGGAACGTCCGCCCGAAATGTACCGCATCGGCAAAACCGGTGGCCTCGGCCACATCGTCGAGCGAGGCGCTGGTGCCGATCAGCAGCGCCTGCGCGCGCCGGATGCGCGCGTCGAGCTGCCAGCGATAGGGAGCCATCCCCGTCGAAGCCTTGAACGCCCGGCTGAAGTGCGACTGCGACAGGCCCGCCAGCGCCGCCAGATGCGCGAGGTCAACGCGCTTCGGCAGGCGCGCGTCCAGATACTCGACGACGCGCTGAAGCTGGCCGGGAGCCAAGCCCTTGGCATCCGCGCCAGGCCCCAGTGGCTCGGCGAAGAGCCGCGCCGCGATCGCAGCGGTCAGCCCGTCGCCATAGAGTTGCGTCGACGGATCGGGGTCATTCACCGCATCGGACAGCAGCCTGACCAGGGTCCAGAGCCGGTCGTCGGAAAAGCGCAGCCGCGGCGTGGTGGTCGCGTCGGCGTCGAATTCGGTGGTCAGCCGCTCGCCCAGCACGGCAAGATCGAAGGCCAGGGTGGCGTCCTTCACGAAGCGCGTGTCGGCGCTGTAGCCCCACATATCCATGCCGGCCGGCGCGAATTGCATGTGCCTGGGTATATAGCCGATCGGACAGGGCTGGTCCTCGCGCAGGCGTGGTTCGCAGTGGCTTCCGACTTCTTCCAAGAGAACGCTGAGGCGGGTTTCGGACTCGTAGCCCAGATGATGGGCCACCCGGCCCACGCAATGGAATTCACTGACGTCGACGCCCACGCCGTTCCAAGCGCGCCGCGCCACCGACAGGCTCAGCACGTTCTCAGGCAATGGCGTCAAACGGTCGGCGCGTGTCTGCAAGATCGAACTCTCCGGCTCTCAGACCAGGCATCCTAGCGAGATGGCTGGAAAAAGGTAGTGAGCCTTGGAGCAACGAGGAGGTAAGCGATGATGCCGCAAAAAAAGTAAGACCTGCACCGTGATGTCCGTTGAGCCCCTGCGAATGTTTTGACCTCAAGCCGACGTTGGAGGGGTCATGACAACTGATGATATCACCGATCGACAGGCAACAGGATCGGACTGTTCGCGTTGCCGAATGCCGCCGTGCGCTCCTCTTTAATACGCCCCCGCTACCAAGCCGTTGGTGTTCTCCCTTAGCCGAGTTCCCGAAGGCCGATGGCCACGAGCCGCCCTATATTTTCCATCGTATGGCCATGTTTCGGTCGAAACTGCAGTGTGTGGCGGTTCGTCTACCTAGTGGGAATCTGACCGCCTCGTTCGTGACATTGGAAAAGCAGCGCCAATGGATTCCACGCCGAACGCGAAAACAACTGAACCCGACGACGACTTGATCGCGCGCGCTGATGAACGCCTCGCGCACGCCTATGAAGAGATCGCGCGCGCGGATGAACAGATCGCGCGTGTGAATGAACAGGTTTCGAAGCTGGAGCACGATGCCGCACGCAATCCTTCGGCTGCCCTGGGCCGCCTGCCATCGCGCGGCAGGCCGATGCTGCGTGGCCTCATCGGCTTGCTGTTGGCAGCTTGCATCTTTATCACTGCTTTCGTTTCGCAGTCGTCACATGGAGATGCGGCCAAGCTGATTTTCGCCCGGTGGGCGCCGCAGCTCATTTTGACTTCATCGCTGCCGATGGAAAACCCGGGGCTTCCCGCGCGGCCGAGCCCATCTGCCGTTCAGGTGGCCGCTGCGGAACCAGTAGCTGCGCAACCAACACCTTTGGCTCCAACCGCACCGCGAGACGTCGCGCCGACAGCCGCCCCGGTGTCTCCCGAGGTGGCGCAGTTGCTCCAGACGATGGCGCGCGATCTCGCAAACGTAGAGCAAAGGATCGAGCAGCTCAAGGCTAGCCAGGAACAAATGGCCACCGACAATGCCAGGGCCGTTGAGCAGCTCAAGGCGAGCCAGGAACAAATGAGACGCCTTATCGCCAAGGCTTCCGAGCAAAACCTGCGGCCCAAGACATCAGCGCCTCCGCCCCAGCTGACTGCCTCCCCGACGCGTAAGCCCGTACCGAAGCGTCCGTCGCCACAAGCCAGAGCGCAGCCGCAGGCCCCAGTGCAGTTGCAGCCCGACGAATAGCAATTGTCATCGGCGGGATACTGGATCTATTGCGTGTATGCCTAACCCGCAGATTGTGGCTCCGGGAACTTCCATGGCCCTTCAGAGCTTCAGGGCGCGCCCGATAGAGCCGCACAGGGTAGTTCCAGCCGTTCATGATTGGTAGGCAGTTGGAATCATGCTGTCGCAACCGCCGAAGGCCGGCCCAGATGGTTCGACCAAACGAATCTCTGTGCAATTGTCGGCTGAGGTTCGTAATTTGCTTCACTACGGGATCAAGTGAGAGCAGCGACTTCAGAATCTGGCACAAACCGACGGTTGGAACGTGGGCAGAGCATGTGCGCCCTGCCCCTGTAGATCAGACATCAACTTGTTCTGCCATGGCCAAAGCATCGTCGACTTCGATGCCGAGATATCTGACCGTGCCTTCGATTTTGGTGTGGCCGAGCAACGGCTGCCCGGCTCGCAGGTTAGCGTTGCGCCGGCAAATCCGGGTCGCATTCGTCCGCCTGAGCGAATGGGCGCCGAAGACCAACTTACATCTCTACTGGGAAGGCTGGCCCTGAGGTGTGCTACTCGGTGATTTTGGCGGGGAGCTATTTTGCGGCGAGCTGTTTTGTTCGCTGGCCTGCGTCCAACTCGGCATCCGCAATGACGAATTATCGAGGTGATTGACAAGCCACACGCCTCCCAGGGCGATAACTCCCGCCAAGAATACGTGGGGTAGCGTTTGAACAAGCACGCCAAGCAGGCCTGCGAATGCAGCCAGGATCGCCGCACCTGCTTCCAAAAGCGCCCAACCTGCTCTGTAAAGCGCCCACAGCACTCCAGCCAGGATCAGCAGCAGCAGAACCTGCTTCAACAGCGGCCACTCCTGCCATGGCACGGCCATGAGTTTGCTGATCTGATCGACCGACCAGGTCCAGATCAGTTCGACGAAACGAAAGATCGCAGAAATCCCTTGCTGCAGGAATTTCAAAAGCTGATCGAAAACCTCTTTCATGATCCGTGGCTCCGGCGTTTGAACCGCCTTTTCGAGAATCCAAGTGTAACGTCGAAACGAGCGTTGGGTTCCCGCCGGGCGAATACCTCTACGGATTTTTTACCACCTCCCAGGCGATCAACAGCAAGGTCCACCTGCGCTATCGGTGGGCAACGTTGATTCATTTATGATTTCTCGCCGCGCCCCGGTTGCAGAAATGCTGCTTCTCCCGACCCGTATCCCGAGCCTTGCAAAAAACCACGAATGACCTCGATCGTGTGGAACTCCGGTACGGGGAAGCGCGTTGCTTGGCGGTCGTGCGTGAGCATCGCACTGCGTTTAAGTCCGTTGGCGGCGTGCAAGTCGCCGCTGTTACAGGTCGCGGTTGCGGCCATCCGGGGGTGGCGATCCTTGAGTTACCAGGCAGAAATCAGCCGAACGTCGCCAACCGCCATCGTGATGGTGATGGACCAGTCCGCGTCGATGAATCATCGTTTGAAAAGCGGACAGAGCAAGGCCGCCTTTCTGGCGGATGTGCTCAATAAAACGCTCTACACGCTCATTACTACATGCTCCAAGGCTGACGGCGTCCGCGACTATTTTCACGTGGGGGTGGTCGCCTATGGCGGGGAGGACGCTCGCAACGGCTTTCAAGGAGCGTTGGACGGCGAGGCACTGCAAGCCGTCTCGCGCCTCGCCGAAGCCCCGCTGCGGGTCGAGACGCGCGCCAAGAAGATCGCCGGACCTAACGGCGAAGTGGCGGAGCAGTCGGTGCGATTTCCCATCTGGTTCGAGCCGCGCAGCCAGGGCAAGACGGCGATGTGCGCCGGACTCAATGCGGCGATCGGGATCCTGGAGCAATGGCGCGATGCGCACCCGGCGGCCTTTCCGCCCACGGTCTTGCACGTGACGGACGGCCATCCTTCCGACGGCAATCCGGAGCCGATTGCCGATCGACTCAAAAGTCTTGCGACCGACGACGGCGCCTGCCTCTTGTTCAATCTGCATGTCGACGCGGGCGACGGCGAACCGCTGATCTTCCCGAATGACGAGCGTGTCATCCAGGATCGCTTCGGCAAGTCGTTGTTTCGCATGTCGAGTCTGCTCCCGCCACACGCTTTGGAGGCTGCGGCGGCCAAGGGTTATGACGTTCGCCCCGGCGCCCGCGGATTCGTGTTCAACGCCGGAATCGAAGCCATCGCAGACTTTTTTGACATCGGAACGCGTCCGGCCATCGCCGCTGACCGCTGACCGACCCAAATCGAGGGGGATGCCGTGCCTTACCAAGCCGAAATCAGCAGGGACAATCCTACCTGCTTTCTCTTCGTCATCGATCAATCCGGATCCATGGATGAAATAACCGAGACCGGCCGCTCGAAGGCGGACTTCGTGGCCGACGTCCTGAACAAGACGCTCTACACGCTGATCACCACGTGCTCGAAGGCCGAGGGCGTGCGCAGCTATTTCGACGTGGGCGTGATTGCCTATGGCGGAAAGGAGGTCGCGAGCGGGTTCGGCGGCGCGCTATCGGGCGGCATAGTGCACCCGATCAACGCCATCAGCGAACACCCGCTTCGCGTCGAGGAACGGCAAAAGAAGGTGGACGACGGCGCCGGCGGCATCCTCGAACTGAAGACCAAGTTTCCGATCTGGTTCGACCCGAAAAGCGTGGGCGGCACTCCAATGCGGGCGGCCCTCGACAAGACCAGGGAGACGGTGGCGGAGTGGTGCGAAGCGCACCCGGCTTCCTACCCGCCGACCGTTCTTCACGTAACCGACGGTCAATCGACCGACGGCAAGCCCGAGGAAATGGCAGACGCGCTGCGGCGGATTGCGACCAAAGACGGCCAGGCGCTGCTGTTCAACCTGCACGTAACCAGCCAGGGCGGCCCGGAAATCCTGTTTCCGACCTCCGAAACCGGTCTCAACGACGAGTACTCGCGAATGCTGCTCCGGATGTCCAGTCCGTTGCCGCCACATCTTGCCGAGTTCGCCGACGACAAGGGCTATGCGATCGCAGACGGATCGCGTGGCTTCATCTTCAACGGTGATCCCCAGTGCATCGTGGACTTCTTTGAGATCGGCACCCGGCCCAAGCTAGTAGCTGATCGGTGAGCACTCCGGAGTTGCGGCAGAAATCGCGCTTGCCGTTGGCGCTCAGCATCCCGAAAACTGAAGATAGCCGCAACGAGGACGGCTTCTACCGATCGGCCAAAGGCGTCTATGCGCTGAGCGACGGCGCATCGGTGTCCTTCGACTCCGCGTCATGGGCGCGTATTCTGGTGCGCCATTACACGCGCAACCCGCAATTCACGCGCGAGTGGCTAGCGGGCGCGATCGCCGAGTTTCGCAAGTTGTACGATCGCGAAACCCTGCCATGGATGCAGCAAGCATCCTACGACAGGGGTAGTTTCGCCACACTACTGGGCGTTCGCATTGTCGACGAAGGAAGACTGATCCAGATCTTCGCGATCGGCGACACCCTGGCCGTGCTATGCGACGGGGATCGCATCAAGGCAACTTTTCCTTTCTCCGCCGCATCCGCCTTCACCCGGTCGCCGAAACTGCTATGTACCAATCCGGTGGGGAATGCCTTTCTGGATGAGGTGGATTTCGGGTACGACCTCGTCGCCGACTGGACCTTCACCGGGCTGAAGCAACCGGCGCTGCTGTGTATGACCGACGCCCTCGGTCATTGGCTGCTTTCGCAGCGCGATCGCAATTCGTCTCCGATCAGCGCGCTGCGCAAGCTGCAAACGCCGCGGGCGTTCGCCCGTTTCGTGCACGAGGAGCGCGCGGCGGGCCGCATGAAGCGCGATGACACCACGCTGATCGCGCTGTGGTAGGCTAGTCATGTCATACCCTCAGATCACCGATTACCAGGAAGCCGTCCAACATCCGGCGCAGGCATTCATCGACCCGGACTTGAAGCAGGGCGCCGTCGCGGAAAACAATCTCGGCCTGCCGCTGGTGATGTCGGGTGGGTTTGCTCTGACCTATGCGGTCACCACTCCGCGCCGAAAATGCGCAGTACGTTGCTTTCACCGCGAGATTCCGGCGATCCAGCAGAAGTACGACGCGACCTCGAGGAAGTTGCGCTCGCTTGCGATCGGATGCTTCGTCGATTTCGATTTCCAGCAGTCGGGGATCAGCGTCCGCCAGCGGGTGTTTCCGATCGTGCGGATGGATTGGGTCGAGGGCGATACCCTGGGTATCTGGTTGGACAAGAATTTCAACAATCCGCGCGCGCTCGAGAAGGCTCGTGCCGATTTTGCCGCCATTGCGCGTTTTCTCGAGCGGGAGGGAATAGCGCACGGTGACATTCAGAACGGCAATGTGATGGTGGCAAATGGCGAGATCAAGCTGATCGATTACGATGGCATGTTCGTCCCCGGTATGCATCCCGGCAACGGCAGCGAGACCGGGCACAGGCACTTCCAGCATCCAGGCCGGCGTGTCTCCAATTTCGGTCCCGGGATGGACCGGTTCAGCTTCATTGCTCTCGATCTGAGCTTGAGGGCCCTCGTTGAGGACAGATCGCTGTACTCGAAGTTCCGTGAGGGCGGCGAGACCATCATCTTCAAGGCCAACGACTTCGCTGACCCACAGAACAGCGAAATCTTCCGACGTCTGCTGGCGATGCCGAAGCTGAAGGCGCAGGCGGGCAGCTTTGCGGCAATCTGCGAAGCATCCCTCGCGGCGGTCCCAACCCTGGACGAATTTCTCTCCGGCCGGAATATTCCGGCGGCGAAGACACCGATCAACCCAACGACCACGCCCGCGACAAAGCCGGCGGCGGCCTACATCCCCGCCTATCCGGTCGTCGATGCGCTCAATTTTTCGGCTGCGCTGCAACGGGTCGGCGACCGGGTCGAGTTGATCGGGCGGATCGTCGAAATCAAGCCGGGATCCCGGAAACAGGGCAAAGGTCCGAACAAGCGCTATGTCTTTATCAATTTTGGCTCGTGGAGCGGCAATATCGTCAAGATCTCGATCTGGTCCGATGGGCTTGCCAGGTTGAAGGACAAGCCGTCGGCCGCATGGGTCGGGCGTTGGGTCAGCGTCACCGGCCTCATGGACGTGCATGAAACCAAACGCTACAGGCACTTGAGCATCACGGTGCAGGAAGATGGCCAGATCCAGTGGCTCGATGAATCGCAAGCCGGCTTCCGACTGGCAAGCATCGTGATGGCACCGCCGCCCCGCGACCGCGTTTCGACGGGCGCGGCTTCCTCCGGAAGTCCGGTGGCCGCGCCGCCGGCCGCCGCTGCGAAGCCGAAGACCCTCCGGCCCCGCAGTCAGGGTACCGCGCGCGGCCACAAGCGCGCTGGCCGGCAACAGCCAATTCCGGCTGCGACCATCGCGGTCCCCACCCAACAAGGGACCCAATCGCTGGGACGCTTCCTGGCCGCGATTCCTCTGTGGATGTTGGGGATCGGGACACTCATCGTTCTGATCATGTTGCTTCGAATGTACGCGTAGACGCCGCTATTGAACCAGGGCCGCCACAGAGCAAAAGGCCGCTTCCGCCACGAAGCCAACATCCGACCCGCGTCAGTGAATGTCCGCTATCGAGGGGAGCCAAAGCTGGCTGGAGGCGACAAGAACCTGGAGACGACAAGACTTCAGCTTTCGACCCCATTCCGACATCAAGGTGCGCGCGAGGTCGCCAGGTTTTGTCAATGATCGCGATACGCAAATCGAACCCTGCGCAGATCGGTGCAACGTCCGGTCATTGAGCACTCGAAGCCCGCTTGAAGTCACGAATGCCGGTGACCGATACGCTTGCGCGGGACATCTTTCTTCTTGCCGGTTTCCGTTGGGATCATGACCACGCGCCCGTATTTGACGCCACGCTCGGCAATGACGTGGTCGGCGAAATGCTGAACCTCCGCACCGGGGCCGCGCAACGCGGTCACCTCCATGCAGTTATCATCGTCGAGATGAACATGAAGCGTGGCCAGCGACAGATCGTGATGGCCATGATAATTTTCGACCAGCCGCCGCGACAGGTCGCGCGCGGCATGATCGTAGACGTAGACTAGCGCTGCGACGCACTCGCCCGATTTTCCTTTCGCGTGCGCCGCCTGCTGCATCCCGGCGCGGGCGAAATCGCGGATGGCCTCGGAACGGTTTTGATAACCGTGCTCGGCGATCATGGTGTCGAGCTCCTCCATCAGATCGTCGTCAAGGGTAATGGTGATGCGTTGCATGGCGTCTTCCTGGGCACGAGAAGTGTGATGATTTATTGATATTGTCATACTCGGAATGCTAGTGTTATCTGGTGTTGTCTAAACCATATCCCGCCCGGTGGAGCTGCGGGACTTATTCATGAAGCTTGTTGCCGCTCGGGGGTGGTGATGCATCGGTCCTCACGCGGATTGGCTGCGATCTGGTTGGTTGGTTGGGTTGCGGTTTCACCCATTGTATCTGCTCAAGACGCCAAGCCCATCCCGCTTCCGGCAGTGCAGATTGATGCGCCTCAGCAGCGTCAGGATGCCCGTTTCAAGCGAAAGCACAGTGCGGACAGAGGCGGACGGTCGAACCGCACTGCGATCCAAAATCCGGTTTCCGTCGCCAACGCTGCGCCCGCTCAGAGTGCGCTTGGCGCGTCGGCGGCGGCAGCACCTGTCGCGTCTTCGAGCGAGAAAAATGTCAGCGGCGAGGAAGTCAACGCGCGGCCGTTTTCCCGGCCGGCGGAAGCACTTGAAGTCGTACCCGGCCTGATCATCACCCAGCACAGCGGCGACGGCAAGGCCAACCAGTATTTCCTGCGCGGCTTCAATCTCGACCACGGCACCGATCTGGCCATCTCGGTCGACGACATGCCGGTCAACATGCGTACCCACGCGCATGGTCAGGGATACGCCGACTTGAATTTCCTGATTCCCGAACTGATTGGTTCGGTCAACATCCGCAAGGGGCCCTATTTCGCCGACGAAGGCGACTTCTCCTCGGTGGGATCGGTCCATGTCGGATTGCTTGATAACGTCAACAAGACGATGGCGTCGATCACCGCCGGAAGCTTCGGCTATCGAAGAATTCTAGGCATCACATCCACGAAACTCGGTGACGGCACGCTGCTGATCGCGGGCGAAGCCAACACCTACAACGGCCCGTGGGATAATCCCGACAGCTTGCGCAAACTCAACGGCGTGATGCGCTACGGCCAGGGCACGGCAGAGGACGGCTTCTCGCTGACCGGGATGGCCTATGCGAATAAATGGAATTCCACCGATCAGATTCCATCACGCGCCATCGCTTCCGGCGAGATCGGCCTCTATGGCGCGTTCGATCCCAGCGATGGCGGAAATTCCAATCGCTTCTCGCTGTCGGGGCGCTGGGCGCAGACCGACGAGGGCGGTACCTCCAAGGCCAATTTCTACGTCATCAAGAGTTCGCTCAACCTCTGGAACAATTTCACCTATTTTCTCAGTGATCCCGTCAACAGCGATCAATTTCACCAGCACGACGACCGCGTTCTCGGCGGTATCAACGGGTCGCATACGTTCAAAAGTCAGTTTGCAGGCTTGCCGATGGAGACCGAAATTGGCGTGCAAACCCGATATGACGATATCCGGCTCGACCTGAACAACAGTGTGCAGCGGCAGTTCCTGTCGCCCATTCGCAGCGATGCCGTACAAGAGGGAAGCGTCGGAGTGTTCGCGCAGAACACCCTGCACTGGACCGACTGGCTGCGAACGAATGTCGGTTGGCGCGGCGATTTCTACCAAACCTCGGTCAATTCCTTTTTCACCCCAGCCAACTCCGGCAGCGCCAATGCTTTCATTGGCAGTCCGAAGTTCGGGGCGGTGTTTGGGCCATTTGCCAAGACCGAATTCTTCATCAACGCCGGCGAGGGATTTCATAGCAACGACGCCCGCGGCGTGACGATCACGGAATCACCCGGCGATGGCTCCGCGCTGCAGCCATCGCCGTTTCTGGTCAAGACCAGGGGAGCCGAAGTCGGAGTGCGGAGCAAGCTCGTCCCCGGCCTTACCAGTTCGATGTCGGTGTTTTTGCTCGACTCAGCGTCCGAAATTCTATTCTCGGGCGATGCCGGCGATACCCGACCGAGCCGGCCCAGCCGCCGCTACGGCCTTGAGTGGACCAACGACTATCGTCCGCTGTCATGGCTCAGCCTCGAAGGCGACATTGCCGTGACACATGCGCGGTTCCGTGGCGACGATCCGCCTCAGGCGGCGCTGTATGCGTCGCTCGCCGGGTTTCCTGCCGCGCAGATCGGCAATGCGCCAGGCAACTACATTCCCGGTGCACCGAGCATGATTGCATCTGCCGGGATCAGACTCGGCGAAAGGACCGGCTGGTTCGCAGGCTTGCGCTATCGTTATTTCGGGCCGCGCCCGCTCACCGAAGACAATGCCTTTGTCTCACCGGCAACCGGGCTTCTCAATGGGCAACTCGGCTATCGCTTTGATAATGGCTGGCGGGTCCAACTCGATGCATTTAATCTGCTTGACAGCCGCTCCGACCAGATCACCTATGCCTATGGTTCGCTGCTCAAATCGGATTCGCTGTTCGCGATGTGCTTCCCCGCGGCGGGGGCGCCGACCGCACCTGCCGCCGTGTGCCAGACCGGCGTCATGGACGGCGTGCTGCATCCGGTCGAGCCGCTAGCCGTCCGCGTGACGGTAGCGGGACAATTCTGAATTGCGTGTCGCGATCCATTTTCGCCGGCGGCCCTTGCCCCGACGATAAGGTGATCGAATGCCATTTTGTCCGCCCCTGGGGCCGTTGGTGGTCTCCCGGGTCGAGTTCCCGAAAGGGTGTCATCGTTAGCGGCCCCATACTCTCCACCGTATCGCCTTGCTTTGGTCAAATCTGAGTGGAGTGTCGGGCAGAACGTCGTCGATCCAGCGTCAATCCGCCACCCGCCTTATGCGGGTGACATGGGACTGAGTACGGAGCGCCAATGCAATCTACGCCGAACCCGAATCAAACCGAACCGGACGATCTCCTTGTGATCGCGCCCGATATCGTTCTGGTCGCGCGCGCGGACAAGGCGCACGACGCCGTCAGCCGTCATTCTGACTCACAGACCCACATGGCACCCGACTTCTCCGCCGGCCCATCGGTTCTGCCGGTCGATACGACGTTTCGCGCCGCGGCCGTCGACGATGTCCAGGTCCGGGGCGACGGGCGGTCGATTGGCGGGCGCGTGATACGCGCCTGCATTGGCTTCCTGTTGGCCGTATGTCTCGCTGTCGCGGCCTCCCTGTGGCCGTCCTACGGCGATGCGGCCAAACAGATTGTCGCGCGGTGGGTCCCGCAGTTCGCCCTGACTTCATCGTCGCCCCAGGACAACCCCGGGCTCCCCGAGCAACCGGGCCCAGCTGCTGTACAGGCGTCCGCCGCGAAGGCAGAACCTCCGGCTCAGACCGCCCCGGAAAGCGTCGCGTCGACCAGCGCCACGCTATCTCCTGAATCCACGCAGTTGCTCCAGTCGATGGCGGGCGATCTCGCACACGCACAGCAGGAGATCGAGCAGCTCAAGGCCAGCATCGCGGAGCTCAAGGCCAGCCAGCAACAAATGTCCCGCGACACGGCCAAGGTTTCCGAAGCCAGGGTTTCCGGGGCCAGGATTGCCGAAGCCAAGGTTTCCGAGCAGAACCTGCGATCCCGGCTATCAGCGGCTGTGCGGCGGTCAGCGTCGGCGCGCAAGCCGATGCCGCCATTGCCGCCCCCGCAAGCCGCTGCGGCTCCTCCGTTACCGCAAGCCACGACTCAGCCGCAGGCCGAACTGGTGCCGCGGCCGCCGATGCCCCTGCGCTAGCGCCGTTCACCGCAACTTGGAAAAATTCGTCCACAGGCCATAGGCGATGGGATGCTTCGGATAATCGGGACGATTTGTCTCGCCGTCAGCACAACATCTTCATGATTTCCGCTAGGATACAGCGAGGCCGCAATCTGACCGGGGCGAATCGAACTGGGTTCCTGCGCTGGAACCAAACCCGGCCACCGCGACTTATCGCGCATACTCAAAAACCGGGAGACTGCCATGAAAATCGCAAAGATCATGTTGGCTGGCACTGCGGCGCTCACCATCATCGGCTCAGCGGCCTTGGCCCAACAAGCGCTCACGGGAACGGTGACCAAAGTTGACCGGATCAATCGCAGCGTCGCAATCAAACAGACGCAAACCGGTACCGTCGGAGCGAACACCGGCGGTGCTGCCGAAGAGTTCAAGGCCCAGGACGGCTTGTCGCTGGACACGTTGCATGCCGGCGATACGGTCAGCTTTTCCGCGACGGAAACGGGTGGGGTCAAGACGATCACGAAACTTCAGAAACAGTAATTATTCAGCACGATCCGAACCGGACATCAGCAAGCCCAATGTGAATTGGGATCGTCACTTGCATTTCAGTCGGAGTTGGCACCTCATGCATGTCGCTTGACGACCCCGGTCGGCGTGGCGAACCCTTCGATGGTTCGAATTCGCTTCTCGAGCCACCAGCCGAATTCGGGAGTCCAATCCTCGAACTTCCGGTTGATACCGAGATCATGAGCCCAGTGCTGGGCGATATTGGGATTGAACTGGGATTGCCGGCCGACCGCGATGAGGTCGGCCTGCCCGTTCTCCAGGATTGATTCCGCCTGCTGGGCTTCGAGAATGATGCCAACCGCCATCGACGCGATGCCCACGTCCTTGCGGACCCGTTCGGCGTAGGGCACCTGGAAGCCGAGGCCGCGCGGGACTTGCGCTGCCGTCGCCGAACCTGAAATGCCGCCGGAGGAGCAATCGATCAGGTCGACACCGCGGGCCTTCAATTCCCGGGCGAAGATAACCGTGTCATCCAGATTCCAGCCGTTCTGAGCGCCATCGACGGCGGAGACGCGGACAAACAACGGCATCGTTGCCGGCATCTCGCGCCGCACGGCTTCGACAATCTCGAGCGGCAGGCGCATGCGCCCGTTACGGTCGCCGCCATATTCATCATGGCGGGTGTTGGAAACGGGGGAAAGAAACGAGGCGAGCAAATAGCCGTGGGCGGTGTGGATCTCGATCACATCGAACCCCGCATCGACGGCACG
>WNFO01001881.1_pt1 | contig 17016 bp, 13 predicted proteins | sample 5400251 | NCBI WGS metagenome assembly WNFO01 (sample SAMN13153354, study PRJNA577476) | soil metagenome | isolation source: 100 cm saprolite under Madrone tree | place: USA:California | collected 2016-06-14 | reverse complement strand
TGCGCCGTGAACGAGATCGAGATGCGCGCCGCGCTGCGCGCGGAGCTGCCTGATCTCATCCTGTCGGACTTCAGTTTGCCCGGCTTCGATGGCATGTCGGCGCTCGCCATTGCGCGTGCCGAAGCACCCGCGGTTCCCTTCATCTTCCTTTCCGGCACCATCGGCGAGGAGCGCGCCATCGAGGCCTTGAAGTGCGGCGCGATTGACTACGTCCTGAAGAGTAATCCGAAGCGCCTGGTGCCCGCCGTGGAGCGCGCCCTCCAGGAGGCGGAGTTGCGCCGCACGAGCCAGCTTGCCGAGCAGCAGGTCGCGCGGCTGACCGGCGTGCTGCAAATGCTTTCGGGAATCAACTCAGCACTGGTGCGCATTCAGAACCGCGACGAGGTAATGGCCGAGACCTGCCGGCTCGCCCACCGTGTGGGTGGGTACAAACTCGCGATGCTGGCGCTGATCAATCCGACTACGCGGATGGCACGGCCGGTGGGCTGGGCGGGCTACGAATTTCTGGCTCGGCCGGAGCAGGAGTTTCCGGTCTCGGATCACGAAGCCGGCGATACGAGTCTCATGGGACGGGTCATCCGTACCGGCGAAGCGATACTCTGCCAGGACATCGCGCGCTTCCCTCATGTCATACACCAGCGGGACGCGCTCCTCGCCGCGGGCGTCCATTCGCTGGCGTGTCTGCCGCTGCGAGTCGACAGCACCCCGGTCGGGGCGTTCCTTTGCGGCACCGGGAGCAGCGCCGTCATTGGTCAGGATGAATTGCTGCTGCTCGAGGAGGTCGCCTCCAACCTGTCCTTTGCCCTGCAGTACCTTGACAAGCAGGACGCGGTCCACTTTCTATCGTATTTCGAGCCGCTGACGGGCCTTGCGAAGCGTGCGCTGTTCTGCGAGCGCCTGAGTCGGCTGCTGACGCGCGGCACTGACAGCCTGCCGCGTCTTGAGGTAACGGTGTTCGATGTCGCCCACCTGAGCGTCATCAATGATTCCTTTGGGCGGCACACGGGCGATCGCCTGCTGCAGTGTGTCGCGGATCGGCTCAAGGGGCACTTCCCGGACACCGAGCAGCTTGCACACCTGGGCGGCGGAACCTTTGTGTGCGTGAATGCCTCACGCGACCGTGCCGAGACCGAGATTCGCACCCGGCATGACGACGTCGCGCGCATTTTTGCCCAGCCCTTCACCGTCGATGGGCGTCAGATTGCCGCCGAGATCAAGAGTGGGGTTGCCTGCTATCCGGACGATGGACACGAGCCGCATGAGCTGGTGCAGAATGCCGAAGCCGCCCTCAAGGAGGCGAAGACCTCGGGCGAGCGCTATCTGCATCACCGCATTGAGATGAATTCCGAGCTCGCCCGGCGCGTCGGCATGGAACACCGGCTGCGCACGGCGCTCGAAAAAGGGCAGTTCCTCCTGCACTACCAGCCCAAGATCACTCTGCACACCGGCAGAATTGCCAGTGTGGAGGCGCTGCTGCGCTGGCAGGACCCGGAAAATGGACTGACCTCCCCCGCTATCTTCCTGCCGCTGCTCGAATCCGCGGGCCTGATGGGGGCGACCGGCGCCTGGGTGCTCAGGCAAGCGGCATCCGACAGTCGCGCCTGGCGCTGCAAGGGTCTGCCGCCCATCAGAGTGGCCGTCAATATTTCTCCTCCGGAGCTGCGACAACGCAATATTGCGGGCGAAGTTATCGAGGCCATCGGCGATCTGGCTGGCGATCCAGCCTGGGGGATCGATCTCGAGATCACCGAGGGTGTGCTTTCCGGCGACTCCTCATCGTGCGTCCACGCGCTCAGGCTGTTGCGCGCCGCAGGCGTTCGTATTGCAATTGATGACTTCGGTACGGGCTTCTCCTCGCTCGGCCGCCTGTCCGAGCTGCCGATTGACACTCTTAAGATCGACCGGCTGTTCACCAGCCGTCTGCCATCGGACCGCAGGAGCTGCACGCTGGTCTCCACGATCATCGGTTTGGCGCATGCGTTCGACATGACGACCGTCGCGGAAGGCGTCGAGACTCAGACGCAGTTGGATTACCTGGTGCGCGAAGGCTGCGATGAATCACAGGGCTACCTGCACAGCCGACCGCTGCCAAGAGCGGAATTGGAGAGCTGGCTCATCGGTGTTGGCAGCGCCGCCACGGGTGGGAGCGATCTCAGAAGCGCGCGGGCCTGAGACGCGGATGCGTACCCCACCCCCTGGCCAATCTCCCCCTCCAAGGGCGTCTGCGGTTGCGGAACGTACCTAGAGACGCGGTCTGAGCCCGACATGCATAATTTCGTGCATGTCCGACTATCGTCCCGGTGAAGAGCTGCACGCGCTGCTGGATGCCGCGGTCGACGGAATCGTTGTGATCGACCATCTCGGCCGCATACGGGCCTTCAATCGCTCAGCCGAGCGGCTGTTCGGCTACCAGGCACCGGAAGTGCTGGATCGCAACGTCAACGTGCTGATGACCGAACCGGATCGCATCGCGCACGATGGCCACCTGGCGCGATTCGCGGCGACCCGCGTTCCACACATTATCGGAAACGGTCGTGAAGTGAGCGCGCGGCGAAAAGACGGCAGCGTCTTTCCCGCATTCTTATTCGTCCGCGCGGTCGCGGACAGCGAGCCGCCGCGGTTTGTCGGTTTCCTCCACGACATGACGCCAAGACGCCAGGGCGAGGAACAAGCGCGTCGGCTGCAGGAGCGTTTGTCGCACGTGTCTCGGCTTGCCACCGTGGGTGAGATGGCGTCCGGCATCGCCCACGAACTCAACCAGCCGCTGGCGGCGATTGCGAACTATGCTCATGCCTGCGACCGGCTGTTGGGCAGGCCGGATGCGGATCTCGAAGAGGTACAGGGCGCCCTGAAAGAGATCGCGGCACAGGCGGTGCGTGCCGGGGACATCATCCGTCGGTTGCGCAGCCTGGCGCACCAGCACGTCGGTCGGCGCGAATCGACCAAGATCAACGTGCTGATCACTGAACTCACCGCCCTGGTGCACTCGGATGCGCAAGCCCACGATGTGCAATACCGCCTCGAGCTCAGCGACGGGCTGCCGCGCCTGGAGGTGCACCGAACCCAGATCCAGCACGTCATACTCAATCTCGTGCGCAACGCCATCGAATCCCTTGCCGAGACTCCTGACAAACCGCGTCAGATCGTCGTGCGTACTTCTCGGACCCGCGACGGAGAGGTAGAGGTATCCGTCTGTGACAGCGGCCCCGGGGTCTCCTCCAGCGTCGCCCCGCGCCTCTTCGATCCATTCTGCACGTCCAAGCCTGCCGGCGCGGGCCTCGGCCTTGCGATCAGCCGTACCATCATCGCAGAGCACGGCGGGACACTGGATTATCGGCCGAACGTTCCGGTCGGTGCCTGCTTCACCTTGCGCCTGCCGGTGGTGAATTGCGTAGAGCAGACATGAATCAGGGATTACCGATCGTCTTCATAGTCGATGACGACGAAGCAGTGCGGAACTCGCTGCGGCTCCTGGTCAAGTCGGTTGGCCTGAGTGCCACGGCTTTGGTCTCCGCCCAGGAGTTCCTGGTGAGCTACGACCCGCTGCAGCCGGGGTGCCTGGTCCTTGACGTGCGCATGCCCGGTATGAGCGGCCTCGAGCTGCAACAGCAATTGAACGCGCGTGGTGCCGTCATTCCGGTAATTTTCATCACCGGGCATGGTGATGTCCCCATGGCCGTAGAGGCCATGCAGCAGGGGGCCTTCGATTTCCTGCAAAAGCCCTTTCGGGATCAGGACCTGATGGATCGCATTCAGCGGGCGTTGGAGAAGGATCGGGCGAATCGCGCCGAGCTCGGCGAGCGCAGTCGCATTCGCGAGCAGTACGAGACGCTGACGCCACGCGAGCGTGAGGTGCTGGCGCTGGTGACGAGCGGAAAGGCCAACAAGGTCATGGCCGCTGATCTCGGCCTGAGCCAGCGCACGATCGAGATTCACCGTGCCCGCGTAATGGAGAAGATGGGCGCTTCCTCGCTCGCTCACCTGGTGCGGATGGTACTGGACCTCGAGGAAACCGGCGGACAAGGCGCTACAAAGTCCGACTCTGCCTCCTGAGCGCCTGAACCGGTGTGGCTGGGCCGGTGGCGGCTCCCGCCGCGGCGCCGGCGCGTTTCGCTTGCCACCGTCAGGCTTTGAGCAGGACAGTGAGCATCCCCAGCAACTCCTCAGCCTTGATCGGCTTGCTCGCGAGCCGCAAATGGGGGTCCATGCGCAGCTCGTTCACGGCCGCAGACCTGTCGCCGGTGATCAGGATCGCTCTCAAGGGAACCGGCAAGGCCTCGCGCAGCGCCGCAATGACCTGCATGCCGGTCTCTCCGTCGCGAAGATGATAGTCGGTCACCAGCAGATCCAAACGCGGGTCTTTGGCCGTGTGCGCCAGCGCTTCGGCCAGGGAGGCAACGGCCGTGACGTGATAGCCGTCACTCTTCAGCAGCATGCGGGTCGCCTCTCGCACGCTGGCATCGTCCTCCACCAGGAGAATGCGAGTCTGTGCCTGCGCAACGCGCGGCGCTGGCTCCGCTGCTGCCCGTGGTGTCTGGCGGACGCTACCGTGGCCCGCCGGCAGGGTGAGCGTGAACCGCGAGCCTTTGCCGACCTGGGAATGCGCATCAAGCTTGCCATCGAGCAACGCCACGAGGCGCCGCACGATGCTCAAACCAAGTCCGTATCCTTCGCGCGAGCTGTTGGTCGGGACGCCGCCCTGATAGAACTCGTCATAAATGTAGCGCAGCTGATCGCCCGGGATGCCGACGCCGGTGTCGAGCACCTCGATGCGCACGAGGGATGGCTGTTGGTGCAGGCAGCGTAAGGCCACCGAGCCTTGAGGGGTGTACTTGATGGCGTTCGACACCAGATTTTTCAGGATCTGTTCTACGAGAGAGCGATCGCTGTGAACGCAATCTTCGCAAGGTGTCACCTTGAAGGTCAGGCCCTTGGTGGCCGCCATGCCCTGGAACTCGGGCCGCAGCTCCTCGAACAGCTCGGCCACGGCGAAGTCGGTCAGATCTGGCTTGACGGCCCCGCACTCGAGCTTGCTGATGTCGAGCAGCGCGTTCAGCAAGCGCGCCATCCCATCGATGGCCTGCTCCTGCTGGGCGAGAATCTGCACCGCATCCGGGTCGGCAAACGTACGGCGCAGAGTGTCGTTCAACAAAGACAAGGTCTGCAGCGGCTGGCGCAGATCATGACTGGCCGTTGCCAGGAAGCGACTGGCGGCCTGACGCGCCACGATGAGCTCCGCCTCAACGCGCTTGCGATCGCTCACATCGCGGATCGCTGCAGCCACCAGAACCCGCCCCCCGTCCTCGATCGGGCTCAGGCTGATCTCGAGCGGAAATTCCGTACCGTCCAGCCGCTGGCCGAACAGTTCCAGTCCCGCTCCCATGGGCCTGACGCGCACGCTCCTCGCGTAGCTGTGCCGGTGCGCAACGTGCCGGTCCCGAAAGCGCTCGGGCATCAGGCGCTCGACGTGCTTGCCGATGATGTCATGGTGAGCGTAGCCGAACAGCGCCGATAGCTGGCGGTTGGCGAAACGAATTACCCCCGCATCATCGATGATGATCATGGCGTCGGGTGCGGCGTCGAGCGCGCTGCGTGCCAGGTCGGGCGGAACGAATTGCATGGGCGAAGCGCTATGCGGCGCCGCTCTCAAGCGTCGCGAGGCCGCGTGACAGGCATTTACGATACCTGAATGGGCGCTGACCGGCAAAAAGGCCGGTGCATGTCTGTGCCGGGGCAGGCGCGCGGGTTCAGCGCTCAGTCGGTCCCGGCACCTCCCGGCCGCCAAAATGGATCAGCAGGCCGATCAGCGCCATGGCCCAGACGATGACCGGACTCGAAGGCAAGTCGAACGCGGCCGACAGCGCGAGCCCGATGACGTAGCTTACGAATGACAGCGCATAACCGAGTGCGAGTTGGCGGCGGACAGGATATCTGTAGGTCGCGACCGCGGGCACGATGAGGCTCGTGAACACCAGGTATACCCCGACGAGCTGCACGGAGATCGTCACTACCAGCGCAAACAGGACATAAAATCCTACGCGGCCCAGTTGCTGACGCCAGCGGAACCACGTGATCAGAAAGATGCCGGTGAGTATCGCCGCGTGGACCAGCTGCTGCGGTGTGACCCAGAGGATCTGTCCGGCCAGCAGATCCTTCAGATCCTCCCCACCGTGTGGATCGTTGGCAAGGATCAGAATCTGTGCAGTCGAAGCGAGCACGAAGAGCACACCGATCAACGCTTCCTGAACCTCAGGTCGCCTGCGCTCCGACCAGGTCAGCACTAGCCCGCCGGCCAGTGCGGCGGCGGCGGCCGCGACCTGCGTGGTCCAGCCGGTCGCGCCGAGGCCGAAGCTGTGAGCGGCAATCACGCCCACTCCTGCCACCTGCGCGATAGCGAGGTCGATGAACACAATGCCACGCGAAAGCACCTGCTGTCCGAGCGGCACGTGCGACAACACGACGAGAAAGCCGGCAATCAGCGCCGGCCACAGAATACTCAGATCCGCTTGAAGCGTGTTCACTTGAGTGCCGCCAGCAGTCGATTGATCGTGTCATCAAAAAGACCGGAGAGGTCTTTCGCCTCCGGTGTGCCTCCTACCGAGTAGGGCAACAGCACGACCGGCGCATGAATGCGCTCCGAGAGCCACTCGGCAGCCCTCGGGTCGTTGTACGCGTTCCGCAAGATCATCTTCGGCGCCGTGGCCGCGAGCTTCGTGACGAGCTCGGCGAGGTATCCGGCGCTCGGAGGCACGCCCGGCTTGGGCTCGATGGAGGCCAGCTCCTTCAGGCCGAGCCAGTTGCACAAGTAAGCCTGGTCGCGGTGAATCACGACGACGCCGACGCCTTTGAGCGGCGCGGCCTTTGCCTCCCACCCCACGGTAGCCTGCTGCCATCGCTTCTGAAAATCGTCGCCGCGCGCCGCGTAGTACGCGGCATTGGCGGAATCTATCAACACGAGGCGCGCGGCGAGCGCCTTCGCGATGATTGCAATGTTGTGCGGATCGAGGGTTACGTGCGGGTTGCCCAGGGGATGGATGTCGCCCATGGAGCGATCCACTGCCGACGGAACCTCGAGCAGATGAACGAGCGGCGCGGCCTCGAAGTAGCCTGGGCTGCCGGGTTGGATCTTCGTGTTGCCGGAGTCCTGCAGCAACACCGGAATCCACCCGATTTCAAGATCGGCGCCGGTGGCCACGACCAGATCCGCCGTACGTGCCCGAGCCACGAGACTGGGTTTCGCGTCGACGCGGTGGACGTCCTGAAACGCGCTCGTGGCCGTGTACACGTTGACCTTGTCGCCACCCAACTCCGTGACGAGCGCGGCCCAGTCCGGTGTGGTTGCCAGCACCTTGAGTGCCGCCTGTGCCGGCAGAGCGCCGATGCCGAGCGAGACCGTTGCCAGCGCCAGCAAACTTCGAACGTACTTGGGCATGATGGGGAGTCCTAGAATTTATGGGCGCCGTGCGCCCCCATTGCGAAAATGTACTGGAGGAGGAGCTGCCTATCGCGCTCGGTCGCGCGGGCGTCGTCCCAGGCGTACTGCGCCCGAAGCCGCGAGAACTCGCTCAGGCTCCAGTCGACCATGATCGTCGTGCGTTCGGGTGATGCAGACGCCAGCGATGGGAAGGCCGCGAAGGGCAAGAGACCCAGTTGGACGACCCCGATGCTCGGTGTTCCGGATTGCAACGAATCGTAGCGCAGCCCTGCGCGCCAGCGCTGCACGAACTCGTACACGGCTTGCACGTACCAGCCCGACTGCGAGCTGTTGTAGTCACCCGCAAGGTTGCGCCCGGTGACGTCGAACGCAAGCTGCCCGCTCTCCGTGCGGTGCATGTACTCGCCTTGCAGCTTGAATTGATGGTACGTCGGATCACCGTGCGGAGCCCATTTCAGCGTGCCGTCCGCGATCCAGGTGCGCGACGTCCCGGTAAACGCGTTGGTGACCGCCGTTCCGAACTGATCCACGTCATCGTAGGTTCGATCAGTGGAACGGGCATCGAGCCAGGACACGCCCAGCCGCCAGCTGGTGGAATCGCCCACATCGCCCCCCAGATGCGCGAACAGCGCGTCGCTCGCCAGCGAGTTCGAATTGCGCTGAGTGCCGGGGAAGCTGCGGCCGCTGCCGGCTTCCGCTCCGAGTTCGATGAAGTAATCCGTCGGCGCGAGCCACCGGATCTGCGCACCGTCCTGCGCCAGCTGGCCACCAAGAAACACCTGGTACACCAGCGGTTGATCCACGAAGTCCCAGTTGTGCGAGTGGATCTCGTTCAGGTAGCCGGTAGCGGAGAAGAACCGGCCCCCTTTGATGGTGAAGCCGTTGTTGAGCGCAATCGTCTTGAAGTATGCCTCCTCGATGTCGATGCTGTTGTCGCCCTGGATCGCCGCCGTGACGTTCCCAAAGAAGTACGGATCGACGTTGGAGGCGACTGTCAGCTCCGATTCGTCCAGGTTGAAGCTGCGACGCCCGGGGCCTTCCCCCGAGGGAGGCGGGATGAAGCCGGCGACTCGGTAGGTCGCAGGATCCTGCGAGAGGCTGGCGTAGTTGCCCGTCAGGATCATCGAGATAGCGGGATTGAAAGCCGTCGCATTGCTGCTCTTCCCGGGCGGTGCGACCGGCGAGGGCTGCGGGTACGCCGGAGCCGCTCCGAGCTGCGCGGTCGCAACGGCGCTTTCCAACTGTTTGATCCGCGCCTCGAGCGCCTGCACGCGTGAGGTGTAGTCGGTCTTCAGGGCCTCGAGCTCGGCTCGTAGCGCGGCCACCTCGTCCGTGGCGGCTTGCCCGACATTGGGCAGCAACAAACAGCCAAATACAATTGCCCCTGCAATAGGCGTGAGTTTCGCCATGGATCGCCTCTCCGTGTCCGTCGATTACACGGCTGGCGGCAATGCAATGCCGCCAGCCGCCGATCGTCATCGGTCAGGCGGGCAATGGCGGAGCGCGGGACAGGAAAGCGTGTTGCGGGGAATACCCGACGAGCGGGGCGACTAGCGTGCGGTACGGGGTGCCGATTTGAGCCGGCGCGAAGGTTGGCGAGTGGCCCGTGCCGCCCGCTGCCGCCAGCACCGGCGCATACGATTGGCAGGCCGGGCAAGACTGACTGGAGGCCGGGACACCCCGCGATTTACCGGACGCGCTCAGGTGAGAGTATTCGTGCATCACCGCGCCGGTCTGTGCGACCAGCAGTGCGAGCGCGAGGAGCACGCCGAGCCTCGCAGCCTGGCGGCGGCAGGGCAGGAACTGGGCCTGTGCCATACCTGTAAGTATAGCGTGGGGAGAGAGCTCTCACGCCCCGGTGGGTTCTCCTGCCGGAATTCATCCGGATCCGACCCGATGTGGTCGTCTGCCCGAAGCAAGAAACGGGTGGGATAGCGAGGCTTGCGAGACCATCATTTCCCCTGTCCCACACCCGCAAAGGAATGACCGTGAGCTTTCAGATCTCCGCCCTGCCCCTGGAGCCGTTCAAGCACCTCATCGGGCGACCCGCTGACACCCTGGCAGCGCACGCAGCGGGCCGAGTCGTGGCCGACAGGAAGCCGGGGTTCCCTTGCCGCGTTTCGCTCGTCGACGCCGAGATCGGCGAGAGCGTACTGCTGCTCAACTACGAGCACCTGCCGGCAGCCTCGCCGTACCGCTCCCGTTACGCGATCTACGTGCGCGAGAGTGCGACCCGGGCTCACCCCGAGGTCAACGAAGTTCCGCAGCAACTGCGGCTGCGGCTTCTGTCCGTACGCGCGTTCGACGCGGCGGCGATGTTGCTCGAGGCAGATGTCGTGGATGGCACCGCGGTCGAGCAGGTCATCGAACGCATGTTCGACAACCCGCGCGTGGCCTGTCTGCACCTGCACAACGCCAAGGCGGGCTGTTATGCCGCACGGGTCGAGCGGGTCAATCGCTCATGCCGTTTGAGGCCGCGTCGCGCTGATTGAGGGGGCCGAGGCCAAAGATGACGATGTGTCGTAGCTGGGAGTTCATGGCTCTCCTTGGCGTGCCCAGGGCCGGCGGTTGATTCATCCGGTAGCGAGAATCTTCGCGAGGGGCTCCCAATAGTGCGCGTGCCAGCCGGCCGCCAGGTGCGCGGCGTTCCCGGTGGGGAAGCCGGTGTGGTCAAAGACGATCCTGGTGCCCGGGCTCAGATCCAGCAGCTCGAAGCGCGCGAGCGAGTACACGCCACGGTTCCAGTTTCCAACCCGCCACGCCTGGACAATCAACTCGTGCGGCACCAGCTCGATGTGCCGGCCCACGATGTAGCCCCCGAAAAGGACGAAGCGCCCCCCCTCATCCGAGCTGATCCGGGTCGGCTCAGGTCTCTGCGACAGCTCTTTCATGACCCCGCTCGCCTGCGTCACTTTGTCGAATACCCGGGTGTCAGTCAGGGCCTCATAGACGCGCTTGCGAGTGGCGCTGAACGTCGGCTCCTGATGTATGGATTCTGCCGCACGGGAAATCTCCCCGGCCGTTGCAGCGCACGCGGGCCCGCCCGGCCACGCTAGCCCGCCCACGGCGATGGCGCCGCCGGTCAGGACCTGCCGCCTATTCGAGGCGCTCATACACCCCCCGGGCATCTTTGAGCGTCTGCAGCACACCGGCCTTCTCGGTCGCCGAGTTCCAGTCGGGATAGCTGGCGGTGGTCTGCAGCAGGTGATCGATCCACGCCTTGAAATAGCGCGCGTCATCCGGTGAGCGCGGCCTCTCGCCGCGCACTGAAACGTAGACCGGGCTCGTGGTCGCGTAGACGAAGTTGTCGAGCACCGGATATTCCGCTTTGGCGGTGAACGCTCGCAGCAGGCACCAGCCGCTGCTCGCGATCGGCAGCGTGCCGCTGACTTCGAGCCTGTCGCGATGAGTGCCGAGTGCGAGTTCGCGGGCGATGCGCCCGTTACAGACGACCTGGGCGTGGTCAACGGGCACGATGGAGCGCAGGCGGGCGCTAAAAGACACGCTTTGGCCGCGTTCGAGGCGCAGGGTTGACCCGATGGGATTGCCGGCGACGGAAAAATCGAGCAGCGGTCCGTTGGTGGCGAACGTTCGCCCCTGCCGCAGCGCCTCCAGCCAGGACTCGCTGCTGAGCGCGCCGTTCGCCACCGTGGCATAAACGCGGTTCAGGCCGACCGGTCCGCGCAGGGTCGCATAGTTGGCCATCGCATCGGTGCCTCCGGCGGCCGGGATCCTGAAGCCCAGGTTGAGCAGGCGGTACCACACGCCGGCCGTCGCCTGATGATCGGCGAACGCGACGATTTCGAGGTAGTCGACCTTGCCCAGCGCAACATCGACGGGGAGTTCGTCGGCGTCGGTGTGAGCAGGCTTGGTCAGTGGCCGCGGTTCCTCCTCGAATGGATGTACGTAGCCGACCAACGCGCCCTGCGCGTGCGCCAGGTCTGCCACATCCGCATTCGTCGGGAACAGGCTCGCCGCCGCCGTGTTCGGGTAGCCCGCATAGCCGGGCAGCAGGGTGTTGCCATGCATGCCGAGCACACCCAGGTGACCCCAGTAGCTGGTGTGGAATTCCTGGCCGTGAACCACCAGCGTCCCGGGCTGCGATGCCGGGTCAACCCCTTGCCCGCTGTAGGCGATGTCGGGGAAGCGCTGCTCCTTGTTTACGATGAGATTCTCGACAATGTCGAGATCCTCCGCCTCCGCCTGCAGGACCAGGTGCGCAGGCGTGTTGCGGTAGTGTCCACCGTAGTTCATGTGCACGTGCACGTCCGCGCTCACCCAGCGCTGGTCCGTTGCGTCAAGCCAGGGGCGCGCGGGCATCACGGCCGCGACATCCGCCATCGCTCCGGCACGCACCTCGAGCGTGTGACGCTCGGGTTGGCGCGCAAGACCCTTCATCAGCTCGACGCTGACGGTGCCCGCGGGGACCTCGATCAGGTCGTCGCCGGTGGTGTGGAAGTAGCGCGCTTCGAACGGATGCTCGCTACGATCGAACTCCGCATGATGCGTCCAGGCGTGGGCAGGGGCGTAGAACCGCCCGGTCGCGTCCGTGACCACTGCCCGCGCCGGCGTCGGCGATCCATGTTCGTCGCGCACCGAGAGGTGCACGGTGCCGCTGGGGCGCAAACGGTGTCTGTGCGTCACTTCCAGCACTCGTGAGCCACCTCCGGGCAGCCCCAGCAACCGTAGTTGCGTGTCGCCGTCACGATTCGAAATGAAGGCAATCTGCTCCCCGTCCGGGGACCATCGCGGGCTGGTTTCGTCCCACTCTCCATAGGTCAGCGGGAACGGCTCGCCGCCGTTGGCGGGCATCAGCCAAAGCTGCAGCCAGTTGCGGCCGAGGTACGAGCTGTACACGATCCGTTTCCCGTCGGGCGAAAAGTCCGGTCGCGCCTGCCAGTTGGTCTCCTCGTAGCGCAGCTCAACCGCTTGCGCGCCGGGAACCGCCGGCGCGCGCCACAAGCCCCCGGTGCCGTGAATGCGACCGCGATTGGAAACGAACACGACCGCCTGGCCGTCGCGTGTCCAGGTCGGGTTGATCTCGTGGTCGTAGGCGCTGTAGTAGTAGCGCGGCAGCGAGCTCTTGTTCTCCTCCGTCAGACGGACCGGGTTGGTCAGCTGTTCCTCGTGCACCTCGGCGACAAACAGGTGAAAGTGGCGGTGGTAGGCAGTCGATACATAGACGACTCGCTGACCATCCGGAGACCAGCGCGGCTCGACGTTGACCGCACCACCATGGGTCAGTTGCCGTGTGCGACCCGAAGTCAGATTCAGAAGCCACAGCTCGATCGCCTCCCCCTGAGCCGATGCATAGACGATGAAGCGCCCGTCGGGTGACCAGTCCGGTTGGTAGTCGTAGCCCGGACCGTCGGTCAGCTGCTCGGCGCGGGTTGAATCGATCTTCTGACGCCACAGCGAGCCCGCCATGGAAAACGCCACCTCGCGGGAGTCCGGCGCCCAGGCGGCACTGCTCGGGCCGCTGGTCAGCTGTGGCAGGTACATCTCGCGGTAGTAATAGGAATGTGGCAGGTCGATCGGCGGCACCGGCTGCGGCTGGGCACACAGGGAGCTGCTCGCCAGCACGCCGAGCAGCATGAGTTGCAGGTGCCTGGCCATCGGGTTCTCCACGCGACGCTAGACGACGCGGTGTCCTCACGCAAGCCGGGGACCTGCCGTTCCCCCCAAGTGAGCGCCGTCGCGCCGAGGCAAAACCTCAATGTACTCAAGGGGTCCGGCCGTTGTTGCGGCGTGCATCCGGGCGGACCGGCGTCACATTTCCCTGCCCTTGGGGAGGAGTTGTGACCCCCTGCGCGGATCCTGGGAATCTTCTGTGAAACCGCTGCCCCCGTCGCGGCGGGTTTTAGGACTCAATGTATAGCGCGGGACGACATGTCCCGGGAGGAGTTGCTGTGCGATCCACTTATCAACGACGCGCGTCGCTGCTGCTGGCTGCAGCCCTGGTGTTGGCGGGCGGCGCCTGGGCGCAGCCTGCGCAACTCACCTCCGAGCTCGTGGTTGAGCGGGTGGAATGGGTCGACGGCAAAGCCGTGTTCAAACCGGCGCAGCTCAGCAAGCCGGGGGACGTGCTGGAGTATCGGGTCAGGTACACCAACCGCTCCGCCTCCGCCGCCACCGGCCTGGTTGCCAATCTGCCGATCCCCGCGGGCACCACTCTGGTGGCGCATTCCGAGCTGCCCCCGGGCGTGCTCGCCAGCATCGACGGCGCGCACTTCGCGCCGCCCCCGTTGATGCGCTCAGTCAGGCAACCCGACGGCAACGAGCACCCGATGCCGGTGCCGATCGAGGAGTACCGCGCGCTGCGCTGGAACCTGGGCACGCTGGCCGCCGGCCAGAGCGCGCAGGTGCAGGCACGGGTGCGGGTGAACACCGTACAACCGCCGGCGGCGAGCCCGCCGGCCCCCGCAAAACCCTAGAGGACCCACGGAAGTGGCGTACCCCAGGCTTGGGAGTTGACCATGAGTGCCTTAGCGTTTCATCTTTCCTCACCCGCACGCCCCGGTAGCGGCTGGCTGCGCCGCGCCACGGCCTGCCTCGCCGCCGGCGTCCTGGTGTTGGTTGCCCTCGGCGCGCAGGCGACACCGCCGCCCGCCGGCACTTCGATCAGCAACCAGGCTTCCGCCACCTACACCGATTCGCAGGGCGTATCACACACCGTGACCTCCAACGTGGTGCAGACCACGGTGCAGCAAGTCGCGAGCCTCACGCTGACTCAGAACGGCGCGCAGAACGCCACCGCCGGCAGCGTCGCCTACTACCCGCACACCCTGACCAATACCGGCAACGGCAGCGACACCTTCAACCTCACTACCGCCAACGCCGGCGCTTTCACCCTGAGCACGGTGCAGATCTACGCCGACAACGGCAGCGGTCAGCCCACCGGCTCGCCCATCACCTCGAGCGGGCTCCTCAACACCGGCGCGACGTTCAGGTTCATCGTCGCCGCCACGCTCCCGGGCACCGCCACCGCCGGTCAGACCAACGCCCTCACGGTGACGGCTACCAGCGTGTTCGACGCCACCAAGACATCCGCCAACACCGACACCACAACGGTTACCAACAACGCCGTGGTTTCCGTGACCAAAGCGGTGAGCGCGGCCAGCGGCGCAGCAGGATCGGGGCCCTATACCTACACCCTGACCTACACCAACACCGGTAACAGCACCGCCACCACGGTCGCACTGAGCGACGCGATTCCCGCGGGCATGACCTATGTCGCCGGCTCCGGCCGCTGGAGCGTGACTGGAGCCACCGCGCTGTCCGACAGCGGCGGTACCAGCGGCACCGCGCCCAACACCATCACCTCCACTTACACCGCCGGCAGCAACACGTTCGCCGCGACCGTGGCGCAGGTGCCGGCCGGGCAATCCGGCACGGTGAGCTTCCAGGTCAACGTCGCCGCCGCCACCGCCGCCGGCGTGTTGAGCAACACGGCGACCTACTCCTACAACAACGGCGCGGGCACGACCGTTCCCGGGTCCTCGAATACCGTGCCGTTCACCGTACGCCAGGGCGCCAGCCTCACCCTGACCGGTCAGACGGTGGCCGGGCCGGCCGCACCCGGCGCCATGGTGAGCTTCACCAACACGCTTACCAACACCGGCAACGCCACCGACACCTTCAATATCACCACCGCGACCAGCACCTTCCCGGCCGGCACGACTTTCCAGTTGTTCAAGAGTGACGGCGTCACCCCGTTGACCGACACCAACGGCGACGGCACGCCCGACACGGGTCCGGTGGCGGCCGGCGCTACGTACAACGTGATCGTCAAGGCGACGCTGCCTCCCAATGCGACCAACAGCGGCGCGCCCTTCACCGTGCAGAAGACGGCGACTTCGGTGGCCGATGCAACCAAGTCCGCCACCGCCACCGACACCCTGAGCGCCATATCCGCCGACGCGGTGGATGTGACCAACAACAGCGTCTACAACGCCGGCACGCCGGCCCCCGGCCAGGGCGCGGGTCCCGAGGGCGCTGCCGTGATCACCAACACCACCAACCCCGGCACCAGTACCACGTTCGTGCTGGTGGCCAACAACCGCGGTCCCGCGCCCGACAGCTACAACCTCGGCGCCAGTACCGTGTCGAACTTCGCGAGCCAGACGCTGCCGGCCGGCTGGACGGTGACCTTCAAGGCCGACGGTGGCGCGGGCAACTGCTCGACCACGGGAGCCACGATCACCAGTACCGCCACGGTGGCGGCGGGCGGCGCGGCGACGGTGTGCGCGGTGGTCAGCGTCCCGGCCGGCTATGCCGCCGGCACCAACGACCTGTACTTCCGTGCGCTGTCACCCAACTCGGGGGTGAGCGACACCATCCATGATGCGGTTGCCGTCAGCGCCGCGCGCTCGATCAGCCTGACGCCCAACCATGCCGGCCAGACCACGCCCGGCGGCTCCTATGTCTACACGCAGACACTGACCAACACCGGCAACGTGACGGAGGGCAACGGCACGGTCAGCTCGATCGCGCTCAGCACGGCCAACAACCAGGCCAGCTGGACCTCGACCCTGTACTACGACGCCAACAACAACGGCACCCTGGATGCCACCGACCCGCAGATCGGCGGCAACCTCAATACGGTGGCGGGCCTCGCCGGCGGGCTGGCCGCGGGGCAGTCGATCACCGTGTTCGTCAAGGTGATCGCTCCGAGCGGCGCGCTCGCGGGCGCGGTGAACGCGACCACCGTCACGGCCACCACCACCAACGGCACGTACGGCACCACCGTGCCGGCACCGGCCGTGGCCACCGACAGTACCACCGTGATCGCCGCCAACCTCAACCTGACCAAGGCCCAGGCGCTCGACGCGGGCTGCACCGGCCCGACCGGCGGCACCTCCTACAGCGCGACCGGCGTCAGCGCCAAGCCCGGCCAATGCGTGCTGTACCAGATCACGGTGACCAACGCCGGTGTGGCCAACGCCACCTCGGTGGTGGTGTCGGATGCGACGCCGACCTTCACCACGCTCAGCAGCGCGCCGGCGACCACCGTGGGCAGCATCGCGGCCGGTGCGCCGGCCGTGGGCGGCACGGGCACGATCAACGCCAACGTCGGTACCCTGACTCCCGGTCAGTCCGCCGTCGTGACGTTCGGCGTGCGGATCAATCCTTAGCGCGGTCACGGGTGTGGCGGGGGCATGGGCGCCTCCAGCACCGGTCGCCCACGGTTATGCTCCGCCTGCTGCGCCGGTTGCTGATCACGGGACTGCTGCTGACCCTGTCGGTGGCGGCTCAGGCCGCCCCGCCGCCGGCGGGAACCCTCATCAGCAACACGGCCGGCGATAGCTTTATCGATCAGGCCTCGGGGGCGTCGGTCAGTCTCACGTCAAACACCGTCACCACCACGGTCGCCCCCCTCGAGGCTGTGACCCTCGCGGCCGGTCAGAGCGTGCCGCTCGCAGCCGGCGCGGCCTTCGCCGTCGGCCACCTGCTCACCAACACCGGCAACACGACGACGAGTTATTCCATCACCGCGAGCTTGCCGGCCGGCGGCGGCTTCACACCCGCGAACCTGCAGGTGGTGCAGGACCTCAACGGCAATGGCCGCGCCGATCCGGGCG
>WNFO01002161.1_pt1 | contig 17018 bp, 14 predicted proteins | sample 5400251 | NCBI WGS metagenome assembly WNFO01 (sample SAMN13153354, study PRJNA577476) | soil metagenome | isolation source: 100 cm saprolite under Madrone tree | place: USA:California | collected 2016-06-14 | reverse complement strand
CGGGGTCGGGGATATTGACCAGCGCCAACAGCTCGAGCGCGCGCGCCGCGGCGCCCGCCCGGGAGGCCAGCGCGTGGATCTCGAGTACCTCGGCGATCTGCTGGCCGACGCGCATCGACGGGTTGAGGGCGGACTTCGGGTCCTGGTAGACCATAGCAATGCGCCGGCCCCGAATGCTCCGAAGCGCGTCCGGGGCCAGGCGGAGGATGTCCTCCCCGGCGAAGTGGATCGAGCCGCCGAGTACCCGCGCGTTGGGCGCCAGGTCGCGCATGATCGCGTAGGCGAGCGTGCTCTTGCCCGAGCCCGACTCGCCCGCCACGCCAAAGACTTCGCCGGCTGCGATGTCGAAGCTGATGTCGCGGAGGGCGTGAACCTCGCCGCGCGGCGTCTCGAAGCTCACCGATAGATGCTCGATCTGAAGAGCAGGCCCGCTTGCTTGACGCGGCATCATACACGCCCCGTTAGGCGATCGCGGACACCGTCTCCGAGGAGGTTGAAGCCCACGATGGTCAGGGCGAGGGCGAGGCCGGGACAGAGGAGCGGCCAGGACGAGAGAAAGATATACTGGCGCGCCTCGCGGATCATCAGTCCCCAATCGGCCGTGGGCGGCTGGACGCCGAGGCCGAGGAAGGACAGGCTGGCCGAGGCGAGGATGGCGAAGCCCACTCGAATGCTCGCCTCGATGACGATGGGGGGCAGGAGGTTGGGCAGGATCTCGCCGAACATAATGTAGGCGTGCGACTCACCCTGTGCGCGGGCCGCCAGTACGAACTCCTCGTGCTTCACTGCCAGGGTTTGACTGCGCACGACGCGGGCGATGCCTGGGCCATTGGCCACGCCGATGGCGAGGAGCGCATGAAGAGTGCTAGCCCCGAGCGCAGTGATGATCATGAGGGCCATGAGGAGCGCGGGGAATGAGAGGAGCGCGTCCACCACGCGCATGATCACCTCGTCGGTCCGCCCGCCCGCATAGCCGCTGGCCAGGCCGACGGGCACGCCGAACAGGAGTCCGAGAGCGACGGCGCCTAGGCCCAGAAGCAGCGCCGTGCGCCCGCCAAAGAGGGTGCGGGTCAGGAGATCGCGGCCGTACTGATCAGTGCCGAGCAGATGCTTCCCGCCCGGTCGCTGGAGGCGATCCGGGATGCTCTGCTCCGCGACGCCGTACGGCGCGAGCAGGGGTGCCAGCAGGGTGAGCGCGAGCACGCAGCCGAGGATCAAGGTGCCGATGGCCAGGGGCGGGTTCGCCAGAATGCGCGCGGTCATTGATATCGAATCCGCGGATCGAGCCACGCATACGTCAGGTCCGCCGCGAAGTTGGCGAAGGTGTAGGTGGCGGCGACGATGAGGATCGAGACCTGTAGGAGCGGCACATCTCGGTTCTGGATCGCATAGAGGATGAGTCGCCCCATCCCCGGGTAAGCGAAGACCTCCTCGACCACGACAATGCCGCCCATAAGGTAACCGAGGTCGAGCGCGATGACCGTCACCGCGGGCAGCAGCCCATTCCGTAAGGCGTGGCGCCCGACGATGCGGCGCTCGGTGGCCCCCTTGAGCCGGGCCGTTCTCACATAGGCGGACTGGAGCACCTCCACGAGCCCGGAGCGCGTCTGGCGGACCACATGGGCGAGCAGGACGAGGGTGAGCGTCAGGGCGGGCAGCACCAGGTGTGAGAGCCACGTGCGGAACCCGGCGGCCAGAGGTGCGTAATCACTGGTTGGAAAGAGATGAAGCGACGGCCCCGCAAGCACGAGGATGAGCATCATGCCGGTGACGAACTCGGGCACGGAGATCCCGATGTACGAGCCTGTGAGGATCGCGAGGTCGAGCCAGCGGCCGCGCCGGAGAGCGGCGAGGGTGCCGAGGGGAGTCGCGATCAGGACCACGGCCAGGAGCGCGAATCCGGCGAGCAGGGCGGAGTTGCGCAGCCGCAGCCCGACGATGGCGGTCACCGGCTGTTTCATGGCCAGTGAATAGCCCCAGTCGCCCGTCATGACACCTCCCATCCATGCGGCGTACTGTACGGCGAACGGGCGGTCGAGGCCCATCTCGCGCTCGAGCGCGCGCAGGCTCTCCGGGGTAGCGTACTCGCCGAGGATGAGGGTGGCTGCACTTCCCGGCAGCACATGGATGGCCACAAACACGATCAAGGAGATGAGCACGAGGACGAGCGTGATCGACAGCGTCCGTCGCGCGACGTAGGAGGCCACGAGCTCCCGGGGCTAGGCCTTCTTCCGCGGGGCGTCAGCCGTGAGCCAGACCTCCTCGAGATCCATTTCGAAATTGCTTGGGTTCAGCCGGAAATCCCGCACGTAGGCCCACTTGCCACTCAGTTCGTTGCGGAAGAAGGGGATGATGAAGGGCCCATCGTCGCGGGCGATCTTCTGGAACTGCGCATACAGCCGGCGTCGCTGCGCGACATCCAGCGTCTCGCGCGCCTGCTCGAGCATCTTCACCGCCTCCGCGTGCGACGGCGCCCACCGCCCCTCGTCGAGCCCTTCCTTGGGATGGTAGAGCTTCATCAGGATCGTGTCCGCCGTGGGCCGGGTGGCGTAGAAGCCGACGTAGGGAACCCCCTTGTTCCACACCTGGGCGAGGTAGCGGTCATAGGGCAGCACCTCGACGTCGATGTCGAAGCCCGCGGGTTTCGCCATCTCCTTGAGGATGACGGCCGTCTGCTCGCGGATGGGCGGCGAACCGGCGACGGAGATCTTGAACGAGACTCCGCCGCCGTGGCCGGCCTCGCGCAGGAGCGACTTGGCCTTGCCGAGATCCGGAGTGCGTAGTGGCAGCTCCGAATAAAACTTGTATGCGGAGGAGACGGGATGGTCGTTGGCGAGCTCGCCGTGCGAGCCATGGATGGCTGCTAGCATCTTCGTGCGATCGACGGTGTACTTGAGCGCCTCCCGCACGCGGCTGTCGTTGAAGGGTGGCTTGTCCGACGGCAGGATCACGTTGGCGAAGGTGCCGCCTGTAACCGCCATGGCCTCCGCTCCGGGCGTGCCGGACACCTGCGAGAACAGATCTGGGCTCACGTCCCAGATCATGTCGGTCTCCTTCCCCTTGAAGGCCGTCAGTTCAGTTGTCGGCTCGGGGAAGATCTTGAGCGTCACCGCGTCGAGATAGGGCAGCCCGCTGCGATAGTAGCCTGGGAAGCGCTCCACGGTGACGTGGTCGCCCGGCACGAACTCGCGGAGCCGGAACGGCCCCGAGCCAAACTCCTTGGCCGCCAGCGCTTTCAGATCACCCAGCCCCTCGCGGGCCACGATGCGCGCCACGGGTAGGGTCATCATGGCCGGAAAGTCGGCGAAGGGCGTGCGGAGCGTAAAGCGCACCGTGTACTTGTCGATGGCCTCGACGCGCTCGATAGGGCCGATCTCGCCGCGGTACGGGGAGGCCGTCTTGGGATCCAGGATGGTTTGCATCGTCGCCACGGCGTCGTCCGCGACGACCTCACGTCCGATGTGGAACTGGACTCCCCGCCGAAGCTTGAAGATCCACGCGCGCCCGCCGTCGGCGGCTGCCCACGACTCCGCAAGGTCGGGCACCACCTCACGCTTGACGCTGAGCCGTGTGAGGTTGCTGTAGAGCCAGCGCGTGGCGAGCCACTCTGCCCCGCTGATGTGCGCCACCGGGTTGATGGTGCTGAGCCCGAAGGTGGCGCTGATGCGCAGGGTACCGCCGTGTTTGTCCCCCTGGGCTCGCGCCACGTGGGGGACGGCCAGCGTCTGCGCAAGAGGGGTCGTGAGAGCGGCGCCTATGGTGGTGCGGCGAAGGAAGTCACGCCGAGTCCAGGTCATGGTCGTCCTCCCGATCTCATCCTCACGCGCATGTCTCGACGATCACGCGGGCGTACACGCGTGCCGCGTTGCAGAGATCTCGCAGCTCCACGCGCTCGTCCGGCATCGTGTTGTACTTGCCTCCGGGTCCGTACACCAGCCCCGTCATCCCCGCCCGAGACAGGTGCGCCGCGTCAGTGCCGTAGAATTTGTATGGGGCCACGTCCCCGATCTTCGGCTCCTCCCCGACCACCGCGCGATGTGCCCGCAGGACCGTCTGCACGATGTCCGCGTCCCGCGCGACCTCGAAGGGCCCCATGAGCATCCGCTGCCCGCCCTCGTTCAGCCGCAGCTCCGCTACCAGGTCGGGATCGTCCTTTTGCATGCGCGCGATCAGCTCCCGGATGTCCCCGGCGACCATCTCGGGCGTCTGTCCCGGACTGTAGCGCGCGGAGAACTTGATCGCGCACCGATCGGCCAGCAGCGAGGGCCGCCAGTCCTGATACTCAGGCCCGAGCCCGCCGCGGATCACGCCGATGCCAACGCGCCGCAGTCCGCGATAGTCCGGCCGATCCGGCCCCGAGAAGGCCATGCTGTTGAGAGCGGGGATGATCTTGAGCATCTTGGCGATCGCGTCGACGCCTTCCTCCATCTTGGAGAGGTGCCGCGTCCGCCCGTGCACGGTCAGCTCCGCCTCGAGCGATCCTGCGTGCAGGGTGAGCGCCGAATTGTCCGTGGGCTCCCCGACGACGAACCGATCCGCGCGCACGCCCTGCTGGAGCATGTGCATGGTGCCCACGCCACCCTGCAGCTCGCCGACGACGTGGGCCAGGATCACATCTCCCCGGAGCCGGATCCCCGCCCGCTGCACCGCCTGCAGCCCCGCCACGTAGGCCGCGTCCGCCGCCTTCATATTCGACACGCCGATCCCGTAGATGCACCCGTCGTCGACGTCGCCGCCGAAGGGATCTTTTGTCCAGCCCTCGCCTGCGGGGTTGGTGTCGAGATGGCCGTTGAGCATGAGACTGGTGCCGCCGCCCGCCCCCGGCATCCGGCTGATACAGTTGAAGCGGTTGGGCTGGACTTCCTGGAGGTCGACCTCCAGGCCGAGCGTGATGAGATAGTCGCGCATGAAGCGGGCGATGGTGCCTTCCTCGCCCCCCGCGGAGTAACTGCGGATGCGGACCATCTGCTGGAGCAGGGAGACGAGCTCGTGGGTGTCAACGGCGTCGGCCGCGGCCTGGGCCAGCTTGGCAGTTTCCATATCAGGGCGGAGCATCGCTAACAACAGCCGTAGGGTCAAGGCGAAACCGCCTGCTGCTAGAACGCCCGGGCGGCAGCCGCCCGTTGCTCGTTCCCCGCTGGGCTCGATCGTGTGCGAGAATTCGCGACGCGACCCAAGACGTCCCGGGTGGCGGGCGGGCGATGCCTGGCCCATGGAGGCGAATGATGGCTTCGGCAGACATCTCCGCGCCCGACTTCAAGGATGCCCCGTATTGGTGGGAGGCCGCGCCTCCGTCGAAGGCGGCGGTGCCCGCGCTCCCGGATCGCCCCGAGGTCGCGATCGTCGGCGCCGGGTACTGCGGTCTCTCAGCCGCGCTCGAGCTGCGGCGCCACGGTGTCGGAGTCTTGGTCGTGGACGCCGCGCGGATCGGGCACGCGGCCAGCTCGCTCAACGGCGGGATGGTGGCGGGCAGCCTCAAGATCGACCACGCCGAGCTGGCGCGAGCGTTCGGGCCGGAGCGGGCGACCGCGCTCCTTGAGGAGCGCGCGCGATGCTTGACCTTCCTGGAGGAGCTGCTGGAGCGCGAGGCAATCACCTGTCACTACCGGCGCACCGGTCGCTTCGTCGGGGCCCACTGCCCGTCCGCGTATGCGGGCCTCGCGAGCCGGGTGGAGACGATCAAGAGACTCACCGGCGCGGATGCCTGGCTCGTACCGCGGCTGCGGCAGCGCGAGGAGATCGATACCGACCATTACCACGGCGGGATGGTGGCCGAAGCATCGGGGGCCTTGCATCCAGCCCTTTACCATCGCGGGCTGGCCGATGCCGCGCGCCGCGCGGGGGCTCTCGTCGTCGAGGAGACGCCTGTCGAGGCGATCACGCGGCGAGCCGGCGGGTTCACGCTCCGCACCTCGCGCGGCGTGGTCGAGGCACGCGAGGTCATCGTGGCGACCAATGGTTACACGGGCGCGGTCATGCCCTGGCTCCGGCGCCGCCTCATCCCGCTCGGTAGCTACATCATCGCGACTGAGCCGCTGCCGCCTGAGACGGCACGGCGGTTGATCCCGCGCGGCCGGATGATCGTCGACACCAACCGGGTGCTGAGCTACTATCGGCTGTCACCGGACGGGACGCGCGTGCTCTACGGGGGGCGAGCCAGTTTCCGTCGCGCAACGGCGCGGGAGGCGGCGCCGCGTCTGCACGCGATGATGGTGAGCGTGTGGCCCGAGCTGGCCCGCACGCGCGTAACCCATGCGTGGACGGGCAACGTTGCGTTCACGTTCGACCACGTTCCGCACATGGGTGTGCATGACGGTGTGCACTACGCGGCGGGGTGCCAGGGCAGCGGTGTGGCGATGGCCACCTACCTCGGCTACCAGACCGCGCTCAAGATCGCCGGGAAGTCGGTCGCGCCGTGCGCATTCGATGCGCTACCATTCCCCACGCGCCCGACCTATACCGGTGATCCGTGGTTTCTGCCGGTCGTTGGCAGCTACTACCGTCTCCGCGACTGGCTCGAACGGCGGCTCGCCGCGTGACTACGGCGCTCACCGAGCGAAGAGACGCCGCTCGAGCCGAGTAAGGCGCTCGGCGCCGGCGTCGGTGACGAGGACGGTCTCGCTGAAGGCCATGCCGCGGGCCCCGGTGTACATGTGGAACACCATGCCGGGCTCCAGCACCCACCCGGCGGTGGGCACGAAGGTCCGGGTGAAGTCGCTCGTCCGCGGAGGGTGGGTCGCGCCGTAGTAGCCGAGCGTGTAGCCGGTGAAGTTGTCGTAACTGTCGCGGAGGCCCGCGGCTAAGACCCGCGAGCGGCACACGCGATCGACGTCCCGCGCTACTGCACCGGGCTTCATCGCCGCGATCTGGTCGTCTTGGATCTCGATCAATTGCGCCGCCGTGTCCGCTTGCTCCGTCGAAGGTGGGCCGATCACCGTTGGCCGCATGAGCCGGGCACTGTAGCCGTTGACGGAAGGGACCAGTTCCATGTGGAGAAGGTCCCGCCGCCTCAGGCGGTGGTTGCCGAGGAGACCATGTAGCGTGCCCGAGCGCCCCCCGGCGGTGATCGGGCCGGTGCGGGCGGTATCGGCGCCGAGGCGAAGAAAGGTCCCGCTGGCCGCGATGGCCGCCTCGCGCTCGCTCAGGCCCTCCCCGACCGCCCCGACGGCGTCGCGCATCGCCTGATCGGCAATGCGCGAGGCCTGCTGGAGGTACTCGATCTCGCGCGGCGATTTCCGGAGCCGCAGTTCGCGGAGCACCGTCGCGAAATCGGCGAGCGTGGCGCGCGGGAGCGCGCGTCGCAGCGCCTCATAGATCTGCACGGTAAGGTAGTGCGAGTCGGTCTCGACCCCGAGACAAGCGGTACTCCAGCCCCGTGCGATGATGGTCCGGACGACGGCCTCCACCGGGTCCTCGGTATCCGGGAAGCAGACATGGTCGCGCAGCCAACTCCGCTCCAGAAACGCCGGCTCGTCAAGTTGGCGGAACACCATGACAGGGTCGCCGTCCGACGGTACGAGGCACCCGTGATAGCGCGACCCCGAGGCGTGCCACCCCGCGAGGTAGGCGAGGTGCTCTGTCTCGTCCACGAGCAAGACATCGATGCGACGGGCGGCCATCTCGTGACGCACCGCCCGAAGACGGCCCTCATACTCGGCCCGCGAGAAGACAAGCCGCGTGTCGTCGTTCACGTTCGAACCTCCCCCTCGACCAGTGTCGGAGCGAAGCCGGCGGCGCAGCCGGGCCAGCGGTGCAGCCATGATAGTAAACGCGTAAGTCAGTCGCAATCGCGGCAGCTCGGGACGCCCGTCCCATCGCGTAGGAACGCGCGGGCGCCGGGGTGGGCGGCTTGACACCGGCCGAAGCGACATGCTACCACCGGACCACTCTGCGAGCGTGAGACGCCGAACATATGCAAGCTGCACACGTGGCAGGCACCCGGCGCGCACACGTCCAGCCGCAGGCCGGGAGGATCACCACTCGCAAGGAGGACAGGATGACGGATCGCAGCGACGAACACGGCCGCAGACGAGCCCTTGGCGGCGGATCGGGTGTGCGGTTCACGCGGCGCACCTGGTTGAAGGGCGCAGCAACCGCGGCCGTGACGGCCACCGGCCCATTCATCTGGACACGACGGACAGGGGCGGCGGGTAAGGTCGTCATCCGGACAATCGGGGGCGCCTACGAGGAGGCCAACGTGAAGGCGATCTTCGAGCCCTTCACGAAGGCGACGGGAATCGAGGTCGTCAAGGTGCCGGCCACCCTCGGGAAGCTCCTGGCCATGTTCGAGGCGGGGAGTATGGAGCTGGACATCGCCGACGCGGGCGAGCTCGGCATGCTCTCGCTCAGCCAGAAGGGCGCGCTGGACAAGATTAACTACAAAGGCTGGAAGCTCACCAACCCGGAGGACATGGACCACCGACGGGACGACATGGTGGCTGACATCTACTTCTCGACGGTCCTCGGCTACAACACCCAGGTCTTCCCGACCGGCAAGCACCCGAAGAGCTGGGCCGAGTTCTGGGACGTGAAGAAGTACCCCGGCCCCCGCACGCTGACCGATCTGGCTGCGGGAGCGGTCGACCTGGAGTTCGCGCTGCTCGCTGACGGTGTGCCGAAGGACAAGCTCTATCCGATCGACCTCGACCGCTCCTTCAAGTCACTCGACCGGGTACGTCCGTCGATCCGGAAGTTCTGGGACACCGGAGCCCTATCCGCCCAGATGCTCGCGGACAAGGAAGTCGTGCTGGGATCGATCTGGAACGGGCGGCTGCAGGCCATCGCTGACAAGGGCGCTCCGCTGGCGATCGAGTGGAACGAAGCGGCCCTCCAGGTGCAGTTCTGGGGTCCGTTGAAAGGGGCCAAGAATGCCGAGAACGCCCAGCGCTTCATCGACTTTGCCTGCCAGCCGCAGATCCAGGCCGCACACTCCGGGTTCATCCCCTACGGGCCCACCAATCGGCAGGCCTTCAAGCACATCCCGGCCGATGTGGCGTCGCGACTGCCGTCGAGCCCGGAGCACAAGCCGAAGGCGTTCCTCCACAACGCCCAGTGGTGGGCGGACAACCGATCGAAGGTGAGCGAGCGCTGGTCGCAGTGGCTCCTGCAGAAGGGGTAGGGGGCGGGGCCGAAGTTCGACTCGACGAGCTGACGAAGACCTTCGGGTCGGTGGTCGCGGTCGAGGACGTCTCCGCGACCATTGAACCCGGCTCGTTCTTCACGCTACTCGGCCCCAGCGGCTCGGGGAAAACGACCACCCTGATGATGGTGGCGGGCTTCACCTACCCTACCCGAGGCGAAGTGTTCGTGGGCGGACGCTCGGTGGCCGGTCTACCGCCTCAGAAGCGCGACCTCGGCATGGTCTTTCAGAGTTACGCCGTGTTCCCACATCTGTCCGTCTTCGACAACATCGCGTTCCCGCTGGAGGTTCGTCGGGCGCGACGAGCCGAGATCCACCAGAGAGTGGGCGAGGCGCTGGAGCTCGTGCGGCTGCAAGGCTACGATCGGCGGCTGCCGCGCCAGCTCTCGGGCGGTGAGCAGCAGCGAGTGGCGCTGGCCCGGGCCCTCGTGTTCCGTCCCCGGGTCCTCCTGATGGACGAGCCGCTCGGTGCGCTGGACAAGAAGCTTCGGGCCCACATGCAGCTCGAGCTGAAGCACATCCAGCGGCACCTGCACGTGACGGTAATCTACGTCACCCACGACCAGGAAGAAGCGCTCACCATGTCCGACCGTGTGGCCGTCATGCGGTGCGGTCGGATCGAGCAGGTCGGAACGCCCGCCGAGCTGTACGACGCGCCGGTCAGTCGATTCGTGGCGGACTTCCTCGGGGAGTCGAACTTCGTGGATGGCGTGGTTGTCGGCGCGTCCACGGCCGGTCGCTGGCTGGTCCGGGCGGCCGGCGGACTCGAGTTTCGCGGCATCGGCGCAGTGCCGCTCCAGACGGGCCAGCCGGTGACCGCAGCGGTCCGGCCCGAGAAGCTCGTGCCGGTGGAAGGGTCGGTCGGGGTGGCGCAGACGGACGCGGTCAACACGTGCAAGGGGACGGTCGAAGAGGCGATCTACGTGGGCGACGCGACGCGGTACCGGTTGGCCCTGGGCGCCGACTGCGCTGTGACGGTGAAGGTGCCGAACCGCCTAGGCCTGCGCCAGCCCGCCGAGGGCGACGCCGTGATGCTCGCCTGGTCGCCGGACGAGACGCGACTCTTCCCCCGCGTCGAGGCATGAGCCTCAGACCGGTGGCGGGGACCCTGATCGATGCGTCGCTCGCTCCCGAGCGGCGTGACACCGTCCGCTATCTGCTGATCCTACTCCCGGCGACCGTGGTGCTGCTGGCGCTGTTCGTGTATCCACTCCTCGGCCTCGTCGACCGGAGCGTCTATAAGCGCGGGGCTGGATACACCCTGGAGTTCTACGGCCAGATCTGGCGAGTCCCGGTATACCTGCAAGTCATCGGGCGGACGTTCCGGATCTCAGCGCTGGTGACGCTGATGTGCCTGGCCCTCGGCTATCCGGTCGCCTACCTGCTGGCCATGCTGCGCCCACGGCTCGCCCGTCTGCTGATGATCGTGGTGGTCCTGCCGTTCTTCACCAGCATCATCGTGCGGACTTACGCCTGGATGGTCCTGCTCGGGCGCAACGGGGTAGTGAACCAGTACCTGACGGGGCTCGGCCTCACCGACATGCCCTTGCCCCTCCTGTACAACCAGGGTGGTGTCCTCATCGGCATGACCTACGTGCTGCTTCCCTACATGATCTTGACGATCTACAGTGTCATGCACGGGATCGAGCCCGGGCTGATCCGCGCTGCCCACAGCCTTGGGGCCTCCCGCTGGCAGGCGTTCCGGCGGGTGTTCCTGCCGCTATCGCTCCCCGGGATCGCGGGAGGAACGCTCCTGGTGTTCATCCTCGGCCTGGGCTTCTTCATCACGCCAGCCCTAATGGGCGGGCCCTCGGACGTGATGATCGCCATGCTCATCGAGCGAGAGGTCGAGTTCACCCTCAACTGGTCCTTCGCTTCAGCGCTCGCGGTGATCCTCTTGATCTTGACCCTCGTCGGCTTCGTCGGTTACAACCGGATCGTCCGCCTCGAGCGCGTCTTCGAGGCGCGTGGCTGATGGGCGACGAGGGCCAGCGGCCGGGGCCGGGGGCCGTGGCGGTGGCCGCGCTCGCTGGCGCCGTGCTCCTGTTCCTCATCTCCCCGGTGGTCATCATCCTCATCGTCTCGTTCAGCGGCGCCGACTACCTGCGCTTCCCGCCACCCAACCTGTCCCTCCGGTGGTACCAGCGTTTCTTCGGCATCGCCGCTTGGCGGCAGGCCATTGGGGTCAGCACCCAGGTCGCGTTCCTCACCATGGTGTTCGCTACGGTGCTCGGGTTCCTCGCGTCGCTGGCCCTGGTGCGCGGCCGATTTCGTGGTAAGGGAGCGATCTACGCCTTCCTGCTCTCACCGATGATCGTGCCGACGATCATCACGGCGATCGGCCTGTACTTCTTCTTCGTGCGGCTCAAGGCCACCGGCAGCATTCTGGCCATGGCCCTGGGCCACACCGTGCTGGCGCTTCCCGTCGTGGTGATCATCATCGCGGCCACCCTGCAGGGCTTCGACGTCCGATTCGAGCAGGCCGCGCTCAGCCTCGGAGCGAGCCGATTCACTGCGCTCCGGCGGGTGACGCTGCCTCTCATCTTGCCCGGGGTGCTCTCCGCGGCGCTCTTCGCGTTTCTCACCTCGTTTGACGAGCTGCTGATCCCGCTGTTCCTCTCGGGAGTCGAGGTCCAGACGCTGACCGTGAGGGTGTGGAACAGCCTCTTGCTGGAGGTCGATCCCACCATCGCCGCGGTCAGCACGTTCCTGGTCGGCGTCACCACCGCCGTTCTCGGCGCCAGCGTCCTGCTCCGGGGACGGGGCGAGACGCCGAGGACCTGAGGTCCGGCCAATGGCCTTGCATTTCAGCACCAGGGAGCTGGCAGGCCGGCGGCGCCGTGCCTGCCGGGCAATAACCGCGCGTGGCCTTGACGGGCTCCTGCTCTTCCGGCAGGAGAGCATGTACTACCTGACTGGCTACGACACCAGCGGCTACAGCATGTTCCAGGGTATGTACCTGGGGGCGGACGGCTCGCTGGCCCTCTGCACGCGCTCGGCCGATCTCCGGCAGGCCCGCATCACGTCCGTCGTCAAAGACGTACGGATCTGGCGCGATCGGCAGGGGGCGACCCCGGGCGAGGATCTGCGGCACATGCTGGACAGCTATGGGTGTCGCGGCAAGCGGCTCGGCGTGGAGTACCACGCTTACGGGCTGACCGCGCAGCGAGGCCAGATGGTCGACGCCGCCCTCCACGGCTTCTGCCGCACCGAGGATGCGAGTGACCTCGTCCGGCTACTGCGCCTCGTCAAGAGCCCGGCCGAGCTGCGGTACATCCGGCGCGCCGGTCAGCTGGCGGACGCGGCGCTGGCGGTGGCCAACCGGCTCACGGTGCCGGGCGCGGCTCCCGGCACGATCTACGGCGAGATGATGAGGACGATCCTGTCCGGTGACGGCGATCCCTCGGCCAGCCGGTGGCCGCTGGGAAGCGGCCGCGAGGCCCTGCTGGTCCGCTACCATACCGGTCACGGGTCCATCGGCCGCCGCGACCAGGTGACGTTCGAGTTCGCCGCCGCCTACCGCCACTATCACGCGTGCCTCATGAATGTGGTCGTCACCGGCCGTGTCGATCCGCGCCACCGAGACATGTTCCGCGCCTGCCGCGAGGCGCTCACCGCCTGTAAGGCAGCCCTTCGCCCCGGCCGCACGGTCGGTGACATCTTTGCCACCCACGCCCGGGTCCTGACGCGAGCGGGTTACAAGGATCACATGCTCAACGCCTGCGGCTATACCCTCGGGGCGACCTACCCCCCGACCTGGATGGACGAACCGATGATCTACGCCAATCATCCGCAAGTGCTGGCGCCCGGCATGGTCTTCTTCATCCACATGATCCTGCTCAACAGTCGCACGGAGCTCTCGATGTCGCTGGGCGAGACGTCGATCATCACGGCGCGGGGGGCCGAGCCGGTCACCCATGCCCCGCGTGAGCTGGTCGCGAACTGAGGATCAGGGCGTGAGCAACGCGTCGGACACCAAGGACGGCTTGCGCGCGACCCTGCGCGACCTGGTGGCTTTGCACGGCGTCTCGGGATTCGAGCAGCCCCTGGTCGCCTACTTCCAGAAGCGCGTCGCTGGCCTCGCCGACCGGGTGGACGTCGACCGCTACGGCAACGTCACGGCGGTCAAGCGCGGTCGCAACGATCGCCCGCGCCTTATGCTGAGCGCGCATCTCGACGAGATCGGCTTCATCGTGAAGGGCATCGAGCCGACCGGCTTCCTTCGCTTCGACCGCCTCGGCGGTGCCGCCGACGCGCTCCTCCTGAGCCGGCGCGTCTGGGTCAACGGCCACTTCGGCCTGATCGGCTCCAAGGCCGGACATCTCCAGTCCGGTCTGGAGCAGGCACAGCCAGTGTCGGCCACCGACCTCTATATCGACGTGGGCGCCCAGAGCGCCGCCGAGGTCGGCGACCTTGGCATCCGGGTCGGAGACCCGGTTACGTTCATCGGCGAGCTGGCCGAGTTCAGCGGCGGCAACCGCGTATGCGGCAAGGCCATGGACGACCGGATGGGCGTGGCGATCCTGCTCCAGGTTCTCGCCGAGCTGCGAGGGGTGACACCGTATGGCACGGTGCAGGCAGTCGGCACGGTGCTGGAGGAGGTCGGCTTGCGTGGCGCCATCATGGCGGCCTTCCGCCTGGAGCCCGACTATGCCATCGCCATCGACGGCCTCTCAGCGGGGGACACGCCAGACTCGAGCCCCACCCAGGACGTTGCGGTGATCATGGGACGCGGACCGGTCGTCCTGCTCGCCGCCTCCACCGGCGCCTTCCGCGGCAGCATCGCCCACCCCGCGATGAGGCGCCACCTGCTCGCCGCCGCGGCGGCCGCGGACATTTCGGTGCAGCTCGCGACCCACCTCGGGCACGGCTCAACCGAGGCGGCTTCGATCCATCTCGTGCGCGAGGGGATCCCGACCATCAGCGTCGGGGTGCCACGCCGCTACTCGTACTCGCCGAACGAGATGGTCGATCTCGACGACGCCGCCACCGCGGTGCGGTTGCTCGTCCGCTTCATCGCTGACATGGACCGGCACGGCGACCTCGGCTTCGGATGAACTTCGGGCCGTAACGCCTCAGGAACAGTGCAAGGACTGCTCTCGGCTCGGCCGGTGCCGCACCGGCGGGCGTTTGGCCCGGTCGCCCATGATAGGCCCCGGACGAACGCCTCCATCCCAGGTCCGTCGTCGCGTCGATCGTGCAGTGGGCCAGCTCACTCTCGTCCTTGGTGCCCGAGTAGCGCTGGAGGCGATCCACCCTGGCCAGGAACTCCGGCTTACCCTCGGAAGGGATCGGCGCGAGCAGCTTCTAGCGGCGCATGGCCAGGATTACCCCGACAGGTAGTCGAAGGCCGACAGCACGTGCATGCGGACGATGTGCAGGTACTCCTCGATCTCGACGTACTCGTCGGCCTGGGCCATGCCGCGTGGGAACGGGCCGTGAACGAGCCCGGGGATGCCGCGTTGGCGCCAGAGCCGTGCGTCTGTACCGCCGAGACTGACGATGGGGGCGGGTTCGGGCCGGCCCAACGCCCGGGCGTTGGCGCGGAGGATGTGTACCATCGCATGGTTCGGATCGCACACGCTGGGCGCCGAGAAGTTAATCTCCTCCATGGTGGCCTCCGGGTAGCGCGCCGCAATCGCCTGCACCCGCGGCATCACCGCTTCTTTTCCAACACCAGGGGGTAGGCGGATGTCCGCCTCGAACCAGCACGTGCCGGGGACCATGTTGACCTTCTGGCCGCCGTGGATCACCCCGATGTTCACGGTCACCCGCTGCAGGATGTCCTTAGCCCCAGGGCCCTGCGCTTCGTCGATGGCTGCGGCGGCGCCGGCCAGGGCGTCGGCGACGTCGATGGGCACGGCCGCCGGGACCGTGGTCAAGTCCTCGAGGTCGCCGATGATCCGCGCGGCAATCTTGGTGGCGCTCGGCGTCAGGTGCGTGTACGCGCCGTGGGCGCCGCGCGTGCGCACGGTGAACCGGAGCCACAGCGGACCCTTCTCGCCGAAGCGGACGGTTAAGGGGCTGCTCGGCTCGCCGTTCAGCAAGCAGTCGCCGTGAACCTCCGGGTGGTGCTCCATAAGATAGCGGGCGCCCCACGGGCCGAAGGTCTCCTCGTCGGAGACGGCGGTGAGCGTCAGCCGTCCGGCGAGGCGCTCGCGCAGCCGGTGGAGATAACGATAGGTGAAGATCGAGGCCGACGTCCCCGCCTTCATGTCGGCCACCCCGCGGCCGTAGATCTTGCCCTCGGCGATCACCCCGCTCCACGGGCCGTACGTCCAGCGCTCGTTGGCTTCGTCAGCCGGGAATACATCGATGTGGCCGTTGAGGACCAGGTGGTGACCAGGTCGCGCTCCCTCGAACGAGCCGACTATGTTGGGCATGGTCGACTGGGGAGCGATGAGCCGAAACGGGAGCTGGTTCCGCTCTAGGAACCGAGTGACGTGGGCCGCGGCCAGGGTCGTGTCCCCGGGCGGGTTCGGGCTCTTGGCTCGGACGAAGTCGCAGAGAAATCCGACAATCTCTTCACGGTCCTCGTCGATCCAGCGCAGGAGCTGAGCCTTGTCGTTATCCATCCCGGTCACCTCGGGGGAAGATTGCTTGGGAGCTTACCTCAGTTCGTGCCCCGCGGCACGCGCCACGAGACGGGACATGTCAACCGAACGTCCCTGACGCACAGTGACGGCTGACTCGTGCTGGACAGTGGCTCGCGTCCGAGTTCCGACGCTCATTGGCAAGCTCATCAAAGAGAAAGACGGCTCGCGTCTGCCGGACCACGTCGAAGATAAAGCCGCAGTTCGGCTGCTGCTCCTAGTCACTCCAGCACTCCTGACTACTCCAGCATAGGCACTCGCGCAGTAGACCGAGGGCTCAGCAGTCCTCGTCCTTCTGAAGAACACTAGGACTCTTTATCCTCGTCGCTTCTGAAGGACCCCCGGATTCTAAATTCCTCGTCGCTTTCGGATGACATCAGGATTGTTAGTCCTGAGCCTCATGTCCTCCAACTAACTGCCACGACTCACTTCTTCGGGTCGAAAGGCGACCGTGTGACAAGGATTTGTGACACGGAAGCCCCGACGGCTGACCAGAATGGCCCAGGCTAAAGCCGGATTGCCGGAGTGGATCTCCCTAGGGGGTCCCTAGCGAATCTTCAACCTGGGCTCAGCGGCTTCAGCAGGCGGCCTCTCGGGGCCTGGAGCCCATGCTGCTATGTGGGCTTGGTCTCGCTAACCCCGGGCAGGTCGGATACGACGGCAAGCCTGGGCGGACGTGGATCGTGTGGTCTGGTTGGGTGCCCGGCGGCGGCGTTGATGATGGTGGCCCGGGGAAGCTGACCTTGAGCGCGGCCTTGAGCGATCCGTTCTACCAGAGCGCGGAGCAGAGGGTAAAGCCCGAGAGGGCGGCCTCTAGCGGGCGACCCCTCCGGCGAGTACCGGGCGTCACCAAAGGCGCTTCCGAGGCCGAAATTGAAAGAACTGGGCCCGCAGCTGCTCCGGCGCGATCGACGGCCGGCCGACCCGGGCGTACAGCCCCTCGAAGCGCGGGGACAACTCACGCAGCAGTCGGCCACCAGCCCGCGGATCGCTCGGAGCGGATGGTCGTGAGGCACCCGGGCTTCCGGCGAGATGTAGCTATACATCGCCCCCTGCTGCCGGTCATCGCCACGCATGCGCACCTCCTGCGGAAGGATTACGCGCATCGTAGCCGAACTGTCATCTTGCCCCAGCCTCAAAAGTCGAGTTTTTCCGCAGCCTGCTAGTCTCGTGAGTCTGAAAAAGATGGAACAACATGTACGGGCCGAGCGTTCTTGCGATAGAAAGGAGAACGCGCATGGCGATCGGCCGTCCCATCCCGCTGTTGAGGCTCACCGACGACGAAC
>WNFO01003373.1_pt1 | contig 17023 bp, 17 predicted proteins | sample 5400251 | NCBI WGS metagenome assembly WNFO01 (sample SAMN13153354, study PRJNA577476) | soil metagenome | isolation source: 100 cm saprolite under Madrone tree | place: USA:California | collected 2016-06-14 | reverse complement strand
TCAGGGACCAAGCCGGATGTCCTTCACCGCTGGCACAATGACAGCTGGGCTTTCCGCAGCGCGTATAACTCCGCGTGAGAGTCCCCGGTAGTTGATCGTCAAGGAGAGGGAGATGTCGAATGAGTTCAAACTTGCGTTGGCGCAAGCGGGAAGCCTGGGGGGTTCGTGGCTCTTTATTCATCTTGAAGCAATACTGCTACAAGACACTCACAAAAACAACAACTATCATCGAATGCGAAAATAGAACGCATCCTCTTTCGCGCACAACCAAAGCGGTGCGCCAAGAGCTACTCGCCGAACTCGACCAGTTGGCTCCGCCTCTGCCGCCAAGTCCGGCGTTGAATATAAGAGCACTGCAGTTCTTTTACTCGCTACCCGCTGTCGAGCAACACCAGGTCCGTGCGCATCACTCCGCGGACGACTCAGGCTTTGGGCTCTGGCTCACACATCAGTACCGCCGAATGGCGGAAGGCAAGGACAGCGTATTGACGGAGGCAACGCCCGATGCGAATTAGACGAGAGAAGCCATCGACCGACGAGGAGAGGAAGCGTGCGTCTGAACTGCGGCGCATCATCGGGAATGCTCGAACCGCGAAGGCCGAGAGAGAAGCTGCCCAACTCGAACTCGATGTCCTGGCTCCGCCGAAAGCTGACGCCAGAACTCCAGCGCAGCTTGAACGGCGCGCCCACTACCTTCGGCTCCGACTCTCGGAAGCCGACGGTCTCAGCCCTTCGCGCCGGTCCCGGATGGAGAACGAACTGGTGGAACTCACTGGGTCCCTTTCGGGAGTGCGTGGCGAAAAAGAGAAAGGTATCTCCGACCGGAGTCCCGTTTCCCCGCAGTCTAAGCCCGCCGAGACGGAGAAAAACTTCGTTCAAAACCAGAAGGAGCATCTCGCCGCGCTGGTTCCAGGGACGTTTGAGCACGATGCGGCGATAGCGTGGTGCTCCATTCCAGCCGCTCCCGAAGTGCGAGAGGCCGCGGTGAAGCGCTACTAGATTGAACACGGCAAGCGCGAGACGGAACGGCTGCTTGCGGACCCTGTGCGTCGCCGCAAAAATGCTGCATTGCACGTCGCCAGCACCACAGACAATCCGCTTAGAGACCACGTGCGCAAATTTGCTGACAGCCTCATCTATGACGAGAACAATCTGGGCACATGGGGAAGTTGCGCCGAGCGACGTGAGCATGCGTTCACTAGATTGCTCTGGGAAGTGGTGACGTGGAATCGTACCTTCCCGCTCCCGACTACAGAGCAGAAATGGTCTGATGACATCTTTGCGGAAGTTGACCGTCGCGACTCGGAAGACACAGAGTGGTTCCGTCGTGTATTGGAGACTCCGCCGCAATCAAAGCCAGTTGAGGTTAAACCCGAACGGCCAACAGTCGTTCCCGCGGAAGCGAAACGTGCGGTCCCAGTCGAGAAACGTGGCGCAGCGGTGAGCCCAGAGCGTGAGCCCGAGCCGGACCCCATTGTCCTCGCCTCAGCGGAGTTGTCCGCGCGCGCTTTACTCGTCCTTCGCACCGATAGCTGGTTGAGCCGCCTCGCAGAGCACAGCCCCGATATGCACACCAAGATTATCGCCAGCCTGAGCGAAGAACTTCTTCGTGTAGGTTTTGTCAGCGGGGACTTCGCGGCGAGATTGTATAACGACAGCAGGCCGCGCGCTCTCAGCCAGTTTCCGCCACGGCAGCTTTGAAATCTAATCATCTGTGGGTAGGAAAGTTTGCTGTCACCGTGAAAAAAGAAGACGAAGGCTATTCCGATACCAACAGCGGCTTCTATAGCGACAGCTCTGGCGGCCTTATTTTTCCACTCCACTCGCAGCCATTCCACGCCGTTTACTGGTTCAGGTGAAACAGAGTTCTCCCGTGCACCACATCCGTAAAGTTGCCAACGCTTCCCGTTACAGTTATCCCCTCTGCTCCTGGGCTGCAGCCGGTCCCAACAAGACAATTAACGGTAATCGCAGCGCCCGTGATAGGCTCCCCTCCGTGCGGAAAGAAGGTCACGGTAATAACAAGCACGCCGCCCTGGGTGCCGGAGTTTGGTCCGCCTCGTGAACAGAAGCTATCGAAGCCAGTGGCTTTCCAAGTGCCGGAACTTAGCGGCGACCCGGAAGAGCTGAAAATGGCGAACGCGCCGCTCGCCACAACTGTTCCAGCACCTGGGTCGAAACTTCCAGCTCCGGTCAGCGCTAAGGTGTTGTTGGTGCCAGGGTCCTTATTGGTTTGCGGACCGGTCAGGTCGAAACTGTAGGTCGGGCTGCTGGCAACTGCCGGTGACGCAAGAGCTAGGCTTACGCTAAAAACAACAAAAAGAAGCGGCAACAGCAGCGCTGCCGCCACGAACCAGTTTCTTTGGATTTTCATGGGCTTCTCCTACCTATCTAACAGCTCGCGGTGTCCAGCGGGAGTGGGAGTGGTAAGACTCGAAGGAAGGGCACTGCGGTCTGCAATTGTGCCAGACGCTACTCCTCGCCGCGACAGCCTGTCAAGCATCAGTACCGGTAAAGAACGCGCCGTTGGAAGCTGAACCCCATACCGGCGAGAGCGTTGTCATCTCCCACATACGCGTGCGGCGCACCTAGAAAAACATCTGAGGTTGGATTTACTTGATGACCCGGAACCGGACCAGGGCGAAGCCAGCCGCCATCGCCAAAATGATTACCAGACTGAAAACCGGATTCCACAGCCGTGGCCCCTTTTACCGCACTGAGCCCGTTGCGTGGTTTGTCTGTACTTGGCCGTAAAACACCGAAAATCCAAGATAAATAATTATTCCGATGAACCAGAGCAGTGTCCCGACTGCGATTCCCTTGAAAATGAGAATCGCCGGTTTTCTCCTGGGTCATTCTATTAACAGGTAAGGTAAGATGTAAATCTATAAACATGCGGTACTGGATTAGTTTCCGATAATGCGACTTGCACTAAACCGCCCGGCGGCAGACGCTTCGCGTGCGTGTAGGTGAATGTGTCGACGTGATCGGGATAGTGTCGGGTCACAGGAGGTCCTCATGACCCGACTTCGCAAAATGATGCTCGAAGAACTCAAGATGGTAGGCCGACTTACTAGGGAAGTTGGGCTGCTGGGTCGTGCGTGGTAAGACAAATTCCCATTATTGTTCGGGCTGGTGCCACTCCGGGCTCAGATTCGGGCGTTATTGGACGATTAAGTCGAAGGCTATCGTTCTGGAACGTGCTCGCTGCGACGCAGAGCGCGGAAGGCTGGACTGGTCTTGAATCGCCTTGGAAATCTCGCTTCGTAGGATGACAGTGCGGGGCAAATCAGATGATGCGAGGACGTGAAGCCGTATGCTTCCATCTCCTTCATGGCTTCCTCGGCGGTCCATCCTTGTTCGGCCATTCGATACGCCGCGATCATCATTCCGGTGCGGTCATCGCCAGTTTGACAGTGGACAAAAACCTTCTTGCCGCGGTTATCGCGGAGCAATCTGAGGAATCGGGCGATGTCTGTGTCTTCTGGATGGAAGCAATTCCAGGGAATCGCTACGAAGCGCATTCCAAGGTTGGTTAATTGTTGGCGCTCGACTTCGCGGCCTCGCACGCGCAAGTCCACTACGATGCTGATGCCCATCTCAGCCAATTTCTGAAATCCTTGCTGGGTAGGCTGCGCGCCGCGATACAAAGTAGGGCTCACCTCACCGAGATTCGGTACGCCCTCAACCGCGAGCTTGCGCGCAATGGTGCGCTCCGTCGGGACAAGCCCAGCGGAGGAGTTCGTCGTGTCATACGCAATTGAAGTTGCGCACATCGTTGTAACCAAAAGCACAACGAATCCCATGGGCCTTTCCCGTCTTCGCCTACTCTCGCTCTCTCGCCGGTGTTGCACAAGCCCCTAGCACAACTGCAACCGCTTCCCGAGGTTCGGTTTGCGGCCTGAGCCATGTCGGGCACGCGTCGTGGGCGCGGCAGACCTTTCCCATGCCGCCCGCGCCCAGCGGCCCAACAATCTCGTACGGTCCAAGTTTGTTGCTTGCAGCAAGAGGCATAAGTGCCCGTGATTATAACCCTGAGAAGCCTTCGTCGGGTGCTTCAAGCCCTCAAAGTCCTGGCAAACGCGGAAACCATCCATGTGGGTATGTTACCGAAAACTCACTCACCGCCAGATTCCCGTCACAGTCACGTATTGCATGCGAATAGATTTCTTCGCGCGACCCGCGACGAGTCTTTCACTGCGGAGCAGAACCTTCCTCGGGCTCTGCTCCGTACCGCCCTTAAACCGAGGATGCTCACGAGGAGAGCGCACATGAATCAAACTGAACAACAGTACTTGGACGCCTGCGAAAATTCGTTCCTACTTTTCTGCGAACGATACCCGGACTATCCACAGACCGAAGCAAGCGCCCGTCAAATGGCGACCGAGCTTCGCGCGGCGAATTTGTCCCCGACCAACGCTGACCATCTCGCAGTCATTTGGCAAAAGATTCGCCCGGCTGCTGCGATTCGCCCGCCAGAGTCCAGCCGCGACGCTCGACGTACTCGCGGAGTTCTCGAAGCTGCATTTCTGGCGACTGGCCATTGCCAACTGTGCTTACACGAGCGTATATGGCGACCCGATTCATTGTTTGCCTTCCCTTCGCGACTTCACGAACTCAGCGAGCGCCAACCGGATAATCTGAGCGACCTTCAGGCCGCCCATCGTCTTTCCGATGGCTTCGAGTTCCTTCAGGATTTTCGTATCGAGGAAAACATTGTAGCGTTTCAGCATGAGAGCAGTATACACACGTTAAGCACACTTTGTCTATAGTACGTGCGTACCAGACAATTGCACCAAAATGTAGACTTGAAATTTGGCCAGCGACGGGACAAAGGTGGCAACGGCTCTGCGAAGAGGTGGTGCGCCACGTAGGAATCGAACCTACAACCTATGGATTAAGAGTCCATTGCTCTACCAATTGAGCTAGTGGCGCACGGAAAATCAGAATAGCAGTAGCTCGGTGCGGCGCGCAAATCGCGTAAAGCAAGGCCGCAAAAATTTGCACTAACTTTGCACTAATGCCGCCAAATTCGGTTTGATTTCACCTAACCAAACCTAAGGCAATGCATTGAAAACACAGCGCAATCGTGTAGGAGTGAGCGATTAAGAGTCAACTGCTCTACCATTGAGCTACCGGTCCACGGGTTTCAGGCTTGTCCTACAAGCCTGAACTGTAACTTGAACTTTAGTAGTTTACATGGCGCTGAAAACTTTGTCGAACACGCCGTTTGCACTATGCATCGTTTCGGCTGGTCTGCCTGACTTGTAGCATCGCAACCAAAACTTCTTTCAGCTCACCCGAAGTGGCGCGCGGTCTTCCAATATTCGGGCCACGACTGACGCAGCGTATGGCAAACGAAAATATTGGGATGTGCGCGCGTTTCCTCATTCAGTACGCCGAAGCGGTTCCAGGTGCGCGCGGCCAGACGGCAAGAAATGAACTTATCCTGCAATTCATCCAGGTCTCTTCCGACGACGATCAAGGTCGGCGGCGGAGGATCGCCGTAGCCGCGCTGCCAAAAGGAATTGACGCCGCTGATCACGGGAGGCAGACCATATTGTGGGCCGTACAGATTCACAGCGCCGGCTTCGCCATAATTTCCGGCAAGAATTCCAAAGTGAGCACGGTCTTCGGGAGCAAGTGCATCGCGAACTTTAGCGATGGTTTCGACAAGTTCGGGCCAGCCAATTTCTTCGCGGAAGTCTTCATTGATTTTCATGGCGCGCGCGGCCCACGGCGAATCTGCAGCTGCAATCGGCAGAGTGATCGATGCCATGATTGCGGTGTCGGCTATCAGCACCATCCACACCAGTGCACGGATTGCGGTTCTGGCTACGCTGCCTGCGCGGGACAACATTTGCTCAAGCCATATGCTTCCCGCTGCGTACAGCATCGGATACGCAGCGGCCAAATAGTAGGCACGGCCTTTGGCGACGATAAAAAGCGCCAATGGAATCAAATACGTCCAGCCAAGCATGCGAAAACGTTTTCCGTCCCGCGAAAATAATGTGAAGCAGAGTCCCGCAAAAGCCAGAAAAATTGCGCCTAGCGTCAGCTTCAATTGTTCCGGGAGAAAATTCTTTGCGCGTCCAATGCGGACATCGCGCGCATGAATATGTTGAAGGAAATCCAGTGAAATGAAATGATTTCGTGCCTGCCAGATCACATTCGGAAGAAAAATCAAAATGGACAAACCGACGCCGTACCACAGCCACTTGCTTCTGAAATAGCGCCGCGCTTCGGTGAGTAGCGTTGCCGCTGCGATGGCAATGGCAAAAAACCCCATCGTGTATTTGGACTCAAGACCGAAACCGATAGAAGCGCCAATCGCCAGCCACCAGCGCGGGTTTTCCGTCTTGAGCAATTTGACGACGAAGTACGCGGCCAATACCCAGAACAAATAATCGAACGAGACGTACTGCATCATGGCGCCGCCCGCTAGGCAAAAAGGAATCGCCGCCACTGCCGCGATCAACTGAGCGCCGCGGCCTCCGCCCATCTCGCGCGCCATCATGCCAGTGAGCACCACTGCAATCGCTTCCGCTACCGCTGCGAAAAATCGGAATCCGGCAAGAGAAGTCCCGAACAGAATCAGCGAAAGCCGTCCGAACAACGGCGTGATCGGCGGATACGCGACGAATCCCCAATCTAGATGACGGGAATCTTCCAGCGTCGCCAGTTCATCGCGCTGAAATCCGTACTGGTGCCCAGTGATCCAGTGTACGACCACGGTTGCCAGCGCGATATAAATCAATAAGGCTGTGTCGCTCCGCCAGATGGATTTCGGTTCTCCCGCGCCGGAAATTTCATCAGCCACGCTCTGCTCTCCCGCCAACTTAACGCAATAAATCTTCCATCCGCACGCGATTGTCCGTTTTCGCGTCGCGATATTTCACAATCACCGCGGCGTACAGCGATAATCCCCACTTCGCGCCGGCAGGATGCTTCACTTCGCGCGCGCCCGGCACGACGATGGCCTGCTCGGGAATGATTAGCGGCTGATCGTCAGTAGCGGCATAAACGGTATCACGTACCAGGTCGTATACCGGAGTGGAAGCGTTAAGAATTGTGCCGGTGCCAAGAACCGCTCGCTTCTTCACCACGGTTCCTTCATACACTCCGCAGTTTCCTCCGATCATCACCTCGTCTTCGATGATTACGGGCATCGCGCCGACCGGTTCGATCACACCACCAATCTGCGTTCCCGCTGAAATGTGGCATTTCTTCCCGACCTGCGCGCAACTTCCTATCAGCGCGTGTGAATCGACCATCGTTCCTTCATCCACATACGCGCCCACATTGATGAACATCGGCGGCATGCACACCACGCCGCGCGCGACGTAGCTACCGTCACGAATGCTGGAGCCACCGGGAACCAGGCGAACGCCGTCGTCGCGATGGATTGTCTTCACCGGATACGTAGATTTATCAAGGAACGGCTGTGGCGTTGGATACGGTCCCATTTCAATGATGGCACCCATGCGGAACCCGAGCAGGATCCCCTTTTTCACCCATGCGTTCACTCGCCAGCCAGAGAGCGACCCGGCATGCGGCTCCGCGGCGCGCACTTCACCTGCATTCAGCGCATCCTTGAATTTCTCAAATGTGCGCCGGTCCTCTTCGGAGTAATCTTTCGATGCGGAGTTTGCAAGTGCAAACTCCGCACTTCCCGGCGGATGATCAAATAATTCTTCAATGAGGGACGCTAGCGACGGCAACGGAAGACCTCTCGACGAGTTCGAGCGAATCCAAAACGGCATGGATGCGCATTCGATTCTCCACTCTTGGCGCCACCATCGGCAAGCGCCAAACAGGTTCGAGAAGTCCCATGAGCGCAAGCGCCGCTTTCACAGGAATGGGATTCGATTCGATGAAATTGATTTCCATCAACGGCAGATATTTGCGATGGATGGCGCGAGCTTCATCGAATTCACCGCGCGAACCGTGGCGGCAGAGCTGCGCCATTTCCGCGGGTATCTCGTTCGAAGCGACGGAGATCACGCCGCGGCCGCCCAGCGCGAACAGCGGCAGCGCGATAGCGTCATCGCCTGAGAGAATCGCAAAATCATCCGGCACGGCATTTGCCAGCGCGGCCATCTGCGAAATATTTCCTGAAGCTTCCTTGATGCCGACAATGTTTTCGATCTCCGCGAGGCGCTTCACCGTGGATGGCTCGAGGTTAGTGCCGCAGCGACCTGGCACGTTGTACAGCACGATTGGCAGACGCGTCGAGCGTGCAATGGCGCGATAGTGCTCGTAGAGGCCCTCCTGCGTGGGCTTGTTGTAGTACGGCGTGACCGAAAGCAAGCCGTCCGCGCCATGCGCTTCCAGTTCGCGCGCCAGCTCGATCACTTCCTGAGTGTTGTAGCCGCCTGCGCCGGCGAGGACTGGAATTCTTCCAGCCGATTCCTGCAACGTAATTTCGACCACTCGAAGATGTTCGCGGCGCGTTAACGTGGGATTTTCACCCGTGGTTCCACAGGGAACGAGAAAATCCACGCCGCCGCGAATCTGGCGCTGCACCAGCTTTCGCAGCGCCGCCTCGTCTAGTGAAAAATCTGGCTGAAACGGCGTAACCAGTGCCGTACCGCATCCAGTGAATTGCATGGTGACCTCCTCTTTCCCAGAATTCGTTCGTCAGCGAGCTAATGGGAGCTCGTCGACGATCTCGCGAAATTCGAAAAAACCCTTTTTGCCGGCCAGCCATCGAGCGGCGCGCAGCGCTCCCCGCGCAAAACCATCGCGGCTGCGTGCGGTGTGACGCAGCGTAATCGTGTCCTCGGCGGAATCGAAGCCGATCTCGTGAGTGCCAGGAACGGCTCCGGCACGACTTGCGCTGAGGCTTACTGAACGAGCATATCCGCTGCGCGAAATATCTTCGGCTAGCGCGAGAAGCGTGCCGGAAGGCGCGTCTTTCTTTGCGGCGTGATGAATTTCCCAGCCCCACGCGCCGTAGGATTCTTCGCGCGCGAAGCGCCGCGCTGCTTCGGCGACCGTAGCGCGAAAGTGATGCAGTCCCACGGAAAAATTCGGGCCCCACACTACGCTGCCGTCTTTGGATTGGGTCAGTTCGCGAATCAGCGGCAGGTCCGCAATCCAGCCGGTCGTACCTGTTACGACCGGAACACCCGCTTCGATCAACCGGAGCACATTCTGTGGCGCCGCTTGCGGCGTGGTGAATTCGATGGCCACGTCAATGGCGGTAAGCGAAGCCCGATTCAGGGCCACAGCATCGGCGTTTTCTGTCGAGCGAAAAATCCGAGCCGTTTCGCAGTCGTGCTCGGCCGCCAGCCTTTCGATCGAGCGGCCCATCTTCCCGTATCCGACGATGGCGATGCGCAGACCCATGCTCAGTGTGCTCCTGCAATCAGCCGCTGCGCCATGCGCGTATAAATTTCTATCGCGTCAAGGAGTTGTTGCTTGGGAATGCGTTCTTCGGCGGTGTGCGCGACGTGAATGCTGCCCGGTCCGATCAAAAATGGCTTGCCCCAGGCGCCCGCAAAATTCGGAATGTCCGTGGTATAGGCGACGACCGTCGTTTCGAACCCGTCCAGCGCTTCGAGGCGTAGTGCCGGCGTGTGCAGCATTTCTTGCAACTCGCCGCGGCCATTCACGACCGCACGCATTGCGGAGCGGATCGGCTCCGGATCGCCGACCGTGCGGAACATCAAATCGGCATTGGCCTCATCCGCGATCACGTTGGGCGCGCGCCCACCGGAAAGCGTGCCGATGTTCAATGTCGATTTTCCTAGCAGTGCGTCCTGCGGCAGCGGAACTGCGCGAATCAGCGTCAGCAGATCGAGCAATTTTTCAATCGCCGAGTCGCCCAGCTCGGGATATGCGGAATGAGCCAGTCGCCCGCGAGCGGTCAGCACATAGCGCAGAGCGCCTTTCGAACCCAGCGCAAGCTTGTTTTCGGTAGGCTCGCCGTTGATGACGAATTTCGAACCGCGAGGATTTCTTGCCGCCAACAAGGCTCCCAAGCTGTCTTTTTCCTCGCCTACAACAAACAGCAAAGCAAAATTGCGCGTTCCGACGGCCAGCAACTTCTCTGCGGCACAGATCATCGCGGCGATAATTCCTTTGGCATCGCAAGTACCGCGCCCGCGGATGAATTCGTCGTCTTCGCTCGCTGGAAAAAACGGCGGGACAGTGTCCATGTGCGTGGATAGCGTGACCGTCGGCGCGCCCCACGTCGCCAGGACGTTGCAGCGCTCCGCGGAGACTTCCATACGCTCGACGGTGCCGGCAGTGGACGCAGCAAGTTTCGCCAGCGTCGCGAACACAAACTCGCCAACAGCTTTTTCACGTCCGGTGACGGATTCGATGTCAATCAGCGAACGTGTAAGCGCGAAAGGATCCATGAACCCTCAATAAATATTGGTTTTGGAAGAGAACGCAGAAAGAGAAGAGAGAACCGCGAAGAAAAACTCGGGATCGCTGCAACTCGATAGCGCTTCATCCCGCGCGAGCGGGACGACAGTGGACAGGCCTTGGACCTGCCCCCCAACGCTCGACTGTTCAGCTACAGACGGCGTTTCGGCGGAGTGAGCTTGCTTCTCCCTTTCGCGATGGCTTCCGAAGCTGTCCGGAATTGCAGGCCACGCTAGTTATGAGCTCCGCACCTCTACCAAGAACATTTCAAGGGTAAAGCAGGAGCGCCGCCGACGCAAGCAAAGTATTTATCAGGGATTACTCGCAAGCTTGCGGAGCCGCTTCACTTGGCAGGTCTGCGTAGAAAATCCACAAGTCCACGGGCGACTTCACGGGCGCGTGCGATATCGCCACGATCCAAGGAAATGGCTGCGACCCGCTGATGACCGCCGCCGCCGTATTTTTCCGCGAGCGAGGCCAAATTCTGGCTGGCGGTCGCTAGATTCCACGGATTGGTTCCCAGGGAAACTTTGGCGCGAACGGGCGACGCGCTTACACTGATGGAATAAACGCACTCCGGATGAAGCAGGTATGGAACGAATTTGTTGTAGCCCTCGAGATCGAGGTCGCTGACGTCAAAAAAAATCACGCCATCGCGCGCATCAATGCGTTCGCGAAGAATTTCAATGGAACGCCGGTGCCGTTCAAGCAGCGGACCAAGATGTTTTGCCACAATCGGCAACTTGACCACTTCGGCCAGCGGCTTGTACGCAACATCGCGAATAATTTGTGCAGGCACTCCATCTTCGGGAGCTGCTTCGATCACCAGCGCCAACTGCGTCGCAGGTTCAACCAGGGCCACGGCAGATTCCGCGGTCGGAAATTGCGCCCCGTCGATGATGTCGCCCCAGTGGATCAATTCCTTTAGCGGACCGGTGTCAAAACCAAATTTTTCACGTGCGGTATCCGCAATCAGCATGGTGCAGGATTTGTATTCAGGCCTGTAAAACATATGAGGCCCCGGATGCTGGCGGAAATTTTCCGCATCGGCCGGGGTTAGAAATGCGCTCTGGTGATGGTCGAACCACCAGGTCACTTTCGGCGAGTTCGAATACTTGAAATCGACGATTACGTTTTCGTCGCCGTCGAACAACCCGTCTTCCCATGGCTGCACCGCGCGGTGCGTCATGCCCGTGAAATGGAAGTCCGCGTCGGCGTGAAACCGTTCCCGATAAAAACGATAAAAGAGCGCGGCGGAGGCGGTGCCATCAAAGCAACGGTCGTGGAAGCACAAGCGGACTCGGGTCATGAGCGAACGGTTCAGGCCTTTCTGGAAGACGGCGTGGGGCGCCGTCACCTGCAAAGCCTTTAACGATGCGATGAGCAGAAACGAAAGTCAAGCGCAAACCAAAACGTAAAAAGCATGCAGGCGGCTCGCATGCGCGGCTCAAAAAACGCAGCGCAGTGCCAAAAAAACGCACTCAATTCGGCCCGCGAAAGCAGGCCGAAGAATGGGATGTGGTTTTTCTTGGCGTCCGGTACAATCCGCAACAAATGCCGGCCGCGCCAAGGTCAGATCTGACACACAATTTCGCCAACAAGCCCACGCAAACTGCGCGATTCTCGCTGCCGCGCGACATCAGCGCCGCCGAGCGAAACACGCTCATCGCCGGAGGCCTCGGCTGGATGCTCGATGCGATGGACGTCATGCTTTTTTCGTTGGTGCTTGCGTATCTCGTGCGCGAATTTTCCATGGATACGCGCACCGCGGGTTTTCTTAATTCGTTGACGCTCATGGCGTCCGCCGGCGGCGGTTTTCTTTTTGGTTTCCTGGCCGACCGCATCGGCCGCACACGTGCGCTGATGGCTTCGATTCTCGTGTACTCCATCGCCAGCGCGGCCTGCGCGTTCACGCACACCATTCCTCAGTTGGCCTTCTTTCGTTTTGTGTTGGGTCTTGGCATGGGCGGCGAATGGACCACCGCCGCGGCGTTAATCGCGGAAACCTGGCGCCCCGAACATCGCGGCAAAGCGCTCGGCCTGATGCAATCCGCTTATGCCATCGGCGAAGCCATTGCCGCTTTGGTGGTAGCGGTTGTGCTTCCACATTTCGGATGGCGCGCGGTTTTTCTTACCGGAGTCCTTCCCGCAATCATCGTTCTATGGATTCGCCGCCGCGTCCCCGAATCAAAGCTCTGGCAGCAGCGCGCCGCGCAGCCACAACGCGCAAAGTTGCGCACGCTTGTGCAAGGCGAAACGCTTCGCAATGGCGTTCTTGCGACAACGATGAACTCCTTTGCGATGTTTGGCTACTGGGGATTGTTCGTGTGGATTCCCGGCTATCTTTCGCTGCCCATCTCGCAAGGCGGACGCGGACTCAACCTCGCCAAAACCACTTCTTTTTTTCTGATCCTCTGCGCCGGCAAATGGCTCGGCTACGCGCTCTTCGGTTTCTTCGCGGACGTGTACGGCCGAAAACGCCCGTATTTCGCATATTTATTGACTGCAGCGCTGCTCGTTCCGGCCTACGGACTTGTTCACACACCGCTCTGGTTGCTGATTCTCGGCCCGCTGGTCGGCTTTTTCGGTATTGGATTTTTCTCCGGTTTTGCGGCTATCGCCAGCGAGATTTTTCCCGGCGAAATTCGCGCCGCTGCCATGGGGCTGAGCTACAACGTTGGCCGCGGTCTTTCCGCAGGGGCACCGTTTGCGGTCGGCGCGCTGGCAATTGGTTTCGGAATTGGTCCTGCGTTCTTATTGCCGGCTGGCGCGTACTTGATCGCAGCGCTGCTGGCCCTGCTCTTGCCGGAAACACGCGCGCGCCAACTAACTTGAATTTTCGCGCAAATCACGTTTCGGCAACGCGCGAAAGCGCGTTTTCTCGCCGCCCACGCACCGTAAATTTCACCGGAAAGTGTTGTGCAGCGGCCAGCGTCTTTTGGAAATCCGCGTCGCTCGAATAAATTCTTCGCGGTACCCGCCGCGCCATGATGCTGAAGCTCAGCGGATTTCACCGGAACAGCGTCCACGATCGCGTCCTGTTGCGGATTCACGCAGAAATGCAGCGACAAGCGGTCCAGTGCCTCCAGTCGCGTCACATTGGCAGCGATCAGCGGCTCCTCCAGGAACGGCTTGGTTGCCGGATTGGCGCGAAGATCCACTTTCAAGCGAAGCTGCTGCAGCCGCAACTGTTGTACGAAGTCGTTGGCGATATGGCTTTCCTCGCTTTTCACATACTTTGCGGAAAATCCCGGCATGGTTGCACGCGCCCGGTCGTACAAACAGGACGCATGCATACTGGCTAACAGCCCTGCGTAGTGATCGACTTTCACCAGACGCTCGATTCCCTTTTGATATAGCGCGATGTGCGTCGCGGTCGGAATGGACATGAAGCTGAACGGCTGGCGAGTCTTTTCGTCGAGCGACGGTTGCAGCTCCCATTCACTCCAGCCATTGTCGTGTTCCGCGACCGCCAGACAAAACGAAGCGTTAGGCTGCGGCTTAGCGAATTTTTCGTTGCCCCATTCGCGCGCGAAAAATCCCGCAAGAAACGCGTGATCCGTCTGACGAATCACCAGCAACTGCGGGTCGCGTTCGCCTTTTTCTTCGACCAGAATCATGCCGCTGCCCTCGCGTGCAGGCGAAATTCTCCGTTGCAGATTTCGTTTTAGATGACGCCTTCTGATTTCAGGCGCGCCAGCTCGGCTGCGGAGAGGCCAAGCCAATCTCTGTAGACCTCGTCATTATGCGCCCCGAGCGGTGGCCCAATCCAGCGCAACCCCCCGGGAGTGCCGGCAAGTTTGGGAGCCACCGTAGGCAGCTTCACCGATTGCCCACCGGGCAGTTTCACTTCTTCATAAACTCCGCGCTCGCGGTAGTGCGCGTCTGCCACCATTTCGGCGGCCGAATATATCGGGCCGCCGGGCACCTCGGCGTTCTCTAGAAGACGAATCGCTTCGTGCGAATCGCGGCGTCCGGTCCAAGCCGAAATTGCAGCATCGATCTCGTCTACATGGCGCGACCTTCCTTCGTTTTGCGCCAGCCGCGGGTCTTTTGCGAGATCTTCGCGGCCCATCGCGGTCATCAAGCGGCGAAAAATACTGTCGCCATTCGCGCCGATCACAATGTACGCGCCGTCCGCGCAACGATAAGTGCCGCTCGGGACGATTCCCGTGAGCCGCATGCCTTCTCGTTCTCGCTTCACACCGGCGAGATCGAATTCAGGGATCGTTCCTTCCATAAGGTTCAATACCGTTTCATAGAGCGCAACATCAATTACCTGACCGCTGCCGCCTTTCGCGTCGCGATGATAGAGCGCCATCACAATGCCCAGCGCCGCGTGCAGTCCCGCCACAGAATCTCCCAGGCTTAGATTCGGACGCACCGGCGGACGATCGGGCTCGCCGGTTACATAACGCAATCCGCCAAAGGCTTCGGCCACCGCGGCAAATCCGGGTTTCTGCGCGTTGCGGCCACTCTGTCCGTAGCCGGAAATCCGCGCCAGGATAATTCCGGGATTTTCTTTCTTTAATTCTTCGTAGCCCAGTCCCCATTTTTCCAGCGTGCCTGGCCGAAAATTTTCCAGCACCACGTCCACGCGTTTGGCAAGTTCGCGCGCGATGCGCTGTCCCTTTGCCACGCGCAGATTCAGGGTCACGCATTTTTTGTTGCGCGCCATCGAATACCACCACAGCGAAGTGCCCTCATGAACGACTCGCCAGTTGCGCAGCGGATCGCCGCCCTCCGGCGGCTCAGCCTTGATTACTTCCGCGCCAAACCACGCCAGAAACGCAGCAGCGAATGGACCGGCAATGGCCTGCCCAAGCTCCAGGACTTTGATTCCCACCAGCGGACCTGCACTTGTACTATGTTTTTCGTCGATATTCATGGGTTGTAATTGTTTCGTCGGGTGCTCAGGATTACCACTGGCCGGTCTGCCCTGAGCCCGGTCCTGCGATTGTAGGACACCATTCGTATTCAGCAAGCTTCAGCTCACTTATAACAGACTCGCAACCTCACTCCACCAGAGTGTCTACGGCCGCATCGTCAGTGCCCCCGCGAGGCTGCTGGCTTTCCTACAACCGAACCGCAAAACCCGGAGAGGTGATGTTCTTTTGCCAGGCATACCGTTAACACGGTATCGGTAAGCCTTTTCGCCTTCGGGCTGTGACTTCCCTGGTATCTTTCTGCTACAGTCTTCCGGACGCGTCTTCCAAGCGGGGGGTACCGAACATCATGCGCAAAGCAATGACGGTTGCAAGTGCAGTCCTTTTTGTGCTCGCGGTCGCGGCCGTCGCGCTACAGGCACAGCAGGACAAGTCTAAGAGGCCCAGTCCTCCGGCCACGGCGAAATGCGATTTGCCGGGCGGCGGTTCCATAACCGTGGATTATTCGAGTCCTCGCGTGAAAGGACGAAAGATTTTTGGCGATATTGTGCCTTACGGCGAGCCGTGGCGCACCGGTGCTAACGAAGCTACAACGTTCGTAACCACTGCCGGCGTGATGGTGGGAGGGAAACAGGTTCCGGCCGGGAAATACACGATTTTTACCATCCCGAACAAAGACAAGTGGGTGCTGATCGTCAGCAAAAAGACTGGCGAGTGGGGAATCCCCTATCCCGGCGCTGATATGGACGTCGTGCGCGCGGACATGAATGCGTCCGCAACCGCGTCACCGGTGGAAAATTTCACCATCGCCTTCGATAAAGGAAGCAAGGGCTGCACGCTGCGCATCGAGTGGGAAAATTCCCGCGCAACCGTAGACATCTCACCAATGTGACGAGCTGTTGTTGCTTGGTGTAGCGGCGGCCGCTCTTTCTTTATCCGGCCGAATCAAACCTCTTCCTCGCCACTCGACGACTATGTTTTCCCCAATGAAATCTTTAACCGAGCCATTCCTCGGTCCACCAAAAATACTGCCGCAATCACCATTCCCGCGGAAATGATGACGTTTAAGGAAACCTGCTCGCCCGCGAACCACCAACCCAGCAACACCGCCACAATCGGATTGACGTAAGTGTGTGTCGCCACCAGCGTCGGCGAATAGTGCTCCAGCAACCAGTTATATGCCGTGAATGCGATCACCGAGCCAAACACGATGAGATAGGCCAGCGACACCCACGCAAGGCGCGGCACATTGAAAAACGAAAAGCCTCGATATTCGCCCAAGACCGTACCACTCGCGAGAAGCATGCCCGAGCCGGCGAGCAACGACAACGCGGAGAGTAGCAGCGGGCTACCGGACAAATGTGAACGGCGCGAATAGATAATCCCCGCAGACCAGGAGATCGCTCCGATAAGGCAAGCGACAGCTCCAAGGAATCCGCCACGGCCTGAAGACCACACGTCGCGGCCCAACAGCAGCCCCACGCCGGCCAGTCCCAGCGACACGCCAACCAGCAAGGCCCCATTCATACGCCAACGCTTTTCCGCAGCGCAGGTCATCATAAAGACCCAGATTGGCTCCGACGCGACCAACAATGACGCCAGGCCGCTGGGGATCTGCGTCTCCGCCCAATGCAAAGAGCCGTGGCCAATCAGGAAAAACAAAAATCCAATTACCAGGCTGGCTTTGATCTGCCTCCAGGTTGGACGCTGCCCTTTTGCAAGCGCCCACACCAGCAAGATCGTGCCCGCGATGAGGTGCC
>WNFO01002466.1_pt1 | contig 17029 bp, 19 predicted proteins | sample 5400251 | NCBI WGS metagenome assembly WNFO01 (sample SAMN13153354, study PRJNA577476) | soil metagenome | isolation source: 100 cm saprolite under Madrone tree | place: USA:California | collected 2016-06-14 | reverse complement strand
TCTGCCGCCCGTCACGCCTCGATGACCTGGCGCTTCCGCACCGACCAGACGAAGCCGTCGTACCAGAAATGCATGAGGGCGACGGTGTTGACCACGGAGAGCAGGACCCACGCGGCGCGCCCCGACCAGTACTCGTAGCCCCAGCCGACCCAGAACCCGTAGAGCACGGCGGGCACCACCAGCAGCCCCGGCGCGAGGAAGCGAGCGACGGCCGTGCCGTGAACGCGGAACGCGCGCTCGATCGTGGCCCGCTCCGCCCACCACACGATCGCGAAGTACTGCACCGCGTGAAAGACGTTCATGATCAGGAACGCCTGGCCGAAGGAATTGAAGCCCCAGGCGACAATCGACACGAGGCCGGTGGTGACGTAGAGCGCGATCTTCTGCCACGACACGGGAATGCCCGCCCGCGCCGCGCGCAGCTGCCAGACGACGTAGTACGCGAGGAAGCCCGCGGCGAGGAGGAATACGGCGACGATGAGCACCCCGTGGTGCTGCGCCGCCGCGGCGGGTACGAAGTCGAAGAGATGCGAACCGATCTCGTTGATGCGCGTGAGCGAATTCAGGTGCGCGAGCAGCAGCGTCCCCGCCAGGATCGGCCCGATGTACAGCAGGAGGTTCAGTCCCATGTCGAGGGCGCGCCCGTGCTCGGGATCGACGCCGCGGCGCGCGTCATAGATCCGGCCGAAGCCGAATGTCTGCATGGCCGAGTGGTAGACGTCCCATAGCACTACCACCGCTACTCCGAAGAGCAGCACCCAGTGGGACACGAGCTGCGCCGCGAGGACGACCGCCGGCACGATCGTGAATCGCCGCGGAAACTGCCTGAAGATCTTCGGATTCGCATGACTTCTGAAGAAGACGATCACCAGGTGGGCGTGCGTCAGGGTTGTCTGAAAGGCCACGATGAAGCTCACCTGCACGGCAAAAAAGATGAATCGATCTGCGCCGGGTGGAATGCTGCTCGCGACGAAGCCCAGGGCGAGCGCCCAGAGTGGGCAGAAGATGATGAAGAAGAGATCCGCGGCGGGACCGATGATGTAGCTCGATCTCCCGGCCTCCCGAGGGCGCTCGAGGACACGCGCGCCCGCCAGCCCCACCGCGCCCATGGCGCTCTCTACCATGAGACCCATCCTGCCAGATGGCGCGGAGCAGGTCAAAGCATGGCCTCGGAGAGGCGGATCGCCGACCAGCTTGACTCAGTGCCGGGCTCGCTCTAGGCTCAGGTCAATGGCGCTCACATTCCGGAAGCTCCACCCGCATTTCGTGGCCGAGGTGGGCCCCATCGACCTCCGCCAGGTCCACGATTCCGAGACGCTCGCCGGGATCCGGGCCGGGATGGACGAATATGCTGTCCTGGTCTTCCACGATCAGCCCTTCGCCGACGACGAGCAGCTCAGCTTCGCCCAGCGGTTGGACGGCCTACTGCACACGAAGCTGGGGAGCAGCGCGCTGGTGAAGAACCGCTTCGGGAACGAGGCGCTCGGCGACATCTCGAACCTCGACGAGAACGGCGAGGTCATGAAGTCCGATAATCGCCGGCGCATGTACGGGCTCGGCAACCGCCTCTGGCACACCGACGCGTCGTTCCAGGATCCGCCAGGACGGTACTCGATGCTTTCGGCCAAGGTCGTCCCCCCGGTCGCGGCCGACACGGAGTACGCGGACATGCGTGCCGCCTACGACACCCTCGACGCCCCGACCAAAGCCCGGCTGGAGGGCCTGCGGGTCCACCATTCGATCGCGTACTCGCGCCAGACGCTCGGCTTCGAGTTCTCCGATCGCGTACTCGCGCCAGACGCTCGGCTTCGAGTTCTCCGCGGACGAGCAGGAGGCCTTGAAAGGCGCGGTCCATCCGCTGGTCCGGACGATCCCGCGCTCTCTACGTCGCTCGCTCTACCTCGCCTCCCACGCCTCGCGGATCATCGACTGGCCGGTGCCCGAGGGGCGACTCCTCCTCCGGGACCTCATCGAGCACGCGACCCGGCCGGAGTTCGTTTACCGCCATTCGTGGCGGCCCGGGGACCTCGTGATCTGGGACAACCGGGCCACGATGCATCGCGCGCTGCCGTTCGACGACACGAAATATCGCCGCGAGCTTCGCCGCGTCACCACCCTCGATATCGAGCAGCCCTCCCTCGTCGCCGGGGGCTCCTGACCCGCCTCTCCCGCCGGCCCGCCCGGAGCATCCAGGACGCCGAAGGGCCCAGGATGCCAGAGGATCCAACATGAGAGACGTCTGGTTCGCGGGGGCCGGCATCGTCTTCGGTTGGCTGATGAGCAAGACCTGGACCGATCCTGGATGCCAGGTGGGATTGGTGATCTTCCTGGTCGCGACCGCGGTCATGACCCTGGTCTTCGCCCTGGCCGTCGTCGGCCACGGCCGCGGACCACGGCCTCCGGACAAGGACGAAGACGACCCCGACGGCTGAGCGACGGGTCGCACAGGGGTGGCGCAGACGCTTATCGCCCGGCCTTGAGCTTCAAGTCCTCGTAGGGCGCGGAGTAGGAAAAGCCCTTGATGTGGTTGACGCAGGCTTCCTCGACGCGCGGGCCGATACCCCAGGGGAAGGCCAGCTCGTAGATCGGCACGTGCATCACACGGTCATGCATGATCTGCTGGATCTGGAACAGCATGGCCTCGCGCTTCTTCCGGTCCAGCTCCCGCCCCTGTCGCTGATAGAGGTCCTCGATCTCGGGCACCACGCCCGTCGCGTAGATGCCGTTCTTGGTCACGTACACCTCGATCCGGGTCGCCGCGTTGCCGGCGGGCGCGCCCAGGCCCATGACCACGCCCTTGATCTTGTGTTCGCGCCACGCGGCAAGGAAGGCCGCGCGCTCCATCGTGCGCAGCGTGGTCTTGATGCCGACCGCCTGCAGATAGTTGACGAGCCCCTCGCCGAGCGAGAAGAACGGCGGGAAGGGTGTCAGGTCGCCGGCATCGAAGCCGTTGGGATAGCCCGCCTCGGCCAGGAGCTTCTTGGCCTGCGCCGGGTCATAGGCCGGCGGGTCATACGGGCGCGCGAAGTCGAGGCTCCGGGGAATGAGGGCGCCCGTCGGATGCGATAGCCCCAGGGTCTCCGCCTGGTTCAGCGCGTTGCGATCGATCGCGTAGCTCGCAGCCAGCCGTACGCGCTTGTCGTGCCACGGCGATTTCGGATCCCACTGCTCGGGCAGATCGAGGAACGTCACTCCAGGCGGCATGGCGGCGGCCAGCTTGAGCCCGGGCGTCCGCTTGATCTCCTGCGCGAGCGGCCCGCTCAAGAGATAGACGATGTCCACGTCTCCCGCCTTCAGCGCGGCGGCGCGCGTGCTCTCGTCGGGCATGCTCTTGAACACCAGCCGTTTGACCGAGGGAACCTTTCGCCAATACCCCTCGTACGCCTCCATGACCAGCTCGATGCCCGGCGTGAAGCTCACCACCTTGTACGGCCCGGCGCCGATCGGCTTGGCCTTGAAGCCATCGTCGCCCACCTTCTCGACGTACTTCTTCGGCACGATCCAGGCCGCCCCTGTCGCCGAGGTGCCGTAGAACACCATGAAGTCCGGCCACGGCTCTTTCAGGATGAAGCGGACCCGACCCGGATCGACGGTCTGGACCTCGCGGACCCTGTCCTTGAGCAGCTTGGCCGACGCGCCACGGTACCGGTCGAACGAGAACTTGACGTCCTCCGCCGTCAGCGGGTCGCCGTTGTGAAACTTCACGCCTTTTCTCAGGACGAACTCGTAGGTCAGCCCGTCCTTCGACACCGACCACGACTCCGCCAGGCTGGGCGTGTTGTCCCCGCCCGGCATCGGCTTCACGAGCGCGTCGTGGACCGCGTACAGCACCATGAATGGGTTAATGAATGCCTCGGTGTCGGCGGGGTCGAGCCATTTCGAGACCAGCGTCACGTGGAGCCCCCAGGTCAGCGTCCCCTCGGGCGCCGCCATGGCCGGTGTGGCCGCGCAGGGGCTCAGCAGCAGAACGGCCAGCGCGACGACTCTGAAGCAGGCGAGCAATGATGTCATGGGCTCCTCGAGGCGGCCCGCCCGCGCTGCCGGCGGGCCACCCAGCCGAATCCGGATCAGAACGTGAGGGGATCGGTCACGCGAACCCACCGCCCGCCCTTGACCACGGCGAGGAAGGAGGAGTTCGCGCCCTGATGCTTCTCGCGCCCGAAGTTGACCTCCGGCCCGTTGAAGATGTCGTGGTAGCCCTTGATCGACTCCAGCCCCTTGACGAAGTTCTCCAGGGTCAGGTCCGGGCCCGCCCTGTCGAGCCCCGTCACCGTCAGGTCCGCGGCGACCTGGCCGTAGACCGCCCCGATGTTCGGGTCGACCTTGAAGCGCTCCTTGTACCGGTCGAACCAGGCCTGGGCGGCGGGGCTCAGCGTGTCGCGGTACGGCATGTCGGTGAGGCCCATGGCGTAGAGCCCCTCGGTTACGCCGCCCTGGGCGCCGGCGACGAACAGATCGTAGCTGGCCGCCGAGCCGAGAAAGTCCACGTCGTTCCAGCCGATCTTCCGGGCCGTCGCGTACGGCACGATCGAGTCCCGAACGATGGTGCCCAGCACCACGAGGTCGCAGCCCGCCGCCTTCAGCTTCGTGATCTGCGCCGTGAAGTCCTGGTCGGTCGGCTTGTGCGAGACGGACTCCACGAGCTTGATCTTCATCTTGTCGACCTGCATCTGGACGCCGTCCAGCACTTCCTTGCCGAAGTCCGTGTCCTGGTACATCGCGCAGACGGCCTTCTTGCCCTTCTTCGTCACGAAGTAGTTGATCCCGGCCCGCACCTGGTCGACGTAGGTGGCGGCGCCGTAGAACTTGAGCTTGTGGAAGGGCTCGAACATAGAGCGCGCGGCCGACAGCGGGAACAGGTTCGGCACCCCCGCGTCGAGCTGGTCCTTGAACAGCGCGTTGTTCATCGGCGTTCCGAGGCCGGCCACCATCGCGAAGATGTGATCGCGGTTGATCAGCTTCGCGCCCGCCTGGACGGCCCGGGGCACCTGGTACTGGGTATCTTCCACGATCAGCTTGATCTTGCGGCCGCGGATGCCGCCCTTCTCGTTGGCTTCGTCGAAGCGCATCTTGACGGCGTTCGACGACGACACGCCGTAGGTCGCGGCCGGACCGGACAGGTCCGTGTGCATACCCATGACGATCTCGGTCTTGGTGACGCCGCGCGTCTCCTTCTGCGCCACGGCCGTGCCGGCCAGCGCGAAGGCGCCGATCAGCACCCCTATCCCAAGCAGCTTCTTCATCAATGCGCTCCTTTCGTGGTTGCCCGCCTTTGGGCGGAGCGGCTATCAAACTCCCGTGTACATCCCGTCGATGACGTCTTTGTATTTCACGTTCACGTACGTCCGCTTGAGCTTCATGGTCGGTGTCAGCTCCTCGTCCTCGGCCGTCAGGATCTGCTCGATCAGGCTGAACTTCTTGATCGTCTCGACCCGGGCGAGCTGCCTGTTCACCCGCTCGATCTCGCCCCAGATGAGGTCCTGCACTTCCTTCGAGCGGCAGAGTGAAGCGAAGTTGGTGAACGGCACGTTGCGCTCCTGGGCGAACTGGGCCACCGTCTCGTGATCGATCATGACGAGGCAGGACAGGAACTTCCGTCGGTCGCCGATGACCACCGCGTCGGAAATGTACGGTGAGAACTTGAGCTGGTTCTCGATCTCGGAGGGCGTGATGTTCTTGCCGCCCGCCGTGATGATGATGTCCTTCATCCGGTCGGTGATGGTGACGAATCCCTCGTCGTCGATGGAGCCGACGTCGCCCGTGTGCAGCCAACCGTCGACGATGGTCTCCGCCGTCTTCTCGGGCTTGTTGTAGTAGCCCAGGAACACGTGCGGCCCCCTGAGGAGGATCTCGCCCTCAGGAGACAGCCTCACCTCGGTGTCCGGGCGGGCGCGCCCCACCGTGCCGAGCTTGATCCTGTTCCCGGGCATGGCCGTCGCGAGGCCGCAGTTCTCCGTCTGGCCGTAGACCTCCCGCATGTCGATACCGAGGGAGAGGTACCACCGGACCAGCTCGGGCGCGATCGGCGCGGCGCCCGTGGCGGCGCCCCGGACCCGGTGCATCCCGATCGAGCGCCTGAGGTTGTCGAGCACGAGGAGGTCCGCGACGCGATAGAGCAGCCGGAGCCCAGCCGTCGGCCTCCGGCCCTCGATCTTCGCCGCGGCCATGCGGGTTCCCACCGAGATCGCCCACCCGTAGGCGAGCCGTCCCGCAAAGGTGGCCTCGCGCATGCGCAGCTCGACGCCCGAGTAGAACTTCTCCCAGATCCGGGGCACGGCGAAGAAGACGGCGGGGGCGACCTCGCGGACGTTCGCGGGCACGGTGTCGATGTTCTCGGCGAAGTTGACCGTCGCCCCCGAGTGCAGAGGGTAGAAGACGCTGAACGTCCGCTCCGCGATGTGCGCGAGGGGCAGGAAAGAGAGCTGCTGGTCACCCTCCCGCGGCTCGGTGATGAAGTCGGAGTAGCCCAGCTGGAACAGGACGTTGCGGTGGCTCAGCATGGCGCCCTTGGGCGGCCCCGTGGTGCCGGAGGTGTAGACGAGAATGGCGAGGTCTCCCGGCTTCGCGATCTCGACCATCGGATCGAACGCGCCCGGATGCTCGCGGTCGTAGCGCTCGCCCAGATCCAGGAGCTCGTCGAACGGCATCACCTGCTCGTCCGTGAAGCCGTGCAGGCCCTCCATGTCGAAGACGATGATCTTGACCAGCTGCGGGCAGCGCGCCCTGACCTCCAGGATCTTGTCGAGCTGCTCCTCGTTCTCGGCGCAAAAGAAGCGCGAGCCGCTGTCGTTGACGATGTACTCGATCTGCTTCGCCGAGTCGGTCGTGTAGATGCCGTTGGTGACGCCGCCGACGGACATCGTGCCGAGGTCCGTGTACAGCCACTCGGGGCAGTTCTCGGCGATGACGGAGACCACGTCCCCCGGCCGGAAGCCAAGCGCGACGAGCCCGAGCCCGACGTGTTTCGCGCGCTCGCCGTACTGTCGCCAGGTGATCGAGCGCCAGATGCCGAGATGCTTCTCGCGCATGGCCACCGCGTCGCCGCGCTCCCGGACCACGTGCCGGAACAGCCTGGGCAGGGTGTCCTGCCCATGAATGGTCCAGGCGCGCGCGTCCGGCACGGCCGGTCGCGGCGCTAGCGTGATGGCCATGCTGTCGTCCTCGCCGACCCTCGTCTCAGCGCCATGTCTTTTTCCTCTTCCACCGCTTCGTGCCGCGGATACTGCTCTCCTTCACGCCGAGATAGAACTCCTTGATGTCGTCCTTCTCGAGCAGCCGGGCGCAGGCGTCTTCCATCACGATGCGGCCGACCTCCAGGACGTATCCATAGTCGGCGACGTGCAGCGCCATGTTGGCGTTCTGCTCCACGAGGAGGACGGTCACTCCCCGCTCGCGGTTGATCCGGACGATGATGTCGAAGATCTCCTTCACGAGCTTGGGTGACAGCCCCAGCGACGGCTCGTCCAGCAGCATCATCTTCGGCCGCGCCATGAGGGCGCGGCTGATCGACAGCATCTGCTGCTCGCCGCCGGAGAGGCTGCCCGCGGTCTGGCCGGCGCGGGCGCGGAGGACCGGAAAGTAGTCGTAGACCGTCTCCAGGTCCCGGGCAATGTCGCCGGCGTCGTTGCGCGTGAAGGCGCCCATCCGGAGATTCTCATGAACCGTGAGGAACGGGAAGACCTCCCGTCCCTCCGGCACATGCGTGAGGCCGAGCCGCGTCACCTTGTCCGGGTCCATTCCCTGGATCTCCCGGCCCTCGAGCGCCACCGTGCCCTTCTGCGGATCCATGACCCCCGACACCGTTTTGAGAATCGTCGTCTTCCCCGCGCCGTTGGCGCCCAGGATCGTGACGATCTTCCCCCGCGGCACCGAAAAGCTCACCCCGCGGATGGCCATGATCGGCCCGTAGTACGTCTCGAGGTTATTGACGGTCAAGAGCGCGTCCGCCATCCGTCAGCCTCCGAGATAGGCCTTGATGACTTCGGGGTGGTCCTGGACTTCGCGCGCCGTGCCGAGGGCGATAGCCCGGCCGTAGTTCAGCGCGAGCACGCGCTCGGAGACGGCGCTCACCAGGCTCATATCGTGCTCGACCATGAGCACCGTGATCCCGAGCACGTTCTGGATGTCCTGGATCCAGAACGCCATGTCCTCCGTCTCCTCGACGCTCAAGCCGGACGACGGCTCGTCGAGCAGCAGGAGCTTCGGTTCGGCGCAGAGGGCCCGCCCCAGCTCGACCACCTTGCGGACCCCGTAGGGCAGGTTGACGATCAGGCTATCGCGATAGGGCTGCAGGTCCAGGAAGTCGATCACCTTCTCGGCCGCCTCGCGGTGCTCGACTTCCAGGCTCTCCACGCGGGGCAGGAACAGCAGCTCCTCCACGAAGCCCGAGCGCTTGTGGGCGTGCCGGCCGAGGAGCAGGTTCTGGAGCACGCTCGCGTGCTCGAACAGCTCGATGTTCTGAAACGTGCGGGCGATGCCCCGGCGCGCGATCTCGTGCGGCGGCACCCGCGTGATGTCCTCGCCGCAGAACGTCAGCCGTCCCTCGCTCGGGTCGTAGATCCGGGAGATCAGGTTGAAGATGGTCGTCTTCCCGGCGCCGTTGGGGCCGATGATGGTGAACACCTCGCCCGTCGCCACCTCGAAGCTCACGCCGTCGAGGGCCCGGATGCCGCCGAAGTTGATGGCGAGGCCGTCGGCCTTGAAGAAGGTCACCGCAGGCGCTCCGAGCGCATGTACGACTTCTGGCGTCGGAAGGTCGCGTGCTTGTAGAGCGGGAAGACCGAGAAGTAGAGCCTGATCTTCACCCAGCGTCCGTAGATGCCGAGCGGCTCGAAGAGGATGAAGAGCACAAGAATGAGGCCGAAGATGCCCGGCTCGAGCCCCGGCTGCTTGACGAAGCGGTCGACGGCGGAGAAGACCGCGTTGCCGGCGTCCTTGCCGAAGAGGGCGAAGGCGTGCCCCGCCCACACCGGCACCGCATCCCGGGACTGGGAGATCAGCACGGGCAACAGCGCGACGAACACGGCGCCAAGGACCGCCCCGTGCAGGCTGCCGAGACCGCCCACCACGACCATCAGCAGGAACTGGATTGAGAACAACACGCTGAAGATGTCCGGCGCGAGGAAGCCGATCTTGTGGGCGAAGAGCGCGCCCGCCATGCCCATGAGTCCGGCAGAATAGGCGAAGGCCATGGTCTTGTACACGGCGAGGTTGACGCCCATCGACTGCGCGGCGACCTCGCTATCGCGGATGGCGACCCAGGCCCGGCCGGTCGGAGAGCGCAGCAGGTTGGCGGTCAGCCACAGGCCGGCGATGAGGAAAGCCAGGCAGAGGAAGTAGAAGCGCTCGTCGGTGCCCAGCGGCACGCCGAACGCGACGACCTTGGACACCGCCTTGCCCTTGAGCCCTCCGGTGACCGCGTCCCAACGGGTGAAGACCTCCTGGATGATGAGAGCGAAAGCGAGGGTCGCGATCGAGAGATACACACCGGTCATGCGCAGCGCCGGCAGGCCCACGAGCACGCCGGAGGCCGCCGTGACCAAAACGGCCGCCGCCACTCCGACGATCCACGGCATGCCCCAGTCCTGCGAGACGAAGACGTACACGTACGCCCCGATGCCGATGAAGGCGGCGTGCCCCAGGCTGACGAGGCCGGTGTAGCCCGTCAGCACCATCAGGGAGACGCCGCACAGGCTGTAGATGAAGACGAGGCTGATGTCACCGACGTACTCGGGCACGAGGAGCGGAAGCACGAGCAAGGCCAGGAAGAGGGCGATGTACGTGTTCCGCTGGACTCCGTCGCGGAAGAGGGCCACGTCCTGGCCGTAGGAGGTCTTGAACACGAAGCGCATGGCCGGTCAGACCTTCTTCCGGCCCACGGTGCCGAACATGCCCTGGGGCCGCACCGCGAGCACGACGAGCAGCACGACGTAGGCGGCGACGTCCTTGAAGCCCTGCGGCAGATAGGTGCCGGCGAACATCTCGATGAGGCCGATGGTGAGGCCCCCGATGAGCGCGCCGAGTATCGAGCCGAAGCCGCCGAGAACGGCGGCCGCAAACGCCTTGAGGCCGATGAAGCCCAGGTTGACGTCGATGAGCGACACCGGCGCGAGCAGGACCCCGGCCACGGCGGCGACGCCCGCCGAGATCGCCCAGATCAGCGAGAACATCCGCTTGACGGGAATGCCCATGTAGTACGCGGCCAGCTGGTTCTGCGAGGTGGCCTGCATCGCCACGCCGACCTTGGTGTAGGTGAAGAACGTGTACAGCGCGGCGCAGAGCAGGACGGTGCCGACGATGATGGCGACGTACTCGTGGCTGACACTGACCTTGCCCACCATGGTCTGCCGGGCACTGAAGGGAGTGGGCAGCGTGTAGATCTCCGAGCCCCATGTGATCGACGCGAAGCTCCGAAACGTGGCGCCGAGGCCGATCGTCAGCATGACCACGGCGAATTGCGGCTGTCCGATGACCCGGCGGAGGACGGTCGCGTCGAGGGCGGCCCCGAAGAGCGCCACCACCACGACGGCGAGAGCGAAGGCCAGCCAGTAGCCGACGCCGTACCACACCACGAACATGTAGCAGGTGAAGGCGCCCAGCATCAGGAGATCGCCCTGAGCGAAGTTCACCAGCTCGGTCGTCTTGTAGATCAGCACGAAGCCGAGGGCGACCAGGCCGTAGATGCACCCGACGGCGAGGCCGTTCAGCACCAGCTGCAGGATGGTATCCATGCGGTCGGCGCTCAGCCGCGCTGGCCCGTCACGTGCGCAGGCCGTAGCCGATGAACACCGCGAGCCGGTGGAGGCGCTGGGCCAGCCACGCCAGCGCGCCCTGCTGGACGTGATACGTGAGCATCAGGGAATTGCGCTCGCCGGAGGCGTCCCCCGTCTGCGGTACGCTGTGCCAGCTCCGGTGGCGCACGACCGGAAAGGCGTAGCCCGTGGCGGGACGGAACGCGAGCTTCTTGGTACGCTTCGCGGCTTCTCCGTTCCGCCCCTCGTGGAAAACGGTCCCGAGCTGCGCCTGGGACTCGTCCCGCGGCAGGTAGAACTGCACCGTGATGGCCTTGCGGAGCCCGTCGCCGTGGATGCCGATCCGGTAGCCGCGGAGATCCCGGGTGAGCATGGGAACGGGATAGAAGGAGAGCCGGCCGATGCTCTGTCCGAATCGCTGCTCGAGAGCGGCGCGGAATTTGGACTTGAAGGCCTCCTGGAGGGCCCGCGAGCGCAGGACCCGGGACAACTCCCGCCAGAAGGCGCGCTGCCCCGCCGGCAGCCACATGATGTGCTCAGGGAACAGGTAGAACTTGCGTCGCGCGCTGTGCCCGTCCGTCTGCATGGCTTCCCGGTGGCGGAGCTCGCGGTACCTGCGGGTCTCGGGCAGGTGATCCAGCAGCCGGCGGTAGTACTCGGGCGGGAACAGGTCCTCGAGGTAAATGTGATCGAAGGGTGTCGCCTCGAGAGCGCTCGACTCGACACGGCCGACGAGATCGGTGCCCGGGTCCGGCGTGGCGGACGATCCGACGTCGCCGTCAGCCCTCAGAGGCCCCACCTCCATCCCCGCTTCCTCCCTTCCGCTTCGGTCACGATCACATTCGAGTCAATCATCCTAGTACTTTCCTTAGCAGGAGGTACAGGAAAAACCGGCGCCGCCAACGCTCGTGACATGCCTGCCTCCCTCGACTATTCGGGCCCGGTACCAGAGCCACGCCTGCTCCGTAGGCGAATCCTACGCAGGGGCGACGGCGTGGTCAAGAACGTGGATCGGGCTCGGGGCACTCGCGCATGACGGCCGCCCGCCTGTCCGTACGACCGGTCGCGCACTGGCGTCTCGGCTGCTCATGCGGTAACCTTCCAGGCGGAAAGCGTCCCCCGACTGCCATGACCGGCGAGATTCGGCACCGACACTTCTCGATGATCCGCAGCTTTCACCTGGCCGATCTCTTCACGATCGCCAACGGCTTTTGCGGAGTGGGCGCGATCTTCGAGGCGATGAAGTATCTCAGCACGCACGAGACCCGACACATCTATCTGGCGGCCCTGCTGGTGCCGGTGGCGCTGGTCCTCGACGTCCTCGACGGGCGAATCGCACGGTGGCGGCACGCCGCCTCGCCCATGGGACGCGAGCTGGACTCGCTGGCCGATGTGATCTCGTTCGGCGTAGCTCCGGCGGCGATCGCGTTTGCCGCAGGAGTCAACAGCCGCCTGGATCAGGTGATCCTGCTTTTCTTCACCGGTTGCGGCGTGAGCCGACTCGCCCGTTACAACGTCACCGCGGAGAGCCTCTCAGCAGAAACGGGCAAGGTGACCTACTTCGAGGGCACGCCGATTCCTACGACCATCGTGCCACTCGGCGCCTTGATGCTGGCGTTCTACCACGGCAACCTGTATCGAGTGGAGCTCTTCGGTGTCACATGGCACGCGGTCGGGCTGCTCTTCCTCGTGTCCGGCTCGCTCATGATCAGCAAGACCTTGCGGATTCCCAAGCCGTAGAGGCTTGACCGTACCGCGGCCGTCTGAGCAGGATGGGTCGATGACTGGCAAGCGGCTGGCGGCCGCGCCGGTCGTCAGGCCTTCACGAAGCGCTACAGAGTTTTGAGCGCGTCGATCCGCTCCTGCGTCCCCGGGTGGGTGGCGAGCATCCCTCCACCGCTCGGGCCGGAGCTTTGAAGGAGCCAGGTCAGCGTGTTGATCATGACGGCCTTGGAATAACCGGCGCGAGTGAGGATGTCCACACCGTGGCGATCCGCCTCGTACTCCTCCTTGCGGCTGTAGCTATTCGCGACGAGCACGCCCGCGATGGGGGTGAGCTTGCCGCTCCCGGGGAAGATCTGGTCGAGAATGACCATGCCGATGTTCAGGCCGGCGCCGAGCGTCTGCGCCTTTGCGACATGCCCCAGATCATCGTGGGCGAGCTCGTGGGCCAAGACACCCCTGAGCTGCTCATCGTTCGCCTTCTCGAGCAGACCCCTGGTGACATAGAACTCCCCACCTCCGGCACTGGCCGCGTTGATTTCCGGATCGTCCATGATCCGAACGCGCACCTGGCTCAACGGGCGCGGATTGTTCATGTGGCTGACGAGCGGGGCCATGATGCGTTGCACACGTTGGGCCTGCTGTGGATCGAGGTCGTGAGCCGCGGGCCCGGCTTTGCCGGTCTGGGGGGCCGGCGACCCACTCGAGGGCCCGCTCTCTATACTCGCGCAACCCGCCGCCAGGACGAGGAGCAGGAGGCCGGCGCAGCGCCTTGCTCTCAACATTTCGGCGCTTCCCTCAGCCTGGCCTCGATGCGGTCGCCTGCTTTGTGGTCCTGAAGCGTTTCCTTCGAGGCTTGCCATATTCGCATTCCTCCTACTTCTTATTGCCAGTCCTCCTACTTCTTGTTGTACTGGTAGATATCGTAGATCGCTCCCGCCGCGGCACCCACCCCCGTGCCGATCAGGGCGCCTTTGCCGGCGCCATACCCAGTGCCGTATCCGACCGCTGCACCTGTACCCGCGCCGACCGCGGCACCGGTCGCCGTGCCGCAGCCCGCGAGCGCGAGCGTGACCATCCAGAAGCCAAGGACCCAGTGGACCTGTCTCTTTATCATGTTGGTTCTCCTTCTCAAACTAGCATTCCTGCCTCGTCGCCCGTCTCAGCCAGCGAACCCCAGCGGAACTCGAAGGTGGATCAGCTGGCTCCCAACGAACCCCCTCACAAGCAAAACCAGTGCCTGTAGTAACACGAAGACGCTCAATCGGGAACGACTGCTTTGCGCCCGACTTACCGGGGCAAGTTTTCCTGTCAGAACATCCCCGGCGCATACCAGATCATTGAGGTAACCTACCGTCGAGAGCGCTGCGGAAGATTGCCTGGGTTGGCTGATTCGAGCCCGGCAGGAGGCGAACCAGGTGTCGGACGTGAAAGGGAGGAAGGCATCATGAAATCTGCGACTCTCCTTGGTATCATCCTGATCATTCTCGGCGTGCTCGCCTTGGCCTATCAGGGCATCACGTACACGACGCGCGAAAAAGTTGTCGACCTTGGGCCTCTCAAGATCACCGCCGACAAGGAGAAGAGCATTCCCCTGCCCCCGATCCTCGGCGCACTGGCCCTTGCCGGCGGCATCGTGTTGGTCTTCGTCGGAGTTCGAAAGTCTTGACCGACGCGGTTGTCGCTCTTCGACGCTTCACTGGCCGCAGCGGATCACTCGCGGCCCGCTTCGTCACCTTTGAGTCTGCGGGACTCGGAATGGGCGTTGATGAACGATCTTCCGGCGCGATCTACCCAGTCAGGTCTTCCTGGTCGGAACATCCCCACGGGGGTGCGGGGAGTCGTTGAACCTACCCGCGAATCGTCACTGGAACGCTGGGAGGGCTTCACCGCGGATTCGTTTGCTCCATTCGATACACTGGCCCTGCGCGCGGCCCGCCGAGGGGAATACCGGGCTCACCGTCGCACGATCAGCCGGGGAGACGGCTGGCCTACATGGATGTGCGCGCCGGAGGTAGCGCCCGGGACAGATCCCCATGCGGCGATGAACGGGATCCCGCTCGTCCGCAGAAAGCCCATCAGAGCCCGGCCCTCCTGACTGTCCGGATGCAGCGCCACGTCGAGCGCATTGCGGTGGTCGAAGCCCATCCGGTCATGAAGCCCCGTCTGGCCAAAGGCGCTAATGGGCAGAGTCCGGCCGAACCGCGACTCGAAAAAGCGCTGCAGCTTGGGCGTGTCGGTCGTCAGCGACCACTCCGCGAGACCGCTGAAGCGGACGAGACCTGGTATCTCCTCGTAGGCTCCCCTCGCGAGCGGCCGCTGCCTGCCCACATCGACCATCCGCGCCTCACCCGTCATGCGGTCGGCCTCCGCCATGGCACGGCGCATGTCGTCCACTTCTTTCTGCGCCGCGATCAACCCGCGCCGCCCTTCCTGAAGCTCCCTTTCCGACAGCGCACCACGCTCGTAGAGATCCCGTCGCGCCGCTGCCAGCTCGGTCTGCCGCTCCAGTTCCCGCTCGTACATGGCCAGCACCGGTCCCAGGGTAGCTCGGTACTTCGTGACATCCCTCCTGGCTTTGGCCGCGAGCTTCTCGAGATCATCGGTGTGGGCTGGAGGGGACCCTGACGGCTTGGCGGAGGAAGGCGGACCGGATGGGCGGGGGGACTGCGCTGTCGACGCGGGAGGGCTCGCGAGCACGAGCGTCGTAGCAATCACGAGCGGGACTAGACGGCGCGGATCCGACGGCCTCAGCATCGGAGCGAGGTCGGCCCTCGGCGTGGACCGGTGCGCTTCTCAGCCGACCACGCGGATGGTCGGCGTCTTGTGGATCAGATCGAGCGCGCTCTGCTCAGTCACCCAGGCGACGGCCTCCTCGAGATAGGAGAAGGCCTCTGGCTTCACCTGTGGCCGCAACTCCTCGGCCAGCGACCGGCCCGGATTCGCCAATCGGAAGACGGACCTCGTGGCTTCCGGCCGGTACTCCTTCACGACGTCGCCAGCCGCGACGAAGGCATCGAGGTCCTCATAGAGAGCCTTGGAGAACGGCCAAGCGTCCCCCTGCTCGAACGCGTAAAAGCCGGGCCCGACCTGGGTTTTCCTCTTCTGGCTGAGAAGGAACAGGCTCCTCTGTAGCTGGATGGGCGAGAGTCCCGCGTCGCCGGCCGCCGCGATAGCAAGGAGCAGCCACTCCTTGGGCTCCATGTTCGGCATTGCTTTCGACCGCACTCCATCCTCCGTGTCACTGCTGTGAGTCGCGGAGTTTTGTCCGTCCCTTGCAGCCAGCGTGGGAATGATATCATGCCTCCGATGTCCGATTGGCTCGCCGTCACCATCCTGGGTGTCATAGAAGGTGTCACGGAGTTTCTCCCCATCTCCTCGACGGGTCATCTGCTGCTGGTGGAGAACTCCCATTGGCTGCCGCAGCAATCCGACCTCTTCAACATCACGATCCAGTCGGGCGCGGTGCTCGCGGTGCTGGCGGTCTTCTGGGCCCGCGTCCGCGATCTCTTTCTTCGCCTCAACGATCCGGCCACCCGCGACTATCTCCTCAAGCTTCTCCTCGCCTTCGTCATCACGGGCGCCGGAGGGCTCGCGCTGAAAAAGCTGGGCTTCACGCTCCCGAAGGAGACGGCCCCGATCGCCTGGGCGACGCTCGTCGGCGGCATCGCGATCCTGCTGATCGAGTGGGCGATCCGCGGCCGACAGTTGCGTCCGGACGTCACCTGGCTCGTGGCGGTGGCAGTGGGGCTGGCCCAACTTCTGGCGGCGGTTTTCCCCGGCACGTCCCGCTCGGCCTCCACCATCTTGATTGCGCTGGCACTGGGACTGAGCCGTCCGGCGGCGACGGAATTCTCTTTCCTTCTGGCCGTGCCTACACTCTTGGCGGCGGGCGGGCTCGAGACCTTTCAGGCGCTCCGGCATCCCGGCGGGCCGCCTACTGAGTGGGGCCTGCTGGCGCTGGGCACGCTCGTGTCGGCCGTCACAGCGTTCCTCGTCGTGAAGTGGCTGCTCCGGTGGATCCAGACGCACCGCTTCACGCCCTTCGGGTGGTACCGCATCGCGCTCGGACTGGCGATGCTCACGCGCTTCGTCTGACATCGTCGCCATATAGGGTAAGCGTCTACCCACCTTCTCTGATCTCCGTATCAATTCTTCGACGCGCACCTCGTAACTCCTTGCTCCTCCATGCCTGCGGATCTTGGCCTCTCCCTTGCTCTCTTCCGAGCGTGCATTTCAGCTGTCGTGAAGGCTATGACGACGTGGACTGTTTCTGACATGACTGATACGAATCCTTTGCATGCGAGATAAAAGGGGACGACGTTTATGAGCTCATTTCAGCGCAAGCTTTTCGCGCTATGCATATTAGGCGCAGGCCTCGCGTGGACACCGACGGCGCAGGCCGACCCGCTCATGGCGACAGGTTTCACGATCGGATCGCAGCCCGTCACCCTCACGAGCCCTAATTTCGTTCTGGGACCAACTGTCAATGCCGGCGCGTTCAGTTTGAACCCGCCCGCCGGTGTCATCGCGTACTGCATCGACATTTTTCAGAC
>WNFO01007524.1_pt1 | contig 17043 bp, 20 predicted proteins | sample 5400251 | NCBI WGS metagenome assembly WNFO01 (sample SAMN13153354, study PRJNA577476) | soil metagenome | isolation source: 100 cm saprolite under Madrone tree | place: USA:California | collected 2016-06-14 | reverse complement strand
CTGATCACCATGGGGCAGACAATCATCGCCGACGTCGTCTCGCCGCGCGAGCGCGGCCGCTATGCCGGCTATTTCGCCATGGTATGGGGATCGGCTTCCGTCCTGGGGCCCACCATCGGCGGCATCGTGACCCAATACTACGGCTGGCCGTGGATTTTCTGGATCAATTTGCCTCTCGGATTGGCCGCTCTCTTGATCGCCGATCGGGCGCTGCGCAAGCTGCCCGTGGATCACCATCGCTCCCAGGTCGACTATGCCGGCATCGTCCTGCTCAGCGGTACGACGATCGCGCTACTGATGGTGCTCTCGCTTGGCGGCAAGCGATTGCCCTGGATGTCGATGGGAACGATCGCCTTGGCGGCAACGGCGCTTGTGTTGGGCGCCATATTCGTGCTGCAGCAGATGCAATCGCGGGAGCCGATCCTGCCGCCCCATTTCGTTCGCGACCGCGTCATCCGCCCCGTGATCGTTACCATCATCGTCATCTACGGCTGTTATCTGGCGCTTGCCGTGCTCGCCCCGATCTATTTTCAAATTGCCTTGGGCCGCCCGGTCAGCGAGGCGGGGTTGCTGATGATCCCCTTCATGTTGTCGAGCGTGCTGACGGCCAATATGGCCGGGCTCTATTCGCGCCGGCGGGGTCGCTACAAGCGCCCGCCGCTCGTTGGCTTGCCTGTGACCACTCTGGCCGTGGCCGTCTTGGCTATATTCGCCCAACGCGTATCGGCGCCGGTCGCCTCCGGAATTCTCATGATCGCGGGCTTTGGCCTGGGGCCAATTTTCCCCTGCACGACCGTGGCGGCGCAGAACGCCGTAGAGCGGCAGCATCTGGGCATCGTCAGCGGTGCCGTCACATTTGCCCGCGCACTTGGCGGCGCCGTGGGCGTGGCCGCCGCCTCGGCCCTGGTCCTAGGCCTGGCTGCGGCGGCGCTGACCCATATCGGGCCGGTGGCGAGCCTGGAAGATCTGACTCAGCATACCTTGCCGCCGGAGGCACGCGCCGTGGTCGCGCGCGCCTTCGGTTACATGTTCGGCGCCGTCGCGCTCGGCCTTGCCCTCGGCCTTGCGATCTTCTCGCGCGTCGAAGACCGCGAGTTGGATGATCGCACGCCTGCCGCTACGACACCCGCAGTGGATTGATCGCCCCATTTGCGCGCGCCACCCGGCCGAGCTGACTTGCGCGAGTTCAGCCTGCGCCACGTGACCGACGGCCGGAGTCACAAATTTGACACCGAACCGTTGGGCATTGGGTGCCACAGTCGCCCCCTCTGGCGCGAAAATCTGGCCATAACAGAGGGGGCTTTACATGCTCGGCAGGCGGAAGGACAACACAAAGGGGTTCGACATGCTCGGCAGACGCAAGGATCAGGACGGCACGTCGATCATGGGGCCGGAAACAGTTGCCACCACGGCCGCCGGCGATACGGCCGGCCCGCGCATGTATCGCACCGATAACGCGATGGCGTCCGTGCCTCGGCAGCCGGCCGTGGAGACACCGCGCCGGGCCGCCGATGTGACCGCCGTCACCGGCCGGCGTGCGGAGGTCCAGCCTTCTTCACCCGACGATCCCGATGGCAAGAAGCTGGTGGTCGGGCGGGGAATCGCCCTCAGCGGCGAAATCCGCGCCTGCGATCGGCTGATCGTTGAGGGTCAAGTCGAGGCGACGCTGTCAGACAGTCGAGCGATCGAAATCTCTGCCAGCGGCGTATTCAAGGGCAAGGCGCAGATCGAAGAAGCGGAAATCAGCGGCCGATTCGACGGTGAGCTTGTCGTCAACAACAAGCTGATCATTCACGCCACCGGCCGCGTCGTCGGCAATATCCGCTACGGCGAAATCGAAATCGCGCGCGGCGGCATCATTTCAGGCCAAATCGATGTAACAACGGCTCGTGCCCCCGCTACGGAAACGCCGGCCGTCACAAGCACCGAAACCGAGCCGTTCGGGTTAACTGCCGCCGGCGAAGCCCAGCATACGTGACCGCCCGCCCGGCCGACCGGGCGTCATAACGGATGCTTCGGTCTGAGTGCAAGGATTTGCCAGACGGTGATGACGACGAGCACCGGCGGCGTGGTCAGGCCGAGCGTCGGGCGACAGAAGTAATAAACCGATCAAGTGGGAGAGCGGAAAACGCCGGGCCATGGCGCGCTTGAACAGAGCGTCGCCAAACAGATCGAGCCCAGTACCGCTGGGCGTGACGGCCGCGCTATTGACGTCGCACTCCGCGCTGGGCTGGACCAGAATAAGTTCATCGGCGACGGCGGCGACGAAGATGACGGTGCTGGCGATGATAAGAAGTTGACGCAAAGACAAGATCGACGAAGAGCTTCGACAAATGCAATCTTGTCCGGCTCGTGCCCCTTCGCGCCATGAGCCGGTTGGTTACACCAGAAGGAATCACTAGAGCGTTCTGCCTTTTGATTGAATCAAGGGGCTTCCCGACTCGGCCGGAATTTGATTCAAGATGCTGGCTGGAGCAGGAGGCCAGCATGGATGCCGAGAGCTTATTCGCAAGACCTAAGGGACCGGTGCCGGTCGGCGGCCCGCCGTTTTGGGGTTGGTGAGTCGACGGCGATCAAGTGGCTTGCGCACTACCGGCGCACGGGCCGGCGGAGGCCGGTGGGGACGGGCGGTCACCGTCCATCGGTGCTCAAGCCGCATCGCGATTTTCTGGAGGCGGTGCGGGCTGAACAGCCCGACATCACGCTGGAGGCGCTGAGCCGGCGCCTTGCCGGGGAGCGCTCTGTGAAGGCCGACACCTCGATGCTGAGCCGCTTCTTCCGGCGCGAGGGGATTACGTTCAAAAAAAGACGTTGGTCGCCAGCGAGCGGGATCGCCCGGACGTAAGCCGCCGGCGCAGCCGGTGGCGCCAGTATCAGGGCCGGATCGATCCAGCGCGCCTGGTCTTCATCGATGAGACCTGGGCCAAGACCAACATGACGCGCACGCACGGCTGGGCGCCGCGCGGTGAGCGGCTCCTTGCCAAGGTCCCCCACGGTCATTGGAAGACCACGACGTTCCTGGCTGCGCTGCGCCAGGACGCCATCGAGGCACCCTGCCTGTTCGACGGGCCGATCAATGGCGAGCGGTTCCTGGCCTACGTCAGGCAGATGCTCGTCCCCACCCTTAAGCCAGGCGATATCGTCATCCTCGACAATCTCGGTTCCCACAAGGCCAAGACGGTGCGCCAGGCCATTCGAAGGGCCGGCGCCAAGCTGATCTTCCTGCCCAAGTATTCCCCCGACCTGAACCCAATCGAACAGGTCTTCGCCAAGCTCAAGACGCTCCTGCGCAAGGCCGCAGCCCGAACCGTCGAGGCCGTCTATGCCGCGATCGGTCAGCTCCTCGAAAGCTACAAACCCCGAGAATGCGCTAACTACTTCGAGAACGCAGGATACGCGTCAACCTAAATGCAGAACGCTCTAGCCCCCCGGTAGGCCAATCCCGTCCCGGCGGCACGCCGGCCAGCGTTCCCTCACGCCCGCTCCAGCAGACTCGGGAGATGCTGGCGCGAGCCCGGGGTGCCGCGCTCCATATCCAGCAACGCATCGAGCACCTGCTCGACCGTGGTGCCCTCGATACAATATGCCGCCCCTCCGGCGGCCACCGGATAAATGCAGCGCCAATTGCAATCATAGCAAGGCAGCCGATTCTCGACGATCCGCAGTTGAGTTGTACCGGCATCGGCAGGATAGGGGTGGTAGCGCTGCGGCAGCCCGCCACTGCGACAACCGGCCGCCCGAGCGCCACGCCCTGCGCCCCAAGCTTTTTGCTCGATGTCCGTGTGGGGTTCAGGGTAAGGGATAAAGGAGGACGCGTTTCGCCGACCGATTGTTTCCCTTTTCACAATGCAATTGTCCGCCAATTCGACGATGTCGCAGGTATGCGCGAAGATTGAAGATTAAAGTCGCGGTCGGATCACGGCCGGCTTGCGTCCCCAACCGATGAAGCGTGGGGGCATCAATAGCGAAATCGCCTCGATCCGTTCGTAGCCCGCGAGAAAAACCTCGGTTACCGCCTGTCTGCTGAATCGATAGTAATCGCCTGGAAAATCGTGGAGCCCGAGCGTGGCGCTCGATACCCGCAGGAGCCCCATGCCACGAGCGAACCCGGGGCAATATCGCAGCAGGGCGATGAGCCGGCGAAACGGCGTGAGGCCCATGGCGCCATAGCCCGGCACACCGACCACGAACAAACCCCCGGGCTTCAGGACTCGACCGATCTCGCCCAGCGTTCGCCAGAATTGAGGATCATGCTCCAGGACCGCGTTGCAGAGAACGGCGTCGAACGAAGCATCGGCGAACATCGGCATGCAATTGGCATTGCCGGCAAGAATGCCGATTCCGTTCCATTGATGGGGCCCATCGAGGTCGATGCCGACGCGCTCCGTGGCACCGCTCAGCGCCGGCAAACAGAGCAGCGTGTCGGGGCTGGGCCGGGCGCCGATCTCAAGCACATGGCCGGTTGCGCCCTGGGCGCGGCAGATGCGATCGAATGACCGAAAGACGTCTGGATGCATGGGTTCACCCGGCGCCAGCCTAGGGTGCTGGGCCGGATCGGTCCAGTGAGTAAGATGCCGCCATCAAGAACGGTCAGTTGGACATCGTCGACCGGCAGCGTTGAGCGGGAACCACGAATGGCCGACATCATCTTCGCCGATACGACACGACAGTACGACGGCCAGTCCTTGAACTCGCAGCCGCTGGGCGCGCATGTGGTGGTACCAATATGCCGGCAGCGGCAAAGGCATCCGTTCGCGTGCGTCCGACGGCGCCGCGGGCGGAACTGATGGAAGCTATGCGTTCGTCGCGGGTGCTGCTCTATTTGGGACACGAATGCGAGGCATTCTGCATTGCCTTGGCCGAGGCCCAGGCCCTGAGTGTTCCCGCGGTCATCGTGCCCGTCGCCGCGCCGCTCGAGCGCGTCATCGATGGCGTGACCGGCTTCCATCGTGCTGATCCGGGGCAATTTGCCGACGCCGCGGTATCGCTGTTGACGGACGATGCTCTATGGCGACGTCAGCACGAGGCATGCCACAGGCATTGTCAAGGAATAGATTGGCCGGAGGCGGCGGCGCGTTTCAAGGCGGCTCTGCTCAGCGATGCGTTTCCGACCTATCCCTCGTCATCCGATAGTGGATAAGGTTCGGAATCCGATATCGTCTTCGCAGCATTGAAGAGGGAGTTTTCGATGACCGATGCCCCGCTGACCCCAAGCGATCGCGTGATCCTGATCAGCGGCGCCAACCGCGGGATCGGCCGCACCATCGCCGAGCGCCTTTACAGGGACGGTTATAGCTTGAGCCTTGGCGCGCGACAGCCCGAGAGCCTGAAACCGGTCGTGGCTGGTATGAAACCCAGCCGCGTCTTGACCCATCGCTACGATGCCGGCAAAGCTCCATCGGCCGCCGGCTGGATCGCCGCCGCCGCCAGGCGCTTCGGCCTCATCGACGGCCTGGTCAACAATGCGGGTGTGGGGATGAACTTCACCGTGGAGGACGAGGATGAATCGGCATTGGACGAAATGTGGACGGTCAACACCAAAGGGCCGCTTCGCCTGATCCGGGCAGCCTTTCCGTTGCTCAAGGCATCGGGTACCGGGCGGATCGTCAATATCGTATCGCTTTCCGGCAAGCGCGTTGCCGGCGACGCCCTCACTGGCTATGCCATGAGCAAGTTCGCCACCATGGCGCTGACTCATGCGGTGCGCTACAGCGGCTGGGAATACGGCATCCGCGCCACCGCCATTTGCCCCGGCTACGTGGCCACCGACATGACCGCCGATGTCACCGCGCTGCCGCCTGAAAGGATGATTCAACCCGATGCAATTGCCGCCCTTGTCACAACCGTGCTGTCATTGCCGAATACGGCCTCGGTTGCGGAGATTCCGGTGAACTGTCGGCTCGAACATAGCGTTTGAGCCGGCCACGCCGTCACTTTTTTCTCGCTGTCCAAATCGGCTATTGCCGGCGGGGGTAGCGCGAGCCGGCAGCGGCATCCCGCGGCACGGCGCGCTCGATTGCGGCCATGTCCTTCGAGCTCAGCCTCAAACCCACCGCAGCGAGCGCTTCGGCAAGATGATCGCGGCGGCCGGCACCGACGAGGGGTATGATGTCGTTCCCCTGCCCCGCTACCCAGGCGATGGCCGTTTGCGCGACGCTGACACTCATGCCTTCGGCGACCTCGCGCAAGGCCTCCACGAGCCCGAGGTTGGCGTCGATGTTGGCAGCCTGAAAGCGTGGGCTGTACGCCCGGAAATCACCGGATCCGGTGGCATCCTTCTGCCAGTGGCCGCTGATGAGGCCCCGCGAGAGCACACCATAGGCTCATTCGAACGAGGCCGGTTGGCCAGATGAAATACGGACATGAAATACTCTATCTCGCCAACGATGACATCGCGGCCTGCACTTAAAGCTTGTGGAAGCACCCATAGCATTGCGGCATCGCCTGTAGCGTCTTGTGTTGACGCGTCCGGAGGCCAACGATAGAGAGGCGGGCAATAGAGATTTGCAACGCGTGCAGCGGGAGGCAGCAAATGGCCTTGGCGGACGATAAGGCGAAGCAGCGACATGAGGGTTCATTCGCGACGGAGGTGGCGAAGATCCTCCGTAGCCTCGGCGTATCGGACTCCGATAGCTCGGGCGGCTCGCTGACGGTGAGATCGCCCATCGATGGCTCTCAGCTCGCGGCGGTGCGGGAGGCGAGCGACGAAGAGGCCACTGCTGCCATCGGCGGGGCAGAGGAAGCGTTCCTGGCCTGGCGCGACGTTCCTGCGCCACGGCGAGGCGAACTCGTCCGGCGGCTGGGCGATGAACTGCGCGCGAACAAAGCAGCGCTCGCCCGGTTGATTACATTCGAAACGGGAAAGATCACCAGCGAAGGCCTGGGCGAGGTCCAGGAAATGATCGACATCTGCGACTTCGCGGTAGGCCTCTCGCGCCAACTCTATGGCTACACGATCGCTTCCGAGCGGCCCGGACATGCCATGCGGGAAATGTGGCACCCGCTGGGTGTCGTCGGCGTCATCACAGCTTTCAATTTTCCCGGCGCCGTCTGGTCCTGGAACACGGCGCTGGCCCTTGTGTGCGGCGATAGCGTCATCTGGAAGCCTTCCGAAAAAACGCCGCTCACCGCGCTCGGCTCGCACGCCCTGCTGAAGAAGGCCGCCGCCGGTATCGGCGAGGCGCCGGCGGCCCTACATCAGGTCGTTGTGGGCGGCCACGATGTGGGTTGTTCCTTGATCGACGATCCGCGCATCTCTCTCATTTCGGCCACGGGATCCACCCGGATGGGCCGGACCGTGGCGCCCAAGCTGGCCCAGCGGTTCGCTCGCGGTCTGTTCGAACTTGGCGGCAATAACGGAATGATCGTGTCGCCTTCGGCCGATCTCGACATGGCCCTGAGAGCTATCCTGTTCGGCGCCGTCGGCACTGCAGGGCAACGCTGTACGACGCTGCGGCGGCTCTTCGTTCACGACGAGGTCTATGATCGGCTCGTGCCGCGCATGAAATCGGCCTACCAGTCCGTTTCCGTCGGCAATCCCCTCGACGACAAGACCCTGGTGGGTCCGCTCATCGACAAAGCGGCCTTCGAGGCGATGCAGAAGAGTCTGTCGCTGGCCGCAAAAGATGGCGGACGGACGGTTGGCGGGGAGCGCGCAATGGCCGATGAATTCCCCAATGCCTATTACGTCCGGCCCGCCCTCGTCGAAATCCAGAAACAAACAGCAGTGGTCTGCAGCGAAACCTTTGCACCCATTCTCTATGTCATGCGTTATTCGGAATTGCCCGAGGCGATCAAACTTCACAACGCCGTGCCGCAGGGCCTTTCCTCGGCCATCATGACGACCGATTTGCGAGAGGCAGAGCTGTTCATGTCGGCGCGGGGAAGCGACTGCGGCATCGTCAACGTCAACATGGGCCCCTCCGGTGCGGAAATCGGTGGCGCGTTCGGGGGCGAGAAAGAGACCGGCGGCGGGCGGGAGTCGGGCTCCGACAGCTGGAAGGCCTATATGCGCCGCACGACCAACACCATCAACTATTCCCGGGAGCTACCCCTCGCCCAGGGCGTCAAGTTCGACGTTCAGGGATGACACAGGCTCGCCAGCCAATGACGGGGATGCCATCGGCATTCGTACGTTCTCAAGGCTTCCCGGAAGCGGGCACCCTGGCTGAATGCCGGCCCTCAGCGCTCGCCGCCGCCGCTGCGAGGCGGGAGCTTCAGAGCTGGCGCGACGGGCGGCCGGCGCCGATGCAATGCCCCGGCAGCTCAGGAATTTCGCCATTTTATCGAGCAACCCATGCTCGGCACCTGCTCGGCGGGGCCCTTTCCCGTTCGTGCTATTTGGACCATTGCATCGAACAGGTTACGCCCCGATCCCGGAGCGCGCTGGAGATGGCGCATCTCATAAATCCGGCCGCGATACTGCAGCTCGAGGTTGGCGTTGAAGCCGAAGAAATCGGGCGTACAGACCGCGTCATAGCTCCGTGCCACTTCCTGGCTCCGGTCGATGACATAGGGAAACGGCAGCTTCTTTTCCTGCGCCAGGCGTTTCATGTTCTCAAGCGAGTCAGCAGGATAAGCCCTCGTGTCGTTCGGCATGATCGCAATCGATCTGATGCCATGCGCTTCCAGCTCCCTGGCGTCGCGAATGATGTCGTCTAGAACTGCCTGCACATAGGGACAATGATTGCAGATGAACATGACGAGCGTGCCTTTCGGCCCGCATGCCTCGGCAAGCCGATGTTGCCGCCCGTCGGTTCCTTCCAGATCGAACTTCGCAGCCTTCCATCCGATCTGTGGTGACGAGGTCGTCGCAGCCATGGTCGTCCTCCATGAATGCCCCTAAGTCTGGCAGCCGCCGGAGCAATATCGAAGAGCCGCGTCGTGTGGGAGCCTCGCGCTGAAGAAGCCAGCGGAGGAGCCAACCGATCGCGGATCCTTCTCGAGAGTCAATCCCCAGGCAGGCGGGGAATCAACCGGGAATCTCGGCGCCAAATGACAGTTTTTGCCAAACTGCCCCGAACGCCCATTTGCTATCGCGCCGCTCCGGTAAAGGATCAAATTTGTGATGCCAAGTTAAATCCCTGCCTGAATCGGTGAGGACGAAGGCCGACGCGTCGAGGAGACGACGCTCTGGGCCAGTCTGTTTTCTCTTATCCAGACAAGATTATTTCTCGCCGCGCCCTCGGAAACCTCCGGCAGGCAAAGCCAAGCCGGCCCAACCTGTTGATCGTCCTGGCGTCTTGCTGGAAATGCTACTCGGTCGATTGCCCGAGGCGTATAATTTGATCAATTGGCAGTGGATCTGCCAAGCCCCTTGGAGGATGTCATGGAACACAAAACTCGAGACGAGATCCGTGAGGTTGCCAATATCCTGCAGAGCGGCCCCCAGCCACATCCGCTCTCGAAGCGCGAACGGCTTGAGCTTTGGGCCGAAGCCCTGGAGCGCGAGGGAGGACGGCGTCTCAGGACGCTGTATCAGATTGAGTACGCACCGCCCGCCGAGCGAGCATTGGGGCGTGCCGACGACTCGCCGCTGAGTGTCGCGTTCAATAATCCGAAGTTGCGCGCCGCGGGCCTCTCCGGCGACACGATAGGCGATGCTACCGCCTTCTTCGGCATCAATGAGTCGGAGCTACACAACATCCTGTGCTTCTGCCATTACGGCGAGACAATGTCGGCCGAGGTGGCGGCTGCGCGGGTCCGTGCCGCCGCGACAGGTGAGATAGGCCATAGGCCTCTGCACGCTTCGCGGTTCTTCGTCGGCACCTCCGCTGCCATGCGGACGGCGATCAGCGTGTTCAGGCTCTGAGCGCGGTCGGCGGATGACTCTAGGCGTTCTCGCTGCCTGAGCGCCGGCGTGAAGCTACGGCGTCCGGCATGAGTCATCCCGGACGCCGCCGGGAGTGTCGGCGCGCGAGTCAGCCGCTTCGACAGGGTGCATCTTTGCGACATGGCGAGCGTTTGACGTGCCCAATTTCTGCGGCCTGACATGCGATATTGTTGCCGCAGGCTTGCGCGCAGCCGCGAAGCGCGCGCCGCCGAGACCCTGGTGTCCGCACGCCCATACCCGTTTGGCCCGCTCTCCGTTCAGCGGTCCGAAGGGGGCTCGCGGATGGAACACCCCGCAATCGCGCTCCGATGACTCCGCCAGCGGACCTAGCTCTCAGCAAATCCATCCACAAATTGCCGCCTAGCTTCGCTTCTGCTGCAACCGGGAGGAGAAAATGAACGAAGATGTATTCAACATGAGCACCCGCAAATTCCTCAAAAGGGTCGGGGTGACGGCGCAACGCTCAATCGACGTGGCGATACGAGAATCCCTCTCAACGGGACGCCTAAAAGGCAACGAGAAGCTACCGGTCAAGATCACTCTGACGTTAGGTCGGATCGACCTCAACGTTGTCGTGGATGGTGAAATCGAACTTGAGTAGCAGATCGATTGCGCCTAGGTCGGCCGACTGCCGCGCGACCTGCATCGTGGATTGAATCCGGTTCGCACTCCCGACGTGTTGATAGATCAGCACCTTCGCGGCGCGGAATATATCTGGGTCGTCGATCAATGGCCCAGGGTCAACCGCCTCATTCACTAACGCTTCGAAATTCCGACACGAACGCTGATATCATGCGGGATCCAGTACCGTGCGAATGTTGATCCTCGATGTGAGCGTGCGGTGGACCGGGCATTTGTTGGCGATCTCGAGCAGACGGCCGCGTTGCTCGGCGCTGAGTGGACCGAGCAGGCGCAGGGATCGCTCGATTCGGTCGATCATCGCGTTCTCGTTCTCGCAGTTGACGCAGTCTTGATCGTAGACCTTGCCATGACTCAAGCGCACCTCTACACCGTCGAGCGGCCAGCTCTTCCGCGCGGCATAACTCTTCACGGTCATTGACGTGCAGGCCCCGAGGGCCATGAGCAAAAGCTCATAGGGCCCAGGACCGGCGTCGCCGCCGCCCACTTCGGCAGGCTCGTCCGCCGTCAGTACGTGCCGACCGTCCAGAAGTGCCTGCTCAAAGGGGCCCGCCCCCGTTGAGACGACGAGGACGGAGCCCGGCGCAACCATTACCTGGAGGGGGCGCCAGTCGCGGGTGGTGGGGGCATCGGACAAGTGAACCTCCATTTGTCGGCCTGACGCCGAGGCACGTCGGCCGGGCATCATACTTCGGCCAGCGGGCAAAGGTCTCAGAATCGGAACTGGTAGCGCACCGTCCCACAACGAAACGGATCCTCGACCTTCAGAAAGACCCGTGCATTCTTGTCGCTCACAGTCACGGCGGCTCGATCATCACAGTGGCCGGCATCCAGCCGCTTGTCGTCGGCGTCGTGTACGTCGCTGCGCAGCATGCTCAACAATAAGATTGCCATTGAAAAGGTTGAACCGGCGTCCGCTCGTCGTGAAGCGAGCAGACCTTTAAAAAGGTCGCCGTTGTCGTCATCAAAATCGGGCGGAAGTGCAGGACGCAGGCTCTTTTTAGACCGAAAGGTCCGTCATAAGGTGTCTCCTCGCGAGCCCGCCCCCATCAGCTTAACTTAGGCCGACCTGCGGGGTTACACAGCCCTTTGCCCTTACGAAGGACCCCCATGAGACAGTCGATCAGGCTTTGTCCATCGAAAGGCTTCACGAGTATCCCAGCGGCTCCGTCGGCCCGAGCGCGCTTCTGGAATCGCTCTTCCGGGTAGGCCGTAATGAAGACGATGGGCATTTGCTGCCCCCGTGCAATAAGCTCGTCTTGAAGATCCAGGCCACTCATCCCCGGCATCTGCACATCGGTTATCAGGCAGTCAATCTTTCTGACGATATCGGACGCCAGAAACGCCTCGGCGGAATCGAATATCCGGGCGGCGAACCCCAAAGATCTGATCAGGCTTTCCGCCGCAAGGCGAATGGCCTCGTCATCGTCAACGATCGCGATCAAAGGAAAATCTGACAAATGGCTTATCCTCGATGCGCCTGCCCCTCTTTGGCGGCTCGGCGTCACATGGTTCCTGCAAAGCTAGAGAGTGGGGGTCAAACCGGCGCCGAAACATTATATTGAGGTTTATATTCGCTAATCTTTTCCGGGACTAAGCCCCAACGTTTCGGCCATCCTGACCAGATCGGCCAGGGATCGCGCCTTCATGCTCTGCCGCCGCTCGCGGTCGCGCTGGAGCGCCAGCGCCACGGCATCCAGCATGTCCTGATCGCGAAATGGCTTGGTCAGGAAATCAACGGCACCAGCCTTCATCGCCCTCACCGACATGGGGATGTCGCCATGGCCGTCGCTACGCTCGCGCCTCAGCGCGCGTCTCGGAGACGGCACCCGCTGATGTCGAACGTATGCGAGGAGCCTAGGCAGCCCGCCACGCTGCCCGGCCCTGCGCCCGGTATGCGCCGCGGACGCTCATCCCTTGACGAAGGCGAGCAGGTCTTGGTTTATCTCGTCCTTCCGTGCGGTGCACATGCCGTGTGGGCCGCCCTCGTAGACCTTCAATTTCACGTTTTTGACGATCTTGGAGGAAAGCATGACCGAGGCGCCGATTGGCAAGATCTGATCGTCGTCGCCGTGGAGAATCAGGGTCGGCACGTTGAATTTCTTCAGGTCCTCGGTTGTACCTCACCGCCGCCGGTCGGGCGGCCGACATGGATCGCGTCCTTCACGTCGAGCTTGGTGGTGAACTCGCCTAGGTCGTCGGCATAGGTATCTAGGTCGTTGCCCTTCCAGGGTTGACTCGAAGGGCCATGGCCGCGCCGGTCATGAGCGATGCAGCGGTAACCATGCGAGGCCAGGAAGAACATCTGATCTTCGAATGCATCCGCAGAGAGCCGCCAGCCGTGGCTGAAGACCACCGGCTGCCCGGTGCCCCAATCGTTATGGCTCGTTTGGCTCTGCCCGCCCATGGCTGGACTCCCGTTGCGGGTCCGGCACCAGCCGTCATCATCATCGCTGTAGGCGCACCCGCCGCCAGAGGATTGCGTCTGGACATTTCCATATCTCCGGCTCAGAACCGCGGCTCCGCCAGTTCTCTGATCCTTCCAGGGTTGGCGTAGACTGTGATGCCATCCGACCGCGCCAACGCGACGAGCGTTATTCCCGCCTGCTCCGCAATACGCAGCGCCATCGTCGTCGGCGCTGAAATGGCGACGAGAATAGGAATTCGGAAGGTCGCGGCCTTCTGCACCATCTCGAAGCTGCAGCGGCTGGTAATCACCGCGAAGCCGGCCTCTGGGTTGATTCGACCCCGCTCCATGGCTCCTACCAGCTTGTCGAGGGCGTTGTGGCGCCCGACATCCTCCCGTACGAAGGCGATCTCGCCCATTGAGGTTACCCATGCGGCAGCGTGAAGCGCGCCAGTCTCCTTGTTGGTCGGCTGCCAAGCCGGAAGCGAGTCAAGCGCCTGGTGAATTGCGCCAACCGCAACTTTGACGCCTTTCCCGACGCGGGGGAGTGGACGAGCGACTTGGGTCAGGTCGTCCACGCCGCAGAGGCCGCAGCCTGTGCGTCCCACCATGTTGCGCCGACGCTCCTTGAGTCCGGCGATGCGCTCCGGCGTGATCGTCATGCTGACTCGGATGCCGGTTTCACCCTCCTCGACCTCGAGGTCCAGCAGCCCCTCAGCATCAGCCAGAATACCCTCAGTGAGGCTAAAGCCGAGGGCGAAGTCGGCGAGGTCGGAAGGCGTTGCCATCATGACGACGTGGGGGACGCCATTGTAGACGAGGGCGACCGGCACCTCGGCCGCAATCGCATCGTCCCGCGGAATGACGGCACCGTCTTGGACGCGGAAACAGGTGATTTTTTCTGATCGACGCCGGACCTTGCGCTGCGGCGTCGATAAAAGTGACTGGGCCAAGACTTCACTCGTCGGGATTGGGCGCGCTGGCGATCCGGAGAGCATTTGGAAACCCCCTACGCTTCGGGGGCGATTGGGCGGACGATCACCGGGATCGATTTCGCCGCTGGCGTCTGGCTCTTACGATCGTGATAGGCCAGCGCCAGCAGCGGGTTCGTCTCCGGATAATAGGCGGCAATGGATCCGCGCGGAATGTCATAGGGCAGAGCCGCGAAGCCGCGGACCCGTCGCTCCACACCATCGTCGCTCAGGGCTTCGATTTCGACCAGCGCCTGGGGAGCGATATCCCGCGCCGCCATGTCATCCTTGTTCATAAACACGACGGTCCTCGTGCCGTAGACGCCACGATAGCGGTCGTTCATGCTGTAGATCGTCGTGTTGTACTGGTCGTGGCTGCGCAAGGTCGCTAGGCGCAGCATCTTCGGGTGTGGGATGGGTGGGTCTTCGTCGACCCCGGAGAACACGATAAACCGAGCCTTGCCCGTGGATGTCCGCCAGACCCGTTCCGACGCACCGTTGGCCAGGCGAAAGCCGCACGGCTTGCGGATTTTTGAATTGAAATCCTTGAACAGATCGGGAAACACCTCCTCGATCTTGTCACGGATCCGGTCGTAGTCATCCTCGAACGACTGCCAGTCGACGATCCTGTCCGTCAGGGTGGCCCGCGCCATGCCGCAGACGATCGCAACCTCCGATTTGAGATGTTCACTGCCCGGAGGGAGGAGGCCGGCCGAAGCGTGCACCATCGACATCGAGTCTTCGACCGTGACCGACTGGGGACCGCTCTTCTGAAAGTCGATCTCACTGCGGGCGAGGCAAGGGAGGATCAGGGCCTCTTTTCCATGAACAAGATGGCTGCGATTGAGCTTGGTCGTCACCGCGACGGTCAGGCGCAGCTTGCGCATGGCTTGTTCGACCAGGGGCTTGTCGGGCACCGCGGCGGCGAAGTTGCCCCCCATACCGATAAATGCCTTGGCCCGACCGTTCAGCATGGCCTCGACGGCGTGGACGACGTTGTGCCCGCGGGCGCGGGGCGGGTCGAAGCCGAACACCCGGCCCAGCCGATCGAGGAATTCCGGCTTCGGATTCTCATCGACCCCGACCGTCCGATCCCCCTGGACATTCGAGTGCCCTCGCACGGGACAGATGCCGGCGCCCGGCCTGCCCATATTGCCGCGCAAAAACAACAGGTTCACCAGCTGCTGCACATTATCGGTGCCGAGCCGGTGCTGGGTAATGCCCATGCCGTAGCAGGCGATCACCGCCTTGCTCTGCATATAGACCCGGGCAACCCGCTCCAGCTGCTCGCGCGGCAGCCCGCTGGTCGAGAGGATGACATCCCACGCGGTTTGCCTGAGGTCGGCGGCAAATGCCTCGAAACCGTCGGTGTGCTCGCCGATGAAGACCGTGTCCAGAACCGGCGGCTGGCCCGCGCCTCTCGCGGCGTCATCCGCCTCGAGCACCAGCTTCATAATTCCCTTGAGCGCAGCCACATCGCCGCCAACCCTGATTTGGCAATACTCGCTGGCAATCCGGGTCGACCGGAATGTCGCCATCTCGACCGGGTCCTGTGGCGCGGCGAACCGCTCCAGGGCATGCTCCTTCAACGGATTGAAGACGATGATCGGGACGCCTCGGCGAGATGCGTTGTGCAGCTGAGTCATCATGCGCGGGCTATTGGTTCCGGGGTTTTGGCCGACAATGAAAATGGCGTCAGCGTGCGCGAAGTCGTCGAGCACGACGGTCCCCTTGCCAATGCCTATCGATTCCGGAAGGCCGACGCTGGTCGGCTCATGGCACATGTTCGAACAATCCGGCATGTTGTTCGTTCCGTAAAGTCGCGCAAACAGCTGGTAGAGGAACGCCGCCTCGTTGGATGTTCGGCCGGAGGTATAGAATTCCGCCTCGTTCGGATCGGCCAGCGCGCGCAGCTCCCGCCCGATCAAAGCGAAAGCCTCGTCCCAGGACACCGGAGCATACGTGTCCGTCGCCGGGTCGTACCGCATCGGTTCGGTCAGCCGGCCTTGGTCCTCCAGCCAGTAGTCGCTCTGCCGCTCCAGTTCACCGACCGTCCAGGTCGCAAAAAAATCTCTCGTCACCCGCTTCTTGGTCGTCTCCCAGGCGACGGCCTTGGCGCCGTTCTCGCAGAATTCGAAGGAGCTGGTGTGCTTCGGATCGGGCCAGGCACAACCCGGGCAGTCGAACCCCGCGGGCTGGTTCATAAACAGAAGCGCTTTTCCGCCTTTGAAGAGTGCGCTTTCCTCCCGTAACGCCTTCACCGTGGCGTGCAATGCACCCCAACCGCCGGCCGGTGCGTCATTGGGCTGAAATATCGGTTTGTCTGACATCTGATCTCTCCGTATTGAAATCGTATGTCCGCAACCGCGATGACGGGGCAATGTCTTGCCTTGCGAATCGCGCCAGTCGCGGCAGCTGCTCCACAAAGCGTTTGAAGACGCCCGTAAAGTGCGATTGCGCCTCGGCCCCGAGGACCTCTCACGCAATCTATAGCTGGTGGCGGGCGTGGATAAATTGACGGTCGTCAATGCGCGAGCGCATCGGCGTAGCTACTGTTCGCAGGTCGCCCGGGAGCGGCGAGGAGAAAACAGGCGGCCGCAGAAGTATTAAGAGAAAATGTACTGGATCTCGGCGACGCGATGTCTCGCAATTGCCACAAGCGCCGGGCTGATCGTGCGAATCGGAAACGCTGACTGTCTTCAAGAAAGACCGCGAGCGCCACCGGAAACAAAATGGCGCCCGGGCGGCCGGTCGGTACCTCCCGGGGAGCATGACATGGCTAAGACCGTTGCGGACCAATTCGCGGAGATTCTCGCCGCCGCCAGCGTGAAGCGGGTCTACGGCATCGTCGGCGATAGCCTGAATGGGCTCACAGACGCGCTGCGGCGCCAGGGCAAGATCGAATGGGTCCACGTCCGGCACGAGGAGGTCGCGGCATTCGCGGCCGGTGCCGAGGCGCATCTGACGAGCGAACTCGCCGTCTGTGCCGGAAGCTGCGGGCCTGGCAACCTGCACCTCATCAACGGGTTGTTCGACTGCCACCGCTCGCGGGTGCCCGTGCTCGCCATCGCGGCTCAGATACCTTCGGCCGAGATCGGCGCCGGGTATTTCCAGGAAACCCACCCGCAAACGCTGTTTCAGGAATGCAGCCATTATTGCGAACTGATCTCCGGCGCCAACCAGATGCCCCGCAC
>WNFO01001876.1_pt1 | contig 17043 bp, 15 predicted proteins | sample 5400251 | NCBI WGS metagenome assembly WNFO01 (sample SAMN13153354, study PRJNA577476) | soil metagenome | isolation source: 100 cm saprolite under Madrone tree | place: USA:California | collected 2016-06-14 | reverse complement strand
ATGTTTCGAAATGGCGAGACAAGACTTTCCTTGGCTACCACCGCTCAGACGGGCAAGTCGGGACGCGAAACCACTGGCTGGTAATTCCGCTCGTTTTCTGCGAGAACCGCAACCTGACTGTACTCAAGCAAGCCTTCGAAGAAGAACTGGGATTCGCTCCGCCCCAGGAATACCGGCGCCAAGTCGCCGAGCTGCTTCGCCTGTATCGCGAGGGCAAGACGGCCGAGATTCGTAATTTCCAGTTTTCGGAAACGCAGGCCCTTACGGCCAGGCCGAAAGCCTTCGCCAACCTCGACGGCATCAAGTTCCTCGTGCATGAAGGCGGCTGCGGTGGCACCCGCGAAGACGCCAAAAATCTCTGCGGGCTCCTCGCGGGCTACATCAACCATCCCAACGTGGCCGGAGCCACCGTGCTCAGCCTCGGATGCCAGAACGCGCAAGTTTCGATTCTCCGGGAGGAAATCAAGCGCCGCGCGACGGACTTTTCAAAGCCCTTTTTCGTCTATGAACAGCAGCAGTTCAACTCGGAAAAGACGATGCTTTCGCAGGCCATCCGGGAAACATTCTTGGGGCTGATTGAAGCCGATCGGGCCACACGTGCGCCAGCCTCTCTTGACCATCTCTGCGTGGGGCTCAAGTGCGGTGGTTCAGACGGATTCTCCGGCCTCTCCGCCAACCCCGCCATCGGGCATGTCGCGGACATCCTTGCCGCTCTCGGCGGCCGGGGCATCCTCTCCGAATTCCCGGAACTGTGCGGCGTGGAGCAGGAGCTCATCAACCGCTGTTCAAAGAAAGAGGTCGCGGACCGTTTTGTTCAACTGATGCGTGACTACGCTGCCCGCGCCAAGGCCGTCCGCTCCGGCTTCGAAATGAATCCCTCTCCCGGTAATATTCGTGATGGATTGATCACCGATGCCATGAAATCTGCGGGCGCCGCCAAAAAGGGCGGCACGTCTCCCGTGAACGCGGTCCTTGACTACCCCGAATACTCAAGCGTGCCGGGACTGAATCTTCAGTGCACTCCCGGAAACGACGTAGAATGTGTCACCGCGCAAGCGGGTGCGGGCGCCAACGTCGTTCTGTTCACAACCGGCCTGGGCACTCCCACCGGCAACCCGATCACTCCAGTAGTCAAAATCTCGACGAATTCGGATCTCGCCCGCCGCATGCCGGACATCATCGACGTCGACACGGGCGACGTGATTTCCGGATCAACGACACTGGAAGAGTCAGCAGATGCAATTCTCGATTTCGTACTGCGCGTGGCAAGCGGCGAGATCCGCACCAAGGCGGAATTGCTGGCGCAAGACGATTTCATTCCTTGGAAGAGAGGCGTGTCACTCTGAAAGACAACAATCACAACGCGACGGATTTCCGCCTTGACGGCAAGTGCGCCGTCATCACGGGCGGAGCCTGCGGCATCGGGCGGGCCATCGCCATGACCTTCGCTTTGCACGGTGCCTGTGTGCATATTTTAGATATCAGCGAGGAGCTTGCTTTGGCGACGGCCAAACAAATCATAGAAGCTGGCGGCAAGGCTGAGGTTGCGGTTTGTGACGTTTCCGACCCGGTTCGCGTAAAAACTGTTTTCGGCGAGATCAGCGAGCACGGCCACATCGACATCCTCGTCAACAGCGCCGGCATCGCGCACGTCGGCAATCTCGAGACCACCACCGAGAGTGATTTTGACGCCGTCTACCGCGTGAACGTCAAAGGCGTTTATACCTGCATGCAGTCCGCCATCCCCGACATGAAATCCAATGGTGGTGGCGTCATCCTCAACATTGCATCCATCGCCGCCTCAGCCGGCCTGGCCGATCGTTTCGCATATTCCACAACTAAAGGCGCCGTTCTTTCGATGACCTACTCTGTGGCGAAGGATTATCTCGCGCACAAAATTCGCTGCAATAGCATTTCGCCCGCTCGGGTGCACACACCGTTCGTCGACGGCTTCGTAAAAAAGAATTATCCCGGCAAAGAAAAAGAAATGTACGAAAGAATGGCCCAGTCCCAGCCCGTGGGACGGATGGCGCAGCCACAGGAAGTCGCCTCGCTTGCTTTGTTCCTGTGCTCGGATGCAGCTTCGTTCGTCACTGGTGCAGACTATCCGATGGACGGCGGTTTTTTTACGCTGCGCGGTTGAGACGTTCGAGTTTGCGTCCAGCCCTTGGAGCAGGATGAGAATTGATGCTCATCAGCATTTCTGGCGATTCGATCCGGCGCGCGAGACTTGGATTACCAACGAGATGTCCGAGCTCAGGCGCGATTTTCTGCCGGACCACCTCATGCTAGAGCTTGACGCCAATGGAGTGGACGCTTCCATCGCCGTCCAGGCCGCTCAATCGGAAGAGGAAACTCATTTCCTGCTTGAGCTCGCCGAGCGGCACCCCTTCATCACTGGCGTTATCGGCTGGGTCGCGCTCACCTCGCCGAAGATTTCTGAGCGTCTCTCCTATTTCCGCCAATTCGAAAAGCTCTGCGGATTCCGGCATATCGTCCAGGCTGAGCCGGACGAGCGCTTCATGCTACGGGAAGATTTCTTAAATGGAATTGCAAGCCTCGCCGGGTTTGACTTCACCTACGACGTGTTGATTTATCCGCATCAGCTTCCCGCGGCGATCGAACTAGCCTCGCGATTCTCCGAACAGCTTTTCGCCGTCGATCACCTTGCCAAGCCCAGGGTTAAGGCCAGGCAGATAGATCCTTGGGCCGGCGACATACACAGGCTCGCCGCCTGCCCAAATGTCTATTGTAAACTTTCTGGTCTCATCACCGAAGCGGACTGGCATCGCTCGAATCCAGGCGACTTCAAGCCTTATCTGGATGTCGTATTCGATGCCTTCGGCCCCGGACGCTTGATGTTCGGCTCTGACTGGCCAGTTTGCTTGCTTGCAGGAAGCTATTCCCAGGGGCTGCAACTGATCTCCGGCTACCTTCGGCATCGTCCCGCTCATGAGCAAGAAGCGGTTTTTGGAGGCAACGCCGCCCGTTTTTACGGGCTAAAGGTTTTGCGCGATGGATCTGCAACTCGCCAATAAAGTTGTCCTCGTCACCGGTGGCGCGAAGGGCATTGGTGCCGCGATCGTCCGCGCATGCGCGGCCGAGGGCGCGATTCCCGTCATCACTGGCCGGGACGCGGACACAGCAAACAAGCTGCGCGCAGAGCTGGCCGGCAAAGGTGCGACGTGCCATGTTTTTACTGCCGAACTCTCTTCTGCTGAGAATTGCGTGCAGGTGATCGAGCAGACCCTCGGCGCGTGCGGGCGCCTGGATGCCTTGGTCAACAATGCCGGGGCTAACGACAAGATAGGTCTCGAGAACGGCAGTCCGGACGACTTCCTCGCCTCGCTCAAGCGTAATCTGGTGCACTACTACACGCTGGCCCACCACGCGCTTCCATTCCTCAAGCGGGCGAAAGGCTCCATCGTCAATGTCTCCTCCAAAGTGGCCGTTACCGGGCAAGGCGGCACGTCCGGCTATGCGGCGTCAAAGGGCGCCATCTTTGCCTTGACGCGCGAATGGGCCGCTGAGCTCCTGCCCTATGGCATTCGCGTCAACAACGTCGTTCCCGCCGAGGTGATGACGCCACTTTACCGCCACTGGCTCGATACCTTTCCCGATCCGGATGCAAAGCTTTCGGCAATCGTCTCCAAGATTCCTTTGGAAAAAAGAATGACCAAGGACGACGAAATCGCCGCCATGGTCGTTTTTCTGCTTTCCAGCAAGTCGGGACACACGACGGGCCAGCACCTTTTTGTGGACGGGGGTTACGTGCACCTCGATCGCGCACTGACCTGACGGAGCGACTGGATGCCTGAGCCAACGAAACCTGCTGAACGGCCCCCTTCTTCCGTGCGATTGACGGAGCCCAGGTACGTCGTCCCCCTCGTGCTCATCACCAGTCTCTTCTTTCTCTGGGCGCTCGGCGTAAATCTCAATGACATCCTCATTCCGCACCTCAAGGCGGCATTTGGTCTTACCGATTTTCAATCTTCTTTCATCCAGGTCGCGTTCTTCGGTGGCTACTTTATCGCCGCGTTTCCTGCGGGCTGGCTCATGGAGCGAATCGGTTACAGAAAGGGAATTCTGGCCGGGTTGATTCTCTGTGCGCTCGGTGCGCTGTTGTTCCTGCCCGCCGCGTCGTTCCGGGTCTATGGCTTTTTTCTTTTCTCTCTATTTGTGATGGCTTGCGGACAGAGCTTTCTGGAAGTCGCCGCCAATCCGTACGTCACGGTTCTCGGCCCGCCGGAGAGCGCGGAGCGGCGGCTGAACCTTACCCAGTCATTCAATGCTGTGGGCGCCGTCCTCACGCCATTTATTGGCGCGGCTTTCATTTTGACCGCAACCGAGTATTCCGCTCGCCAGCTCGCCGCCCTGAGTCCGGCCCAACTCGAGGCTTATCGCACGGCCCAGGTCAACACAGTTCGCGTTCCCTATCTCATCATCGCCGGGATTTTCTTGGCCGTTGCTGCGCTCATCTATTTCACGCACCTTCCTGAGGTCCGCGAACCGGGAGATTCCCGCGGCGACGCGGCGCCGCGTGGTTTGCGCGACATTCTGGCTCACGGGCATTTGCTTCGCGGCGTGCTGGCGCAGTTCTTCTATGTTGGCGCGCAGGTCGGCGTTGCCAGTTTTGTGATTCGCTTTGCCCAGCACGTTGAACCCGGCCTGTCCGCCAAAGACGCGGCGCACTATCTGCAACTCCATATTTTTGGCTTCATGATTGGCCGCTTCGCTGGTTCCGCCATCATGAAGCATGTTCCCGCGCCTCGGCTTCTTGCCCTGTTCGCTGGCTGCTGTCTCGCTTGTGCAGGCGTTGCCGTGGCTGCCTCCGGTGCCGCTCCCGTTTACGCCATCGTCTTGATCGGTTTCTTCCATTCGATCATGTTTCCTACCATCTTTGCCTTAAGCATCAAGAATCTCGGCGCTTACACCAAACGCGGCTCCTCATTTCTCGTCATGTCCATTATTGGCGGGGCGTTCTTCCCAGCCTTGATGGGCCGCATCAGCGATGCCTCAAACATTCAGACGGCATTCTTCGTTCCGCTCGTTTGTTACGTCTACGTTCTGTATTTCGGGTTGGCCGGATATAAGCCCTCTTCGTTCCCAACTCCAGAGAGCGCTCGGGCGCTCGAGAGCGTGGCCAAGTGAATCGCCGCTACTGCCTCACGCTTGATCTGAAGGACGATCCAAAGCTGATCGCCGAGTACCGCCGGCACCACGAAAACGTCTGGCCGGAGGTTCTGAGAAGTATTCGCGACTCCGGCATTCTGGACCTGGAAATCTATCTTCTCGGCACTCGCATGTTTATGGTGATGGAAGTGGACAACCGGTTTTCGTTTGAAGCAAAAGCCAAGCTCGATCAAAGCAATCCGAAGGTGCTGGAGTGGGAGCAGCTGATGTGGCGCTTCCAGAAAGCGCTTCCGGGCTCAAAACCCGGCGAGAAATGGCTGTTGATGGAAAGAGTTTTCAAGCTTTGATCGCACTGTTCGTCGGGGATTGTTTGCGGAGATTGCGAAAGGAACAGGCGGATCTTCTGGACGCTGGGGAAAGGACAGTTTTGATGACAGACAATAGAATCTCGAGGCGGGATTGGATGATCGGGACTGGTTCGGCCCTGGCGGTAGGGATGGCGCCCTTGGGGCGGGCGACCGGTCTGTCTGCCGGCGAGGCTCCCGAACAACGAGCGGCGCGTCCGCCGGATCCTGCCCGCGAAAAGCGGCTGGAGTGGTTCCGTGAAGCGAAGTACGGTCTGTTCATTCATTGGGGTCTCTACTCGATTCCCGCTGGCCAATGGAATGGGCGTCGCGCACTGGGTCTTGGTGAGTGGATACAGCACCGAGCGCCCGTGCCTGTGCGCGAGTACGAAAAGCTGGCGTCGCGCTTCAACCCCGTGAAATTCAACCCCGACGAATGGGTGCAGCTCGCTAAGGACGCGGGCATGAAGTACATGGTGATCACCTCCAAGCATCACGATGGTTTCGCGATGTTCCATTCGAAGGTGAGCGCGTACAACATCGCGGATGCGACGCCGTTCAAGCGCGACGTACTGAAAGAGCTGGCCGATGCGTGCGCGCGCCAGAATATGCGCCTGGGTTTCTACTACTCGCAGTCCCAGGACTGGAGCGAACCGAACGGCGCGGGCAACGAATTGGACTTCGGACCCGACGACAAGAAGGACTACGACCAGTACCTTCGGGGCAAGGCCGAGCCGCAAGTGCGCGAGCTGCTGACCGGCTACGGGCCGGTCGCACTCATCTGGTTCGACACGCCGCGAATGATGACAGGCGACCGCGGGCAGCGCTTCGCCGACATCGTTCGATCGCTGCAGCCGAAGACGCTGATCGATGGGCGCCTCGGGACCGAAGGGGATTACCGCTCTACGGGCGACAACGTCATTCCCGGCCAGGTGCTCGGCGATGCCTGGGAAACGCCCGCGACCATAAATCACACTTGGGGCTATCGCACGGACGACACCGACTGGAAGTCGCCCGGCCAGATAGCCTTCAAGCTGGTCGACATCGTCAGCAAAGGCGGAAACTATCTGCTTAACATCGGACCAATGTCTGACGGCCTCATCCCGCAAACGAGCCAGGACATCCTTCGTACGGTTGGACGCTGGCTCCAGGTCAATGGCGAAGCCGTGTATGGTGCGGGGCCGACGCCGTTCGGTGAGGAACTCGGCGAGCCAAGCTCACGCGCCGCGAAGAACGTCCGCGGTGAGCCTCTTTTCTTTCCGCAGACCGAGTGGCGTGTGACCACCAAGCCGGGCAAGCTCTATTTCACTCTCTTCGACGAGCCTCGTGCTCCTTTCCCGATTCCGGCGATGAAGAACGCTGTCAAGCGTGCGTATCGGTTGGCGGATCACGCGCCGGTGCAGACGAAAACGGAAAACGGCCGCACTGCCCTCGAGATCGAACGCCCGATCTTCGACCCCATGGCGACCGTTGTCGTTGTTGAGTTCGAGGGCGACACAGTGGAGCGTGTTCGATGATCGAAGAATTGTCACGCCGCAATCTGCTGAAACTTCTGACCGCTGGCAGCCTCGCCGCAGTGAGTGGCATGCCGAAGGCATCTGTTACTTCGCCGGACCGGGCGGACCTTCTCGCGACGGGCCACGAGCAGGCTCAAGCTGATTCATCGGGAACAGCAGACATGGATCGTCAGCGCCGCATGCAGTGGTGGCACCAAGCCAAGTTCGGCATGTTTATCCACTGGGGTCTCTATAGCCTCATCGGCCGCCATGAGTGGGTCATGGAAAACGAGGGCATTCCCGTTTCCGAATATGCCCCGCTCGCGAAACAGTTCAAACCCAAACCTTTTCCCGCGCGCGATTGGGCCAAAATCGCGCGCGAAACCGGCATGCGCTATATGGTTATGACCACCAAGCACCACGAAGGTTTTTGCCACTTTGACACCAAGACCACTGACTACTGCTCGCCGAAGCAAGGGCCGGGTCGCGATCTGGTCCGTGAGTACGTCGACGCCGCCCGCGGCGAAGGCATGCGCGTTGGCTTCTACTATTCGCTGATGGATTGGCATCACCCCGACGGCGCTCGTTGCGCCACCGACGAAGCCGCGCGCAAGCGCTTTGTAGAATACATTCACACCCACCTCCGGGAATTGCTCACCAACTATGGAAAGATTGACGTGCTTTGGTATGACGTCTCGTGGCCTCTCGACGCCGCCGGATGGGAATCGGAGCGTATGAATAAGATGGTCTTTGAGCTTCAGCCCGACATCATCGTCAACAACCGCAACAAGCTCCCCGGCGATTTCTCGACTCCGGAACAGCAGATCACTGCGGAAAAGGAAGGCCGCGCCTGGGAATCCTGCATGACTTTAAGCGATAGTTGGGGTTACCATCGCGCCGACGACGATTGGAAAAGCCCTCGGCGCGTGATCCAGAACTTGATCTCCTGCGCGCGCGATGGCGGCAACTACCTTCTCAACATCGGCCCACGCGCCGATGGCAGCGTTCCTGAAGATTCCGTTCGTGTCCTTACCGAAGTCGGCCAGTGGATGCGCCGCAATGGAGACACCATCTACAAGTCCGATCTTTGCCGGCCCCGCCGTTCGAATTACGCGAGCTTCACACGCCAGGGCAACACTCTCTACATGCACGTCCATTTCTGGCCCGGTGACTACGTTGTCGTGGCGGGACTTAAGGCGCAGGTGAAGTCCGCCCGCTTTTTTGCCACCGGCGAGAAAATAAACTTCCAGCAGGATCCCTTCCGCGTGCGCCTCACCGGCTTGCCTGCTGAGGCGCCCGACCATCCAATCACTACGATTGCTTTGGAGTGCGACGCCGAGCCCACGCAGGACACTAATTTTGTACGCAATGAGAAACCGCGCGACGGAGTCTAGCGCGACCTTTACATCTCTCATAGGAGGAAACAATGTCCGTATCACGTCGTGACCTGTTTTCATTTTTGCCTACTGCATTTGCGGCAGGCGCCGTGCTGCCGGAGCTCTTCGATGGGAGCGTCGCTGCCGCGCAGGCTGCCCCGCTTCCTTCGAACGTCTTTCTTTTCGAGAACCTCGAAGTGCATTCATCCAATACCGCGCAAGTCCGCCACATTCTGAAAGGCAAACTGGCGACGGGGGAATCCATCGAAGTTCACGAGACGACTCTTCCGCCCGGTGGCGCCCCGCATCCCGCCCATCATCACGAGCACAGTGAAATGTGGCTCATCCGCGAAGGCACAGTAGAAATCACCATCGAAGGCAAACCCCATCGCTTGGCCGCGGGCTCTCTTGCATTCGTTCGCTCCAACGAGGAGCACGGTATCACCAATCCCAGTGACAAGCCGGCGAACTATTTTGTCGTTGCGGTCGGACCTGGAGCCGATAAGTAATCGAATGCGAATCGTTCTCTCCTTTCGAAAGATGAGGCTGCGGGTGCAAAAGAATTCACAACGAACCTTGTGTGAGTTGGCTCCTTACGGCTTGTACCTGGCCGCGATGACGTTCTTTCTTTCTTTGCCTTCGCTTGCCAACTCGGCGCCGGCCCGTCTTTTTTCAGAGTCGCGCCCGGCCATGGGAACGCTCTTTACGCTCTATCTTTATGCTCCCGATCAACAGCAGGCCTCCGCATTGTTCGAAGCGGCGTTTGCAGAGATCGAGCGAGTGGAAGAAGCGCTGAGCAACTATCGCCCCTCGAGCGAGCTCTCCCGCATCAACCGTCTCGCGGCCCAGCGACCGGTAACCACCGATCCCGAGGTCTTCGCCTTTCTCGAGCGCTCCCTCGACTTCTCTCGCCGCAGCGGCGGCGCTTTTGACATCACCGTTGGCCCCCTGATGCGCGCGTGGGGATTTTTCCGTGGCAGCGGATGTTATCCCATGCCCCAAGAGCTTGCCGGAGCAAGGGCAAGTGTTGGGTGGCAAAACGTCACGCTCGATAAACAGGCGCGGGCCGTGCATTTCGATGTGCCCGGCGTCGAGCTCGATCCCGGCGGCATCGGAAAGGGCTATGCTGTGGATCGTGTCGTCGACCTTTTGCGCGAATCTGGAGCCCGCGCGGCTCTCGTCGACGCTGGCGGCAGCAGCGTCTACGCATTGGGCGCGCCTCCCGGCAAAGAAGGCTGGATCGTTCGCGTCCCTCAGCCAAACGACAAGACGCAGGCCATCTCGACCGTCACTCTGCGCGACACTTCGCTTTCCACCTCTGGCAGCTACGATAAGTTTTTTCGCCTCGGCGGCAAACTCTACTGTCACATCATGGACCCGCGCAACGGAGCGACTGTCCAGGGCATGCTCCAGACCACGGTGATTGCCCCGAGTGCCACCGATACCGACGCGCTTTCTACGGCCATCTTCGTGTTGGGCCGAGACGCCGGCCAGAAAATGTTGGGAGAATTCTCCGGCGCAAGCGCCATGTGGGTCTTTGATGGCGCACCACAACCTCAAATTGTCTCTTGGCATTGGCCGCAGACGATCGTCTCCGGCACATTATCACAGCAGGCTTCGGTTCCCGGGAGGACCACGAATCCATGATCAACCGTCGCGAATTCATTGGCACTACCGCCGGTGCGCTTGCCGCTGCTTCCTTAACCTCCGGCGAATCTCTCGGCGCCGCGCCTTCGGACACCATCAATCTTGGCATCATTGGCCCCGGCAGCCGCGGGCAGGGCTTGATGCGCAACTTCCTCCGCGTTCCCGGCGTCCGCTTCGCTGGCCTTTGTGATGTCTACGAGCCGCGCTTTGCTCAAGCCCGCAAAATTACCGGCGAGGACACTCCTGCATACAAGGACTATCGCCAGCTTCTCGATCGCAAAGACCTTGACGCCATCGTGATTGCAACCCCACTCTCCTTCCATGAAGAGCACGTCCTCGCCAGCCTCGAGAGCGGGCGCCATCTCTACGCCGAAAAAGACATGGCCAAGACCGTCGAGGCCTGCGGTCACGTCTTTGAAGCCGTCAAGCGTTCCGGAAGGCACTATCAGATCGGCACTCAATATCATTACGCGCCCTGGTATCAGGAAGCGCTCGCGCGCATTCGCGCCGGCAAAATTGGCCAGGTCACTCACATCTATGCCTACTGGCATCGCAACAATAGCTGGCGACGCACCGTGCCTGATCCTAAGACTCCGGAGCTTGAACACCTGTTCAACTGGCGCCTCTATCGGCAATACTCCGGCGGGTTGCTTGCGGAATTGGGCACCCACGAGATCCATTTTGCCAATCTCGCCATGGGCAGCATTCCTGAGTCAGTCGTCGGCACGGGCGGGATTGATTATTGGAAGGACGGACGTGAGGTGCCTGACAACGTCCAAGTCATCTTTCGCTATTCTGGCGGACGAACTTCGTTCTTTAGCTCGGTGACTACCAACCGCTTCGAAGGTGAGCAGATCCGCGTCTATGGCACTGGCGGCACCATTGCCTTGACTCAGGCAGGCGGCACCGCCTACTACGAGCCCGCCACCGCCAACTCAGCCGTTCCGGGGCAGCTCGTTGTCGAGCACGGCATCACCACCACCGCCAGCTTCAGTGCTGAAGTTCCTTACACTGGCCCCGGCGATCCTCTTCACGTTCCGGAAGGGAAGGAAGGCAGCGCCGATTTCCTCGCCTGTCAGTCCTTCATCGAGTGTCTTCGCAACAATCAGCGCCCCAGCGCCGACGAGCACGCGGGATGGAATTCCGGTGTGACCGTGGCGCTCGGCAATCTCGCCATTGACTCCGGTCAACGCGTACTCTTCGCTGACCACCTCAAGGCGCGCAAACCGTAGAGCACCCCGCTTTGTTCCTACGGCGTCACGCGCAGCAGCACTACTCCGTGCCCTGGCACCGTCACGCGATAGGGAGCCTCCATCGCGCCCAAATCTTTCGCGGCCCAGACGTCCCGCACTTTCACTTTCCCTTTGTAACCAATCTCCCGGAAGTCGGCCTGCATCTCCATCGGCCCAGGATGCCGGTTGAACAGTCCCACCGCTTTTGATCCGTCCGCCAGCGGCCGCGCCCATACTTCCATCGGCCCTTCCGCGCCCACTCGATCCCCTTGCTTCCCGCCCGCATCCTGATCGATCGCGATCACGTCCCGATTTGTCAGCAGCGCCACCGTCTCCGGTTTCATTGTGCTCAAATCATTTCCGGCAAGCAGCGGCGCTGCCAGGATGGCCCACAAGCTCATGTGCGTCCGGTACTCCTCCGTGTTCATGCGCCCGTTTCCCACTTCCAGCATGTCCGGATCATTCCAATGGCCGGGGCCTGCATACTTCGCAAGTCCGGCCTGGCTGAAGCCGATATCCGCCATCCGCGAGTAATTGTCGCTGATATCTCCCGTCGTCCTCCAAAGGTTCCCGCCGACCGATGCGCCCCATTGCCAAACTGCGTCGTTCCCATACTGGCAGAGGCTGTAAACGATCGGACGCCCCGTCTTCCGCAACGCGTCGCGCATCTTGACGTACGCATCCAGCATCATCTTGTGCGCCGCCTCGGGCGATCCCGCATTTTTCATCATGTCGCGCAATCCGCACAGGTCGTACTTAAGGTAATCGATTCCCCATCCCGCGTATGTCTGCGCGTCCTGCTCCTCATGCCCGTAGCTTCCTTCGAATTTTGCGCACGTCTTCGGCCCCGGCGTCGAATAAATCCCGATCTTCAGCCCTTTGCCGTGAACGTAATCTGCCAGCCCCTTCATGTCCGGGAATTTGTTGTTTGGGTGAATCACTCCTTGCGCGTCGCGCTCTCCCTCCCATGTATCGTCGATATTGATGTACACGTATCCCGCGTCGCGCATCCCGCTCGAGACCATCGCGTCGGCTTGCGCCCGCACCGTCGCGTCGTCAATCTTTCCTGCATAGTGGTTCCAGCTGTTCCACCCCATCGGCGGCGTTGCCGCCACCGTGGACGTTTCGGCAGTCCCCTTGGGCCCTAACATCAGCGCCGCGCAGCAACTCGCACCGCAAAGCAGTCCTCTCCATTTCGATTTCATCTTCTCCCCCGTTTATTGGAATTTGATCTACAGCGCGCCGGCTTCTTGCAGCTTCTTCTTCATTCCCGCCCAGCTCTGTCGCGTGGATTCCTCCGGCGTGCCCCCGCCGCGCCAGTGAGTCTCCAGGCTTACCGCCAGCCGGTAGCCGTCGCTCTTCAGCGCGCGAAACTGCCCCACCCAGTCGATCGTGCCTCGTCCCATCGCCTGCCATGCATATCCGCTGCCCTCCGGTTTTTTCGCCACGTCTTTGCAGTGGCAGTGCCCGATCCTGTCTTTCGGAAGCAAGTTGTACCCGTCCGGATACGGCCGTTCGCCGCGCTCGCCCGCATTTCCGGGGTCCCAGTTCAGCACCAGATATGGGGATTTCACTGCCGCCAGTACTTGCGCGGCCTCCGCGCCCGTTCCGGTGTTGCAAGCGGCTTCATTCTCTAGAACCAGCATGATTCCTTTATTACCGGCCTCATTGGCCGCGCTCAGCAACTTCTGATTCATCGCCGTGCGGTAAGGAGTCGGGTCGTCAAGACGCCAGAAATCAAAGCACCGTACCCGATCCGTTCGAAACGCTTTCGCCAGTTCGATGCTTCGCTCCAGAACTTCATCCTGCTGCTCGAACGTGAAGTCTGCATTGAATTGATCCCGCTTCGGGCTGTATCGCGATTTCGGCGCGTCCGGCCAATCCACCTTGAAAAGCGGGCTGGCGATATCCGTCACGCGCAGCTTGTATTTCTCCAGGATGTTGCGGGCCTCCGCAATTTCCTTGGCGTCCAATTTCAGCAGGTTTTTGTTCCACATCCCCCGCAGCTCGACCCACTCCATCCCGAATTCGCGTGAGGCGATTTCACACGCCCGCCCGAAGTCCTGCGTGATCTCGTCACTGATGACGGCAACCCTGAATGGCGAATTCATACTTTCAACCCGAGTTTCTCTTCAACGTATTTCTTGCTGATGAGGGCGCAGTCTTTCGGGGTGCGCGCAGGATCCGGCACAACGTCCAGCTCGATAATCCCCCATCCGCGGAAATTTGCCCGGTGCAGCGCGTCCAAGACTCCCTTCAGGTCCACTTGTCCGCGCCCCAGTTCCACGAACCGGTACGCCTTCTTCGCATTTCCCTCGCTCGGGAGTCGCTCGACGTCTTTGAGGTGCAGGAAGAGCAGCCTGTCCCGGTATTTCTCAATTGCCTTTGCAGGATCGCCCCCGCCTTGGAAGTAGTGCGCCACATCCAATTCCAGCTTCGCGTAGCGCGGGTCGGCCGCTTGCATAATCTGATCCACCTCTTCGGGCCGCTCCCCGAGGGAGCCCATGTGGTTGTGATATCCCAGCGAAACTCCCAGGTCGGCCGTTCGCTTCCCGATTTCCGAAATAATCCGGCCCAACCTTGCGTAGTCCGCCGCCGTGATCGCCCGGTTTTGCGGACGTTGGTCAGTCACTTGAAGGTACAGCCCCCCAGCCTTGTGTACGAATTCTGCATTCGCCGTGTGTTTCTCAATTTCTTCGAATTCAACACCGGGGTCTATGCGCACTCCTCCGCTTGAGAGCGCGACCATCTTGAGCCCATGTTTCTGCAACAAGTCTCGCAGCTCTGTGGGGCTGGCGAATTCCTTGATGCAGTTTGACCGAAGCTGTATCCCCGGGAAACCCAGTGCACTGATGTCGTCGATGGCCTGCCGGTCATTCCCCCCCCAGGTAATGGCCGCATAGCCGACTTGGAGGTTCGCTTCCGCTGGCGCAATTGGCTTATCGAAGTACGACAAATCCATTGGCGGATAGAGGCGCTCGGTCAGCGGCAGCGCCGGCCACGCCATACAAGGAGCCGCCGCTGCTCCCGCCAGCCCGCCCACTCCCGCTAGAAAATCTCGACGTGAAACTCTAAACCGCATTTCCGTTCCTCCCTGTCTCCAATTTCCGCCGTGCCCCTGCCCCTTGCCCGATTAAAGATAGCAAACCTTGCCCGCGGATTACAGACAAGCTCACCGGACAAATTTTTGTTCCACTATTTGAAACGTTCTTCTCCCCCGCGGCATTTTTTCTGTTTGGATGTACAATTCCCGCGGCGCGCATCTTGACTTCGCGGTGCTGGCCAGCCATGACGCAACCGGAGCGGAGGTCCCCATCACATGCTCGCAGCCATTGATTGGCTGATTCTTCTGCTCTACTTCGCTTTCGTCATCGGCATCGGGTTCCTTCTAAAAAGCGCCATGCGTACGAGCACGGATTTCTTCCTCGCCGGTCGCTCGATTCCCGCCTGGGTGGGCGGCCTCGCCTTTCTCTCCGCGAATCTCGGCGCCCAGGAAGTCATCGGCATGGCCGCTTCCGGCGCGAAATACGGTATCGCCACCGCACATTTCTATTGGATCGGCGCTATCCCGGCAATGGCTTTCATCGGTCTCTTCATGATGCCCTTTTACTATGGCTCTCGCGCCCGTTCCGTCCCGGAGTATCTTCGTCTCCGCTTCGATGAAAAAACGCGCGGATTGAATGCCCTCTCCTTCGCCACCATGACCATCTTTTCTTCCGGCATTTCCATGTACGCGCTCGCCAAGCTCATTCAAACCCTCCATGTTTTGGACGCGCCCTTTCGCCGCTTCGGCATCGACGCCGGTTGGATTTTCCATGCCGCCATCCTGGTCTCTGCCATCGTCGTGCTCGTCTACATCTTTTTGGGCGGTCTCACCAGCGCCATTTACAACGAAGTCCTCCAATTCTTTCTCATCGTTGCCGGTTTTCTCCCTCTCGTTTGGCTCGGCCTTAGAAACGTCGGCGGCTGGTCTGGTTTGAAGTCGCGTCTTGACCCCAGCCTCGTTCACTCCTGGGCCGGAATGGGTTCCGCGGCGACGAACCGCCTCGGCGTCGAGTGGTTCGGCCTCGTCATGGGTCTTGGGTTCGTGCTCTCCTTCGGATATTGGTGCACGGATTTCCTCGTCGTCCAGCGCGCCATGGCCGCTAACTCCATGAATGCTTCCCGGCGTATCCCCCTCATTGCCGCTTTCCCTAAAATGCTGTTCCCCTTCCTCGTGATTTTCCCTGGACTCATCGCTGTCGCTCTGCCCAATCCTGCCCCGCCCGCGGCCTCGGCAATTTCCGCATCGGCGTCTGGCCAGAACCAAAGCCAAGGTTTAATCCCTTATAAAATGGACGCCTCAACCGGCGCACCCGTGCTCGACAAAGACGGCCACCCGCAGCTCGACTACGACCTTGCCATCCCCAATATGCTCCTTCATTATTTTCCCGCAGGCATGCTCGGCCTCGGCCTCACCGCTTTGCTTGCCAGCTTTATGTCCGGCATGGCGGGCAACGTGACGGCCTTCAACACTGTCTGGACCTATGACATCTACCAGTCCTACATTCGCCCCGGCGCTTCCGATCAGCACTACCTCAAGATGGGCCGAGCTGCCACGGTCTGCGGCATCGCCCTCTCCATTGCCGCTGCCTACATGGCCAATCGCTTCAACAATATTATGGACATGCTTCAGCTCGTCTTCGCTTTCGTGAATGCGCCTCTCTTCGCCACGTTTCTTCTCGGCATGTTCTGGAAGCGAACCACGGGGCACGCCGCCTTCTCAGGGCTTTTGGCTGGCACCGCTGCCGCCGCGCTCCACCACGGCCTGACGCTTCCCGCCGGCGCTGCTCCCGGCATAAAGGGTGGTTGGATCGCAGTCCTGCACTCCTATCCCAGCGAAATGGCGCAGAATTTCTGGACCGCCATCTACGCCTGGTTCAACTGTCTTTTTCTCACCATCCTCATCAGCTTCGCCACCAAGCCGCCCTCCGAAGATAAACTCGTCGGCTTGGTTTACTCGCTCACTCCACGTCCTCATGAAGAATCCCTCGCGTGGTACTCCCGCCCGCTCTCTTTGGCCGTTATCGTTCTTGCCGGCACTCTTCTTTTGAATTTCGTCTTCTGGTAGGAATAACTATGACCATCGACATCCGTCTTCCCATCGGCCTTCTGTTTTCTGCCTTCGGCCTGATTCTCATCCTCTTCGGATTCTTCGGGGATCACTCACGCTACCAACAGTCCCTCGGTGTCAACGTAAATCTGGTCTGGGGCGTCGTCCTTCTCCTGTTCGGTCTGATCATGTTGTGGCTCGGCCGGCGTGGACGCCGCATCTCTCAATAGCGATGGCCGCGCCCCGGAACCCGCTGGAACGATTTCACTCGCTCTTCGGCGGTTCTCCGAAACTTTTCCGCGCCCCGGGCCGCGTCAATCTTATTGGCGAACACACCGATTACAACGACGGATTCGTTATGCCAGCGGCGATCGATTTCTCCTGCTTCACCGCCGCCGGCCCTCGTTCCGACCGCAAGCTCGTCTTCCATTCGGAAAATCTCGCGCAATCCTTCGAAGTGGACCTCTCCCGCGGTCCTTTGCGGCCCTCCAAATCTTGGAGCGACTATCCTCTTGGTGTCGCCGCCGCTCTCCAGGAGGCCGGCGTCGAGTTGCCTGGAGCAAATATCCTGATTACAAGTGATATTCCTCTCGGCGTGGGCCTCAGTTCTTCGGCCGCCATCGAGATTTCCACGGCGCTCGCCTTACTCCATCTCGCCGGCGGCCGAAGAACTGAGGCCCACGCCGAGAGGAATATCACTTGTAATCAGGATATTTGCTCCAG
>WNFO01019424.1_pt1 | contig 17045 bp, 14 predicted proteins | sample 5400251 | NCBI WGS metagenome assembly WNFO01 (sample SAMN13153354, study PRJNA577476) | soil metagenome | isolation source: 100 cm saprolite under Madrone tree | place: USA:California | collected 2016-06-14 | reverse complement strand
AAACTTCCCAAGATTTTGACGGTATAATAAACCTTCTTTATGAGAAAATACAAACTAGCTTCCCTAAAAAATACCGGCTGCAACTTCAAGCTTCTCAAATTAACATTGATAATTCAGGTGCCCCAGAAATAACCGAGCAGCTATTACCTTTAGTACGCTTCCAAAGCGACACTGAGCCAGTACTCATTCAAGTAGGTCAAAACTTGTTAACCGTTAATCATCTAAAACCCTATACCTCATGGGAAGGGTTCTTGCCATCAGTAGAAATGGGTTTTAATATCTATAGAGAAGTTGTAAAACCTAAAACCATACATTGTATTGGATGCCATGCCGATTGTTGTGTACCGATGTGCTACGTCGACTCCCACGCAAGAGAAACGCAGCGTGATTGAAGCTGTTCTCAAACACCTTGAGACCTCAGCGAACGTTTCCCGCAGACTGAGGCACAGACCGCTATGAAGCGTCCACTGGAGGGGCGAGTTTTACCACTGCGCCATTCGCGGCAGATTATGCAACAGCCTTGATACAATCACTCGACACCATTGTTTTCTAGTCATTTCTATGATATAATCTACAATATCAAAGTAAAATTACATAATTCACTAGGGAATAAAAGAAAATGGTGCTCGACGACATTGATTTGAAAATCCTGGATTTGCTGCTCCAGGATGGGCGGATTTCTCACACTGCTATCGGCAAAGAGACCGACTTGAGTGGACCCTCCGTGTATGCACGTGTTCAACGCATGGAACGAGAAGGCATTATCAAAGGTTACACGGCCCTGCTCGCCCCTGAAAAGGTAGGACGTGGATTGGCCGCCTTTGTCCGTGTTCGTACTCAGACACCTGAGTATGAGAGTGCCGTCTTCGAGCGGTTTATACAAGAGGAAGAACAGATTTTGGAGTGTCATGATGTTGATGGAGAGGATTGCTACCTCCTCAAAGTCCGTACCGTTTCCACGCAGTCACTCCAGAAACTGCTCGCGACCATCCGCAGCTTCCCAGGAATCACGCGTACCGTCACTACGATTGCACTGGAAACGCTCAAAGAGGGGGGGACAGTCAGACCAACGATCAACCGCACAAAACCAGAGGAGGGATAAACCATGACAGAAGGAAAACGCACCACCAGTCTGCGCTCCCAGCTACCACTGTCGGAACGCTGGCGCAACGTCAAGGTTAACGCTCTCCTGGTTTTTGTCACCATGATCTGGGGCAGCACCTTCTTGATCGTCCAGCAGACCATCAGGCTCACAGGTCCCTTTACCTTCCTGGCCATGCGCTTCGGCATAGGGGCCCTGGTCCTGGCAGTGATCTTTCATAAACGGCTGAGGCATATCACAAGCGCCGAGATCTTCACTGGCTCGCTCATTGGCCTGTTCCTGTTTGGCACCTATGCCCTCCAGACCACAGGCTTACAGTACACCACGTCCAGTAAAGCAGGCTTTATCACCGGCCTGTATGTCCCACTGGTAGCAATCCTGGCCGTGCCAATGCTGCGCCAGAAACCAACCCTGGGGAGTATGCTGGGCGTCATTTTTTCCGTGGCGGGACTGGCACTCATCTCGGTCAATAGCTCCTTCCAGTTCACCTTTGGCCTGGGCGAATTCCTGGTCATGGAAATTTGCCCCACGGGTCGATGCCATGAACCTCGCTCTTGTCCAGATTGCGCTCACAGCCGTCCTCAGCTTGATCGCCATGCCTCTTGCCAGAGAGCCATTTGTGCTGCCATCCCTGCCTGTCTGGGGATCGGCCCTGTTCATGGGGGTGGCGGCAACCGCATTTGCTCTGGCGGTCATGAATAGAGTGCAACAGTTTGTCAGTAGCACCCATGCCACCCTGATCTATGCCCTGGAACTGGTCTGGGTAGGTATGCTCGGCTACCTGGCAGGAGAGCAGCTCAGCCTCTTTGCCTGGGTTGGCTGCGGCTGCATCTTGCTAGGTATGATCGCAGGTGATTTGCCTCTGTCCTGGATAACGAAGAAGATCAAGAGCAGGGAATAGCGACTGCCAGCCAATCGGTATCTTTGATAGGCATGGTCAGATCAGCATTAGACTCACTTCATCTCTCGCACAACGACGATCTTGCCATTTGCGCCATTTGATTCCATTTAGTCGGCATGCAGCATATCAGCAGAACTTTGTTCCAACTCCGAGGCAAATTGAGCGACATAGAGACGCTGGTACAGCCCAGACTGCTGCAGCAAAGCCTCGTGCGTTCCACGCTCGACGATACGCCCCTTTTGCACGACCAGAATCTGGTCCGCTCGTTGTATCGTCGAGAGGCGGTGAGCGATGGCTATCACGGTTCTCCCTTCGACCAGTTTCTCCAGGGCTGCTTGAATGAGCCTTTCTACCTGAGAGTCGAGCGAACTGGTGGCTTCGTCCAACAGCAGATAGGGAGCCTGGCACAAGAGCGCGCGTGCGATAGCCACCCGCTGCTTCTCACCACCGGAGAGCCGGTAGCCACGTTCGCCGACAATTGTGTCGAGTCCGCCTGGCAGCCTGTCGATCAGATCCCGTAACTGCGCAGCCTCCACGACGGCCTCCACGTCAGCCCTGGATGCTTCGGGGACTCCATAGCAGATATTCTCGTGCAAACTCGCGTGGAAGAGGAAGAGTTCCTGGGTGACAACTGCCAGGCGGCGGCGCAGATCGTGCTGCGCAATATCCTGCAGCGCGATGCCATCGAGCCGGATGGCCCCACTCGTGGGGTCATAAAAGCGCGCAGCCAGCGAGAGGAGGGTCGATTTGCCTGCCCCGCTCGGGCCTACCAGCGCTGTGAGTTGACCAAGCGGAGCGGTGAAGGAGACATTGTGCAGCACCTCTTTATTGCTTGCCTTTCCGGGATAACTGAAACTGACCTCTTCAAAGACGATGCCCTCTCTCGGAGTCGCGGGAAGCGCTTGCGGTGTGGCCGGTTCAGGTACGCTGGCAGGGATTTCAAGGTACTGGAAGACGCGGTCGAACAAGGCCAGCCCTCCCAGCAGGGTCGCATTGGCTCCCGCCAGTGAAGATGCTGGAGCGTACAGCTGAGCAAGGTACGTAGCGAAGGCGATAATCGTCCCCAGCGCGACCTGGTGCGTGATGACCAGATAAGCGCCGTAGGCATAGAGCAGCGCGGGACCAAGCGCGGCCAGGCTCTGCACGATGACCGAGAGCCATTGTCCCACTAACAGTTGCGCTACCTGTTCCCGGCGCACCCTGGCGTTGACCTCGTCGAAGCGCCGGGCCTCGCGTTCCTCCGTCCCAAAGCTTTTGACGACGATGGCGCCCGAAAGACTCAGGGTTTCCTCGAGCGATACGGAAAGGTCGCCAAGCGCTGCCTGCGCGCGCTCCATGGCCGCGTAGCGCTGGCGTCCAAAGTGCAGGATCGGGAAAGCGAAGGCAGGCAATGCGACAGCCGTGAGAAGCGCCAGCTGCCAGTTGATGCTGACCATTACCACCAGCGTGCCGACCAGGGTGATCAGATTGGCAAAAGTGCCGAGAAAGGATTGCGTGAGGACATTTTGCAGTCCCCCGGCGTCATTCAGAAAGCGGCTATGGATTTCGCCCGCCCGCGTCCAGGTGAAGAATTCCAGGCCGAGCGATTGGACGTGCCGGTAAAGGCGCTCACGCAGATCGGCGATCAGGCCCTGGGCAATTACGATGCTCAGATAGTTCTGACCCAGCCCAAGCAGCGCGCTCCCCACAGGAAAGAGCACAAGGCCGCCTCCGAACAGGAGAATGAGCCTGTAGTTGTGCTGCGGAATAGCTACGTCAATGAGTGTACGGATAAGCAGAGGCGGGATCAGTCCCACGCCGACACCTAGAATCATTACCAGCGTTCCAAACACGAGTTGCCAGCGATAGGCGCGCAGAGACTTCCAGACGAGCGCAAGCGTGCGCGAGATATCGGGTTTACCTTCGCTCAGGTACTTCCTCGAGCGTTGTTGATTCCAGAGCGTCCCCATTCCTCCGCCCATCCCGCCGAAATGGCCTCCTCCACCAGAAAGTGCCATCGTGTGTTCCTCCTGCTGTTCTTCAATGAGGTTTCCTGATGTTCTGCGTGCGCGTCACCTCTTGTCAACAATCGTGAGTGCTTGCAAGAGATGCGCAAGCGTTGCTCGCTCTTGCTGGCTCAGGTTGCTCAAGAGGACATGCATGCGTTCCAGAAACGCGCGCTCCGCCTCCTGCAGTGCCGAGGCTCCTGCTGGTGTGAGCGTCACGTAGACCTGGCGCTGATCATGCTGAGCAGTGCGCGAACGTGATGCGTAACCCAGGGCCTCAAGCTTGTCGAGCATGCGTGTAGTGCCTGCGGTAGTCAGCCCCAGTTGTTCTCCCAGGTCGCCGACACGCACCGTCGTATCCGTGCTCAACAGGCGCAGCATACGCCGCTGTGGCCGCGAAAGAGGGCCGAATTGTCGCCCCAGCCTGCTATACCACTCATCAAGGGCATAAGCAATACGGGCTGTCTCGGCCAGGTCGCGCTCAATCTCCTCAGGTGATTCGCCTGGCTGCGCAGCAGGTGATGTATCGCTCATGAAACGCCCTCCTACTAAACCGTCAATTGACTAACTTAGTCAACGATCTATATAAACATAGCATGATTGACTAACTTAGTCAACGATTCTTCTGAAAACTCAGACATTTGGAGAGAATGTCTGTCACCCTGAGCCCATTCGCTTCGCTCAGGGTAAACTCCGCGAAGGGTCTGGCTCGCCGGACGAAGCGATCCGCTGCGCTCAGGACGACAGCCAGGACACCTGTATGAACTCATCGTAGGCTATCAATCGAACGGTAAAGGCCAGATCACCTCCCGCTCCCGTTTGGTCAATTGTCTACAAACAATTTATACACTCTTCGAGGGGTCTAGCGAGGCTCATTTCACTTATCTCTCAAGGAGCGACATCGGAAGACCATTACGAGGGCGTAGGCTCAGCAATACCTGGGGTTCAACCTGGTGATCGGGAACCAGGCGCAGCTGGTAGCGCTGGGCGATGGTCGCCAGGACGAGCTGGGCCTCCATCATAGCGAAGTTGCTGCCGATGCACAGGCGCGGGCCACCGCCGAATGGGAAATAGGCAAAGTGCGGGCGCCCAGTAGAGCGTTCGGGGGAGAAGCGCTCGGGGTCAAACACTTCCGGATGCTCCCAGTAATCGGGATGGCGGTGCGTCATGTAAGGGCTGAGCCAGATGAGCGTGTTCGCTGGGACAAAGTAGCCGCCGACCTCGTCATCTGCCAGAGCTTTGCGGTTGAAGCCAACGGCCGGTGGATAGAGTCGCAGCGCCTCTTCAAGTACCATACGGGTGTAGGGAAGCCTGGGCAGATCCTCAACCGTAGGGATTCTCCCGCCAAGCACCTGCTCCAGTTCTGCATGCAGACGGCTCTCAGCGTCAGGGTGCTGGGAAAGCAGGTACCACGTCCAGGTGAGCGCGTTCGAGGTCGTTTCATGACCGGCAAGCAGCAGCGTCATGACTTCATCGCGCACTTGCCGGTCGTTCATCCCCTCTCCTGTCTCCTCGTCACGCGCCAACAAAAGCATCGAGAGCAGGTCACCCTTGTCGGCATCCAGCCGACGATGCTCGGTGATAATATCCTGCACTACTCCGTCGAGCGTGCGAATTGACTGCTGAATGCGGCGGTTGCGTGGCGTAGGAAAGTTGAGCGGTGGAACAGGATTATAGATGTAGTCTGAGATCGATGTTATCAGCGCCGTAAATGCCTGGCCGACGGTATCCGTCTCATCGCTGAGATCAATGCTAAAAAGGGCTTGGCCCACGACACGCAGCGTCAGGCGCATCATCTCCGTCGACACATCCAGGGGTTGATCGCGCGTCGCAGCATCTTGCCAGTGCTCCAGCATAGCCCTGGTGGCGCCCGTCAACAGTGCGCCAAAGGTGGTAAGTTGCTTGCGATGGAAGGCGGGCTGCATGAGACGCCGCTGGTGTAGCCAGGACTGACCATCGTTGGTCAACAGTCCCTGGCCAAGCAGGGGTCTGAGGAAGTGAATGAGATAGGTATCTTTGCTGTAGTTGCGATGATTCTCCTGAAGCACATGCTTGACATCTTGCGGGTGAAAAATCATGTAGGTCGGCCAAATCAGAAAGCGGACCGCCACGACATTGCCATAGCGCTGGAACATGGACATGTTAAAGCCGAGGGGATCGCGCTGAATAGTACGCGCACTCCCAAGCAGCCAGTTCTCGTACGGTCCCGGCGGCCTCTTCTGACGAGGCAAGGTAGGCACTTTATCGGTTTTCATGTTTGGTCCAGATAACTGTGTGTTTTGAGTCATGATCTTCTGCCCTTCTTTCTGCTCTGATTACTTTCTACAGGCAATTGTACGTATCGAGCGTCTTCTGATCGTTACGAGAAGTGTTACGAAAGGTGAGTTCACAAGTATTCCTGTTTTTGATGTGTAGGTACTGAGACTGGCGTGAGACCCTGACAAAATCAAACGAAACAAGCGGTACCAGGCCAGTCGAAAAAGGCCTGATAATAACCTGTATACGGTATGGTATAATCCACTTGAGTATCGACACACAGGGAGGTACCATGCAGCGCGCCAGGCGTATCGCAATCGACGGACCGGCCGGATCGGGCAAAAGCACCATAGGCGAGCAGCTAGCTCGACGGTTGGGTTATCTCTATATTGATACGGGAGCCATGTACCGCGCAGTCGCCTGGCTAGCGCTCCAGGAGGGCGTGGATATCAACGATGGGCCTGCGCTGGCACGCCTTGCGCAAAATGCTGAAATCGTCATCGGCCATCCCAAAATTGAAGATGGCCGCCAGTATACCGTGACTGTGCGCGGACACGATATCACCTGGGATATTCGCAGTTCACCCGTTACCCGCGCCGTTCCCCCGGTATCGGCACATCCAGAGGTGCGTGCGATATTGATTGCTCAACAGCGCGCAATGGCGCAGGTACATGACGGTATAGTTATGGTTGGCCGTGACATCGGCGCAGTAGTCTTGCCCGATGCCGACTTAAAAATCTACTTGACTGCCAGCCTGCAAGAGCGTGCCCGCCGCCGGCATGCCGAATTAGCCGAGCGCCTGGGTGAGCAGAATCCAGGGCTTCCCTCGATGGAAGAAGTGTTATCGGAGATCCGGCGTCGCGACGAGATCGACCGCGATAATATGCGACCGGCCAAAGATGCCGTTGTAATTGTCACTGACAACCTCAGCGTCCCACAGGTGCTCGAGGTCATCTACAGCTATCTGGAGGAGCCTGTATGAGGCAAAATGTCAACACCTCGCAGCCGGGCGATTCGGAGCAGCCGCAGCAATCTGTAGAACCTGAAAAGCCTGCAAAACCTCAGAAAAACCTGTACGAGCCTTACAATACACCCCCGGTGCTCTACCATGCGCTGCGTTGGGTTACCACTCTCATCGTCGCCGTAGCTCTTCATTTGCGCGTGCTCGGCCTGCGCAATGCACCGGCCAGGGGCGCATTCATCATAGCCTCGAACCATCTTTCGTGGGCCGATATACCCCTTGTCGCTGTACGCCTCCACCGTAAAGTCATCTACATGGCAAAGGAAGAGTATTTCAGCAGCAGGATCGCCTGGGTTGTACGCCTCCTGGGAGCGTTTCCCGTCAAGCGTGGGGAGGGTGACCGCCAGGCTTTACGTACTGCCGAAGAACAATTAAAGAAAGGGAATATCCTGGTGATGTTCCCCGAAGGGACGCGCAGTAGGACGCGCACCATGGCGAAAGGCCATGCCGGCCTGGGCCTGATTGCCCTGCGCACCGGGGTTCCCGTGGTGCCGGTGGCGATCTGGGGCAGCGAAAAGGTGTTCAAAGAGTTTCGCCCTCACGTAACTATCTGCTACGGGAACCCCATGGTTTTCAAACCCCGGGGGGCGAAATCACCCATGACAGGAGAAGCAACAGCTGAAGCTTCCCCGGATTCGTCCCAATAGCGAAGGCGGCCACCAAAAAAAAATTACGGTGCAAACGCGCCATATCTGCACCATATCTCTTGTGGAAAGAAAATGTCCAGCACAACCAGTAAACAAATCCATCTACGAGACGGGCGGGCACTCGGTTACGCCGAGTTCGGTGATCCCGCCGGCAAGCCGGTCTTCTTCTTTCACGGCTTCCCCGGCTCGCGCCTGCAACGTTACCCCGATGACGCGATAGCAATCGCGTCAGGCGCTCGTATTATCACCATTGACCGGCCCGGCCTCGGCCTATCCAGCTTTCAACCGGGCCGCAAACTGCTGGATTGGCCCGGTGACGTAGTCGAGCTTGCCTATGCCCTGGGCATAGATCGATTTGCAGCAATCGGTCTATCAGGAGGTGGCCCTTACCTGCTGGCCTGCGCCTACAAGATACCCGGGCGCCTGACCTCCGCAACCGTCGTTAGCGGCCTGGGTCCCCTGGATCAGCCAGGAGTGACACGGGGAATGAACCTCCCGGGCCGTATTCTTCTTGGCGCAGCCAGGAGCGCGCCGTGGTGGCTCATTCGCTTTGCGCTTGGCCCGGCAGTCTGGAAGGTTCAACGAGACCCTGCTGGAGCCAGCAAGCGGTTGCCACGATCAATGCCCCAGGCCGACAAAGATGTGTTTGCGCGGCCCGATGTACAGGCGATGGATCACGAAGATTTGATCGAGGCCTATCGCAAAGGTGTTGACGGCGTCTCCTGGGAGGCAAAGGTGTTGGCGCACCCCTGGGGCTTCCGCTTAGAAGACATTCACATGAAGATCTACCTCTGGCAAGGAGAAGCGGATAGAACCGTACCAGTACCTATGGCGAAGTACATGGCACGCACACTGCCAGAGTGTGAGGCCAGGTTCATCGCGGGTGAGGGCCACATGCTGATGTTCAATTACTGGCGCGGATCGGGCTTCGGCGGAAACTCGTTCCTCTCCAAACCCAGAATCGCCTGCTCCAGCTCGTTGTAAAGACTCTGCTCCCTCTTCTCCGTCAGCTTGACCTGGAGCGTCTCGCCCGTGCTCATGTTATGCACCAGCAATTCAAAGTTCCGCCCCGGATGGTGCTGGCGCGAGGCGCGCGCATAAAGCAACTCGCGTGTTGACGCTGTTGGCTTTTCCTTGCGTTTGCCGAAGCGCGTTCGCACAAGCCTCACCGGTTCGCCAGCCCCCGCAGGCGCTTCAACGCGATCCACAGCAACCTCGATAGTTCTCCCGGCGATATCCACTGTGAAGTTCTGGCGCAGTTGCCAGCTTGTATCTCCTCTCTCCAGCAGCTTGCGCCTGACCAGTTCAGTCACCTCGTGACCGTGCCGTTCATAGAGCGCTGCGAAAGGAAACGTGTGCCCGCCCCACTCCTGCCAGTAGTGCGTATAGAGCTGCCGGGCCTGCTCCTGTGTCGGAAAACCCTCCTGATTGGCCTCCAGCTGATTCTTGAGCGCCTCCAGCGTATTTTGTGTCGCATTCCAGAACAGGCGATACGTCGCTTCTTCACCGCGAAAGCCATAGACCGTCCCGTACATATACTGGCGCGGGCAGCGCTGGTACGTTTCCAGAGCCGAGATAGTCAGCGTTTTCGGCCTCACAGCCTCGATAAAACCTTCGCTCGGCTGCGAAGATAGAGGGTCTTCCTCCTGTGGAACAATGCCCTGCTGATCCTGCCAGGCTACCCTCGTGGCGCGCTCGTCCGGCAGGCCGGCCACCAGCGCATCAATATACACTGAACGCTTGTAGTTTCTTCTGCCATAGCGTTCGGCGTAGCTCAACACAAGCTCGTCCCGTGCGCGTGTCGCCCCGACATAGAAGAGACAGGCCTCACCGGTTTCATGGATGGCATCCATCTCGCCTTCTGCAGCTAACATGCCCTTTGGCGCCTCGACAGGGCTGCTGCGCCTGTGCGTGGGGAAACGGCCATTCACCAGGCCTGGCAGGTAGACGACAGGGAACTCCAGCCCCTTACTGGCATGAACAGTCATCACACGGATCGCGTCGGGAGCCTCTTCGCCATTGTTCTCCGCGTTTTCACGTCGATTTCCGCCGTCGTGATGTAACGTTAAAAGCACGCTCAGGTAGTCCAGAAAGCCCTTTGCCTGCTCCTCTATAGGCACGTTCGCCGCAACATCCTCAACTCGTGCAAACGCTTCCTGCAAGCGCAGCGCCTGCTGCTGTCGATCGTAAGAGCGGGCGAGTTGCAGGATGCCGGCATAATCGGCGAGCATCGCACGTGCCTGTGGATCCCCACCGGATTCCAGCAGCTCGCGCACAAGCGAGGTCTCGATCAAAAGGTAGTCAGCCAGCAGCGTCCATACGTTTGGAGTATGAGTCAGTGCGTTGAGGATTGTCGAAAGGGCTGAGAGCGAGCGGCATCCCTCTATACTCATCTCGAGCGGAGCTTCATTGCGCAGTATCAACGCAACAGGTGCGGACTTCTGCTCTCGCGCGGCCAGCAAAAGCGCCTCGATATCGCCCTGTGCAAGAGGATGGCCGCTCAGTCGCGCTGCGCGTAGAATACCCATACCGCTGGGCTCAGCTACCAGTATTACCAGCGAAAGCAGATTTTTGATATGTTCCTGCTCTAACATCCCCCCGCGCTCGATCACAGGCAAATTCGCCGCGACCAGGGCCTGTGTGATCTTGCGCGCCTGCGCTCGCGTGCGGCAGAGTACGACGATATCGCGGAAAGTATATCCGGCGGCCTGTTTGCGCCTGATATCGCTTACCAGCCCGTTCAATTCGCTGGCTTCGTCTGCTGCTACCGCCAGTGTGATGTAGGCGCCAGGTGAGGTCGGGCGGGAGGTCTGAACCAGGCCTTGCCTGCTGCCAGGCTCCAGGTGTTCACAGCGAAATGCATCCGCCAGGCTCACAATATCAGGCCGCGAACGATAGTTGCAGCTAAGCGGCAGCACTACCGCGTCGGGATAGTCATCCTTGAAGTTAGCAATGTTTGCAGGTGAAGCGCCGCGAAAACTGTAAATAGCCTGGTTGGCATCTCCAACCACCCACACGCGCCTTTGTTCGCCCGCCAGCAGGCGCAACAGCACACCGCTGGCCCGGTTGATATCTTGAAACTCATCGACCAGGATATGCTGGTACTTCTGCTGTAGCTCTGCGCGAACCTCAGGATGCTCCTGTAAGAGCTGTACCGCCAGCATAATCAGGCCGCCGAAATCGCTATCGCCCTGCCGTTCCAGGGCCGCCTGGTACAATGCATAGATGTCGGCTATTTCCAGCGCTTTCTCGGCTTGCTGCGTATCTTCTTCGCCTGCTACCTGCTCCAGCATCAGCAGCGCCAGGCGTTTATACTCTGCCGGTGTTACCAGTTCGTCCTTGGCTCGCGAGATCCCGCTCAGCATAGCGGGGAAGTACATGGTTGGGGTATTGAGGTTCTGATAATGGCGTAAGGGCAATGCTTCGGATAGCCTGCGCAGCAGGAAATAGCCCTCAGCATCATCGACAAACGCGAAATCCTGGCGCAGGCCCACCAGGCTCCCGTATGTGCGCAGCAATTCAGCGCAAAATGCGTGAAACGTGCTGACCGTGGGTGACGTGCTGTGCGCAGCCAGCACCTGCTGCAGGCGTTCCTGCATCTCCTCGGCCGCTTTACGTGAGAACGTCAACGCGAGGATGTTTTCTGGCGGAACGCCCAGCGTATATATCAGGTATTCAGCTCGCCCAATCAATGTGCTGGTCTTACCGCTGCCCGGGCCGGCCACAATCAACGCGGGGGTTGGCGCCTCGATAGCTGCCTGCTGGAATCCGTCATACTCTTTCTTAGGCAGCGGAGCGGCCTCCACCTGTCGCGGCGCGGCCTGTTCTGGTGTTTCCCTGGTTTCAACCAGCAATCCCGTCAAACGGTTGAGCATGGCCGCGTGAGAAACGCCGAAGATCCTGGCAAGTTCGCCGGCAGGCACTTGATTTGACAGGTAGAGTGCCCGTACCCTTTCAAGCGGCATCAGTAGTTCGGCAGCAAAGATATTCGCAGCCAGTTCGCGCTCGCTGCGCGGATCATAGGTCAGGCCAATACCGAGTAACTCCTCCGCCTGCTCCTGGTAAATCAGACCCATCGCCTCTTCTCGCACATCCTGCATTTGACATGGATCTTCACTAGACATTCCCTGCGCGGATTCCTGGGCCAATAGCAGTGCATTGAAAGCAATACGCCGGTAGCCGGCTCGACGATGCAGTACTGCGTGGCCCAATTCGTGAGCCAGGGTAAAGCGGTGTACTGGATCAGGGAGGTCGCGAAGAAGCCAGACCAGGTTTTCGTCCGGTTCAAGAAAGCCATAGGTACCCGGAGGGTAATCTTCCGAGTGAAAGGTAGCGATTTCCAGGCCAAGCCACCGCGCTAAATCTTCCAGGGGGGTCCTGTCACCTGTCCATTGCGGGTGATCCTTTTTAAAACTCTGGAGCAGTTGCTGCGCAGCCCCGAGCGCTTGTATCCTATCGTCCATAACAACCCCTGCGAAATTAAGATGTATTGTGTATTGCATTGTACCACGGTGTAGTTACACGAGAAAATGGCATCGCCAAATGCGTATTCTGTCTGATATAATTTGTTATGCTGGAACTCCGCTACCACAGAATTGGAGAAGCTGCTATGGAATCAGCCGAAATACTCGACCAGGCCAGGGTTAGTGACGAAGCCCCCCACGGTTGGATTGTCTTGCCACTCTTGCGCAACAAAGTAGCCATCGCCATCGCCGGGTGGATTATAGGTGCCATTATAGGACTGGGACTTTTCGCACTCATGGCTTCTGTTATGATCCCCAACAATTTTCAAAATGGCCTGGTCGCTGCCATTTTCTCCGCTATACTCCTGGGTGTAGTGCTCTTTATCGGCATAGGGAGTATCTGGGCAGCGGTCGGTGATATAGGCCGTTTGCGGAATGCGGATCAATATCTGATAGTCATTACTCCGGAAGACTTTGTAAAACAAGAGGGCAAAAAAATAATACACGTACCGCTCAGGTATGTGCGCCATGTAACGGCGCGTGGCGTTCCTCCGCCTGATCGTACTGCCCCCAGCGGTGGTGCCATAAGTGAGGTTCCTCGCGCCAGTGATAATTTCGTCGGCTTTCTTTTTGGGCGCGGTTTTATTCCAACCGTCTCGCGCCAGCGCCGCAAACGCATGCGTACCCCTACAACACTGGCATTCCTGGACGCTCGCACCGATACCGAGGTCGTCGTTGCCACCGATGCTTCGTTTGGTGATACTTTCATGATTGCGGCCCTGCTGAAGCAGTACGCCAACAATGTGCAGCAGATCGTCTGATTTCCCAGGGTCCGATCGCGTACCCGCCTAAAAATTGGAGTTTGCTCATATGCTGCTTGCCATCGATATCAGTAATACGAACATCAAACTTGGCCTCTATAACAGTGCTACCATGAGTCACCACTGGGTCGTGTCGACCGCTAGCCAGCGCACCACCGACGAATATGCTATGGTGCTGAACGACCTGACCCGCCACGCCGGTCATCAATTGACTGATATCCACGATATCATCCTGTCGAGCGTGGTTCCGCCACTGACTCCTGTTTTTCAGGAACTGGCGCTGCGTTACTGTGGCAAAGAGGCGATCGTGCTGGATCATACCCTGGACCTTGGAATAAAGCTACTGGTGGACAATCCCTGGGAGATTGGCTCCGACCGGATTGCAACAACGCTCGCCGCGCATCACCTGTACGGCGGGCCTGCCATTATCATCGCCTTTAGCACCGCTACCACCTTCGATGTCATCTCCGCCGAGGGAGATTTTTTGGGAGGAGCAATCGCACCAGGCCTGATTATCTCCGCCGAGGCCCTGAGCAGCGCCGCTTCGCGCCTCTTCCGCGTCGATTTAACGCCGCTTATTCCTGAGATTCAATACGTGAACCAGTATTTACCGCTCGAAGGGTTGAGATTGGCGTATACCCGGCTGCGAGGAGAACGCAAATAAACCCCTGCCCTGTCACTCTCTGTGTAATGCCACCATCGTCACATCGTCCTCTTGCTCCCAGGCTACGCCAGTAAAGGTTGCCAGCTCGTTCAGCATACAATTGATCAGTGAGGCATTGCCCGGTTGCGCTCTCACCAGCTCCATCAGGCGTGGGAAGCCGAACATCTCGCGCTGTGTATTGTGCGCTTCTACCAGGCCATCGCTGTAGAAGAGAACGCTATCGCCAGGAGCCAGCGTCACGTCGTACTCCTCGTAGCATGAACCCGGCATGATGCCGAGAGGCATCCCCGTCGCCCACAACTCGGAGGCTCCCCCATCGTGGTGTCGATACGGCGGATCATGCCCGGCGTTGGCATACTGCAGTTGCCCACTTTCTACATCGAGAAGCGCATAGAAACAGGTGGCAAACATGCCGGGCGTAATGTCGGCGGAGAGCAGATCATTGACACGCGCTAACACCTCGCCCGGGGAGGTTGTTGCCCTTGCGGCGGTGCGCAGCATGGTACGGGTGGTTGCCATCACTAAAGCCGCGGGCACCCCTTTCCCGCTCACATCGCCGATGACGATCCCCAACCGGCCATCGTCAAACGCGATAAAATCATAAAAGTCGCCTCCGACCTCTTTTGCCGGTTTATAGTAGGGTGTGAATTGCCAGCCCGCCGGTGCCGGTACATCTTTGGGCAGCAGGGATTGCTGGATGAGCTGAGCTGTGCGCATTTCCTGCTCGATGCGGGCGCGCTCTTCCTGGCGCGCAGTCTGCTCGATCAAGATCTGTCGCTGCTCCATACTCTCGACCAGTTGTTCGGCCATCTGGTTAAAGTGCTGTTCGAGTTGCCCGACTTCGTCTGCCCTGCTGATCGGTACCCGCTGCGTGTAATCGCCTTCAGCGAACTGCGTTGTGGCGGTTATGAGATGATGCAGGCGCCGTACCAGGCCGAGTGTAGTGATCAGCCCAAAAAGCAGACCGACAGGCAGTGTAAGCAGCAGCCAGAACACCGCGCTGATGAGCACCACGCCGATAAATCCAGGGAAGATGCCCCCAACGGATATTCCAGGAAACTGGATATAGACCGCTCCAATCGCCTTCTCCCGGCTTAAGACAGGCTCAACTGCATAGACGATACGGCCCTGCGCGGTCTGCTCTACTACGCTTCCTGGCATACCCGCCAAGGCGTTCATGACGGGGTGGGATCTGTTTGGGAGCAATTGAGCGACAGGCGTCCCAAGCGGGTAGCGTGCGGGATAGGAGCTGGCGAGCACGCGGACGTCCGGGGTGATGAGCAGCACAAATGCTGCGTCCTGCATCGCAGGAGAGCGTGTGTTGAGGTACTGGATATTCCCCTGGTTCTGGCCAGAGAAATAATCTTTCGAGAGAGCGATTGAGGAGGGTTGACCAGACTCAAATGTGGTACGAGGATCAAGCGCTGCTCCCCCGGCTTGAGCAGCCGCCGCGAGTGCATACAATTTTGCGGCTTGCGTTGCTTCTGCAAGAGACCCACTGTCTGCTAATGGGCTAAAGGTCAGCACTGCCCATATCGTCGTAAAAAACAGGATTTCTAGCACGAGCACCGCTGCGACAGTCGTCAACGCATACGAGACGGTCATGCGAAATCGCAATCCCGACCACCTGTGCTTGCCCCTGGATGTCCCTTTTTTGAGAGTTATTGCTTCGCTCTTCATGACGCTTATCTTTCGTACCTTTTTCTGCTTACAACCTCCCGACCACAACGGCTCATCTCACAAACTCTATCATACAATATTGAGGATGAAACGTCGTTGATCATTTTGATGAGAGAATAGTACGTTTACTGCTTCTTGGAGCAACCCTTGACGAAAGAATGCGAGAGGTTAGAAACCAGGCTGAATGGAGGAGAAAGATGGGCGGCACTACTGATCTTCCGGGCAAACAAACGCCGGATGGTACCACTGTCGCTGGTCGCGTGAAGCAACAAGATGCAGTACAGACACGCTGGAGAGTTGTACTGCCTCTCTGGGTGCTGGGCTTTATGCTGCTGGCAGCAGCTTCTGTGATCGTGCGTTTGCATCCTGCACCCTGGCCTTTCGACCTGCAAACCACCATCACCCTGCAGAATCTGCAACTCCCGTCCTGGGTGAGCACACTTATCGTTTGGGTCAGTATCGTGGATAATCCCCGTCCTACGGAAATCAGTTACGTAGCATGGTTGGTTGTGCTCTCGCTGATCGGAGTGGTTGTCTGGCGCAGGGGCGGATCTCCCATCCCCTGGTTTGTGACAGCCATCTTTCTCTCCCTTGGCGTAGCTGCAATGGCTGGCCTTGATCGGATCATCGCCAATCTGGTGGCACGTCCTCGTCCAAGTTCGCCGCTCATTCATGTCTACATGCCCGAGCCAGGCATTCCTAGTTTCCCCTCGGGTCACGTGGAGAATGACGTGGTCTATTATGGGTTCCTGCTCTATCTGAGCCTCACCAAACCGGTAAGCGAGTGGCGCTATCGCTGGATACTGATTCCATTCCAGCTCTATGCTGTGCTGAATATTCTCTTGATTGGCTTTTCGCGGGTATTAGAGGGCTCCCACTGGCTCACCGATGCCTTAGCTGGCTATCTCGCTGGCGCGCTCTGGCTCGTCCTGCTCATCTTCCTGTACCGCTGGACGCTAGACAGGCTGACAAAGTGGTATGCAAAGAGGGTGGCGGAGAAGCCTGCACAGGCCCAGGTATCCTGATATGAGGAAGCTATCCGTGCACATCAGGCTTCTTCGACGCAGTGATCCTTCGGTTTCGCCATCAGTGGGCGGGAATGCCAGGCATTAGAAGAAGCCAGCCTCTTGAACGACACTTTGAGCAGGCCTGTGGTATCATGATATTCAGAGAAAACCGCGCTCTTCTGTCGTTGGGTTCTTTTTTCCATCTCAAGAGCTGATCCGCGATCTAGCAGGAGGATTGCATGAGCCTGAGGCAAGCCCCAACACCTCCCACTGTGAGCCATGACTTGCACAGCGGCGCGAACACGCGCATTCCCAAACGTTGGCTCTGGGTTGCACGGGTCGCGTTGCTCGCCATCAGCACCCTGGCCCTGGTAGTCTACATCGCCGGTACCCCGGTTTACTTTGCCCAACTCTTCCCCTCCCACCATGACTGTGTTGAAGATTGCCTGACCCCAGCCAATGTCCAATCGCTCCACGCGCTGGGCATCTCGATCACGA
>WNFO01002033.1_pt1 | contig 17048 bp, 14 predicted proteins | sample 5400251 | NCBI WGS metagenome assembly WNFO01 (sample SAMN13153354, study PRJNA577476) | soil metagenome | isolation source: 100 cm saprolite under Madrone tree | place: USA:California | collected 2016-06-14 | reverse complement strand
GTGAGGCTCTCCTTCATCGCTGTGTTTGGATTGGGATAATACTGGACCGACCCCAGGTTAAGTTCCCGCTGCAAAATATCCAGTTCCGTTTGCGCGGTCGTAATCTTGTAATCGATGGCAGCAAACTGCTTTCTCCAATACGCTTCATTCTTCTCGTCGTGGTCCGAATCATTCGGTGATTCAGCAGCGACGGCGTCGGTCTCCGTTGCAATCGCAGGGGAGTTCCGCTTTAAATCCTCCAGGCGGTCTTCGAGGTCGGCAACCTTTTGCTCTGCTTCCTGGACTTCGCCTTCCTTCTCAGCTAGGTGCGTGCCTATCCGGACAAGCTCTGATTGATTATTTCTGCGGGAACGGGGCTCGGGATTCGAATATACCTGTTGCACCTTGAGTTTCTGATCTCGGCGAAGCAGTTCTGCTTCCTTGCGGGCATGCTCCAGATGCTCTTTCTCTTGTGCCAGCGCGTTCTCTATGTCCTTTTCCTCGCGGTTAAGTTTGCGTACGCTGGTTGTTTCCGGTTCTTCCGGCCCGTACTCCTTCCAGACTTACGTGCTTCGACGAGCGTTCTGACATCGATATCAATTTTGGCGAGTTCCTCCCGCAATGATTGAAGCTGTAGCGCGTACCACTTTGCGTCTCTAAATCTCGAATAGTGAGGTGCTTCTTGAGGAGCCGCAGGCCAAGACAGAAATAAGGCGGCTAAGAGAGTTCCGATCCAGCGTGCAAGTCTAGCTGTGCACATAGTGTCCTCGCTTGAATAGTAGGTTCGCGTTCCCAATTATGAGGAGCAGCGAAGCGAATTGACTATAGTACTCACAATCACAGGGAATCGAATCCGAGTCACAATTACGCGTCAATAATTCTTACGGTTGGTCTTTGCTGTTTTTGCTAAAAAGCGGGGAAGCGCGAACAACAGTTCGGATTGTCTCAGCGAACTTTTGGATCAGATCTCGCTTTTCGCAACCGCGCATCCATGCCATTCCAATGGCCCATTCCGATTCACTCATTTTCAATTCGTGGAAGCGGACGCCCGGTACCTTCATTCGAGCGGCGGCGCTCTGAACCAATGACACACCCAATCCCGCACGAACGAAGTTCAAAATGGTGAAGGTTTCACCCGACTCCTGGACTACGTTTGGTGTGAATCCTACGCTGCGGCAAAGACTGAGCGCATGGTTATGGAACGTGGATGAAGCGGATGGGGAAATCAGCACGAATGGAGCATCGCGTAAGGTTGACAGCCTATCTCTGTGGCTGTACCGAAATGATTCGGGGACGACCAGAAGAAGCCGCTCGCGAATCAATGGGAAACTATCAAGCTTAGTCGATGCAACCGGTAACCGCACAATCCCAATATCTAATGATTCCTGCAATAGTGCCGTGAGTTGCGACGGCGTAGACATGTCGCTCATCTGAAGTTTTATAAGAGGATATTCACGGCTAAACCGCAAAATTGTTCGCGGAAGGACCTCGGAGACCGCTGCCAGACCGAACCCTATACGGAGAATACCGGCACGACCATTGCTCGCTTCCTTTGCAGTCGCCAGCGCTTGTTGCGAATCTTTCAGTAATTTGTCGGCCAGTGGTAACAAGACTCTGCCGGTTTCCGTCAACGTGACCCTTCGGCGAGTTCGCGCAAAAAGGCCTCCACCCACTTTCTCTTCAAGCCGTCGAATCTGTTTGCTGAGTGCGGGTTGCGATATGCAGAGACGTTCCGCAGCTCTGCGGAAGTGCAATTCGCGGGCCAAGACGCTGAAGGACTTCAATTCATATAGATCCAGATACATGCTCCAATGTTATCACTGAATGTCAAATGATTCATTGGACGCAACAAAAGCGATGCCCAAAGATAAGGGGCAGAGGGCAAGAAATTGTTAACCAAAAGCGAGATCGATCATTTGGAAGTGTCGCTCATTAAGGCTGTCATTCTCGATTACGGAGAGGTCATATCCATCCTACCTAGCTTCGAAAAGATGGCTTCTATGGCGGCCGTATTAGGTGTCAATCCGGAACTTTTTCGTACCCTATATCCCACGGACCGGGCGCCGTACGACCGAGGCGATCTCACAGCAGAAACCTATTGGTTAAATGTCGCTGATCATATCCATGTAAGGCTCGATTCCACTCAAATCGAAGAACTCCGCGAATTAGACGTCGAAATGTGGAGCAATGTAAACCCTGAAATGATTCGGTGGCTCGAATGTCTTTCAGAAGCGGGACTGAAAACGGCTCTGCTTTCTAACATGATTTCGGATATGGCTGTCCACGCGCGCCAGAAATTTCCTTGGCTCAGTAAATTGACATATCACGTTTTATCTTGCGAGGTCGGGTTGATCAAACCGGACAAGGCTATATATGAACGTTGCCTGGAGGGCCTGCAAGTCACACCTTCGGAAGCATTGTTCGTGGATGATAAAGAAATAAATGTGCAAGCCGCACGGGCACTTGGAATCACGTCGATTCAGTTCCAATCCGTTGGGCAACTGCGGGACGAATTAGTCGCATTACCGTTCGCAATATTACCGCGGCTCTCTGAGCGGTCCTTTTCCAACGTTTCCCTTAATTTCCCTTAATGGGATGCAGTAGCAATCCGAAATCGGTTCAGATTACCGCAATTCGGAGATGAGGCATGTCATTCGAACACTGGAAGTTGTTGATTGGGACGACAGCGGCTCTTTCCAGCACAATGACTCTCCTACCTCAGCTACTCAAAATGCGCCGTTGCGGCGCCCGGGATCTGTCATATCAAATGCTGTATCTCTATCTCTTCGGAGTTGTGCTCTGGCTTGTCTATGGAATGATGATGCATTCCATACCCCTCATGATCTCGAATGCACCGGCGACATGCCTGGCAATTGCATGTATAGCGACAAAATGGAAGTCCGATAGAAGCGGTTGACCTCGGAATTCGACGACTGCCCGCAGCTGAAGGTTGACAGCGGCGAGACGTAATCGGGTGTGGTGGTGTCTGGTTTGGTGTCTCCGATAAACGCTTGAAGGCCAAAAAGCGAACTAAACATTGGCAGCAATTGAAACTGTTGAAGCGAGCGTGGAGAGTAGTTTGCCTGTAACGCGATGAAATGAAAGCGGTAGGCGGGCGGGAGTTGGGCGAGGGTGGGAGCATTCGATACCGACCCACCATAAGCTGGGACCCTGAACCTAAAAAGAATCGAAGAGCTTTCCAGGTTTCACGCGGAGCGCCCGAGCGAGGCGCAAGATATTCACGAGGGCAATGTTCCGCTCACCCCTTTCGATTCCACCAACGTAATTTCGGTGGAGGTCCGCTAATTCAGCGAGTTTCTCCTGGGAGAGATTCCGTTCGAGACGGAGCCTGCGAACGCGATTTCCGAAAATCGCTCTAGGGTCAGTGGCCGGCACACGGCCATCATTTGATTGATGACCACGATGAGTCTACACACGATGAGTGTGATGCTCTTTCGGTTCTCCAGGCGGGCGAACTGCCCGCAGGCCAATTGCAGTCAAAATAGGGTCATCTGGCGCGCTCGGCGATCGGGCCAGCTAGACTCGGGCGACAAGGGCTGGAATACATCGATTAGGAAATTGCGCAAGGCCTTCAGAATCGGAGAACCGTTTTCGCGCAGATAGGCGAGCCCCACTTCGGCGGTCAAGAACTCGTCCACAAGCCTGCGAAAGACAATTCCGTCTCGTGGTGGTTGCTGAGCCCAAGGCATGATCAAACCTGCTAGGAAACCGCTTTCGAGAACGAGTTCAAGCACTTCCGCTTGGGTTGTTGCTTGCTGCGCTATGCGCGGGCGCACGCGCGCCACTCCAAAAATCCGATTCAAGTCTTCGCCGAAGCGAGGCTCGATGTCCCCGCGTATGGTCGCCAACGGAATTTCATCGAGGTCCGTTATCTGGACCGTGTCCTTAGTCGCCAGTGGGTGCCCTGTTGGCAGCGCCAGAACCAGCGCCTCGCGATACAATCCCTCGCAGGTCACAGCCTGCTCACGAATTGGCAGAATGACGAGTCCCGCGTGGAGCGTTCCCCGCACCAGCCCATCTGCTTGCTCTGACGTATGAGCGCTAACCAGGCGCACGTCGGCTGCGGGATGAGTTGACGATAAATGGCGCCGCACTTTGGACAGAATGCGCAAGTCGATCAGCGGCGAATAGCCGATGCTCCAGGGGCCGCGGTACTGTCCCTTCGCCGCCCGCGCTCCTTGGACCGCACGATCGGCGTGGAAAAGCGTCAATCTAGCCTCCGCCGTGAATGCTTCTCCCGCCGCCGTCAATCGCACGTCTCGCTTTGTGCGCTCGAAAAGCTGCGCGCCGAGGTAGTTCTCTAGTTCGCGGATTTGTTTGCTTAGCGAGGGTTGCGCGACATGCAACCGTGCCGCTGCGCGCGTGAAATTGAGCTCCTCTGCGAGCACCGTCACGTAGCGATACAGTCGAAGCTCGACACCCGGATACATGACACCGTGGCCGTTCCTCCCGACGCAGCGTACTAGTACCGTTCGGCACCCTATACACATAGATTGCTTCCAAGTCGGATTTGTTCTCAAAGTCCGATTCATTAACCATTTGAGTTATGCTCATGGGGATACGTTTATACGGAAACGTGATTCGGATGCGGAGAACCCCCAGGGCACGTCTAGCTCCGCGCGGAAAGTCGAGGTGGTCTTCCACGCATTTCTCGAAAGCGGCGATTTGTATCAAGGTCTGTGGAAAATAATTTGGACCATTTCCTATTGTTTAGCGGTTGAGGCTGCGCCTATAATCCCCCAAAACACAATGTCGCCGCATGAGCATGTCGATTCGCTCGCGGACGATGATCTGCTGCGCAACATAGTTCAGGGGTGTACGGACTGCTTCGCGCTGTTGTTTCATCGTTACTGCCGCCAGGTTTTCTCCGTCTCCTTCCGCATCATCCGAGACAAGGCAGAAACGGAAGACATCCTTCAGGAAGTATTCCTATCGATCTACCTGCAGCAAGAACGTTACGACCCTTCGCGCGGGAGCATCAGGACATGGATTCTGCAATTTGCCTACTTTAAGTCCCTCTTGCGGCGGAGGTACCTCCGTATCCGGCATTTTTATAATGACGATGAACTCTCCGAAGCCCGAGAAATGCGTGCGAGCGAAACCTGTGAGCTTATGGGTATGAGTTCGGCGGAACGGGCGCGATATGTGGAAACGGGCATAGCGACCCTTGGCATTAAGCAGCGGCGCGTCATCGAACTGGTGCATTTCGATGGTTATACTTTGCAGGAAGCCTCTGAGATTTTGAGAGAATCTTTGGCCAATACGAGAAATCTATATTACAGAGGGCTGAAGAAGCTTAAAGAGTTTTTGAACGGCAAGGCTGCCTTGAAGAAGGTCGATGAAACCGTGGTTCTGGAAAGAAGAAAAGATGCATTCCGCTTCGAGTCCTAATCATCCCGGTAAGGAGTGGTACGAAGAGCTCTGTGCTCTTGCGGCCATTGGAGAACTGTCGTCGTCGGAGTTTGACGAACTCCGGAAGCACCTGGCGGAATGCGGGGATTGCCGACGGGTATATGCGGAGTTTCGCCGCGTGTCGGCGGGAGAGCTTGGGTTAGTGGCAGCGCTGAAGCAGTCGGATCGAACTGCCGACGAGGCAGAAGCGCTCGTAGACGAAAGCGCCGTTTTGGGTCGCTTGCTGGATCGAGCGACGCGTGAGCGAGTGCATCGGTGTAGCGAGAGTGCCTGTCCGGCACCCGAGTTGGAGCGGCGACGGACGCGCGAGCGATTCGCCAGATTGAGCATCTGGCTTCGCCGGCCCGCGCTGTCGTATGGCTCGCTTGGCTTGATCTTGTGTGCAGTGGCTGCGTTGGGAGCTTATCGCCTGCGAGAGGCGCAACTCACGCCCACACTGAATGGGCTAACCAACGCAGTGTCCGAGTGGAAGAACCGCGCCAACACCATCGCGGCACAGGAAAAGTCCGCCTCGCAATCGCTCCAGCAGGCCGGAACTGAGCGCGAGCGTCTCCGAAAGGCCCTCGCTGATGCCGAGGCAAAGTATGCGGCTTTAGAGACCCAGCAACGGTCGTTGGAGGCTGAACTTGCCAGCGGGCGCTCGCAACTCGACCAGAAGGGGCAGGAGCTCGAATCTGCACGGAGGACAGCCGAGGACAGAAATAGGGAAATTGCACAGCTAGAGACTAGGGTCCAAAACGCTGTACAGCGGACGGAAGAGCAGCGAAGAATTACGGAGAGCCTACAAAGCAAACTGCAATTGGCACAACTGCAGGTCGAGCAACAGGCAGCAGCTTCGCCGGAAGCCCAAGGGTTTGGCGACGCGGAAGCCAAGGAATTGTTCGGCGCGCGCGATCTGCACATCGTTGATGTCTACGACGTGGACATCAAAGGGAGCACGCGCCGCAGCTACGGGCGCGTGTATTACGTCCAGAAAAAGTTGCTGATCTTCTATGCTTTCGACCTGCAAGATAAAAAGCACAACCGCGCTGCGGCTGGATTTCAGGCGTGGGGCTATCGCCAGCCCTCGGATGCGCAGCCTGAAAGCCTGGGCTTGTTCGATGTGGACGATGCTTCTACGAACCGTTGGGTTTTGAAGGTGAATAACCCGCGAGTGCTCGAACGCATTGACGCGGTTTTCGTAACCCTGGAACCGCCCAAGGGTAGCCCCTCGCCCCGTGGCCGCAGGGTCCTCTATGCAAATCTGGCCGGCCCCGCGAACCACCCTTAGGCTCGTCTCTTTCCGTTGGTTCATAAAACTTTCACAATAAGGGCTGAGAACATCCTCTGGTTTTCAGCAAATACCTAAATAGTGGGGCTGGGTCGGAGGAAAGATGAGAACTTCGCTTATGGCGCGTGCACTCGTGGTGCTGTTTTTTGCTTTCGGACTTCTTGCGAATACTTCGCATGCGCAATCGACAAACGCCGCGGTCGGTGGGCAGATCACAGACGAACAGGGGCGGGTGGTTCCTAGCGCGACCGTCGTGCTGACGAACTTGAATACCGGAATTCCGTACCAAGCGAAGACGAATGGGGACGGATTCTATAACGCCCCTAACCTGCCGCCCGGAATATACCGCGCGAATGTCACCAAGGACGGATTCAAAAGCCTCGTCAAGGGCGACATCGAATTGCACGTCCAGGACGTAGTTTCGATTAACTTTCAGCTGCAGGTCGGATCGGTTACGGAGACAGTGACGGTGAGTGCGGGCGCGCCGCTGGTGAACACGACGGATGGCGCAGTGAGCACGGTGATTGACCACAATTTTGTCGAGAATATGCCACTGAACGGCCGCAGCTTCAATACTCTCCTCCAGCTTACGCCTGGTGTGGTAGTAGCGCCGGCTACCAATGTTACTCCGGGCCAGTTCAGTATTAACGGCCAGAGGACTAATGGAAACTACTTTACCGTGGACGGCGTGAGCGCGAACTTCGGCTTGGCGAATGCAAGTGTACCTGGCCAGACAGCAGGCGGCGCTCTGCCTACCGTCAACGCTTATGGCGGAACAAGCGCTTTGGTTTCTGCCGACGCTCTGCAGGAGTTCCGGATTGAAACGTCTTCGTACGCTCCCGAGTTCGGTCGCCAACCCGGCGGCCAGATCATTATCAGCACACGTTCAGGGGCGAATCAATTCCATGGAGATGCTTTCGACTATTTTCGAAATGACGTACTGGACGCGAACGACTGGTTTAGCAATGCCACGATAGATCCAAAGACAGGGAAAGCCATTCCTCGGGCTCCGTTGCGGCAAAACGATTTCGGGGGGACGTTCGGCGGTCCCATTCTCCGAGACAAGACGTTTTTTTTCTTCTCTTATGAAGGACTCCGGCTGCGGACTCCTGACACAGCACAAGAGGCCGTTCCATCGGCGGCAGCTCGGATGCAGGCCACAGGTGAAATACAACCTATCTTGAATGCTTTTCCGCAGCCGAATGGTCCCGACCTGGGAGGTGATACTGCTTTGTTCACTGGATCGTTTTCCAACGCGATCACGCTAAACGCCACAAGCCTCCGCGTGGACCATCGGATTGGAAAAGGCATTCAAGTATTCGGACGCGCAAATTACGCGCCTTCGTCAAGCTTTACCCGCTTTCCTTCCTTTAGTCTCAGCACGTTCGATAAGACCCCACAGAACACTTTTACGGTCACGGGTGGCGTTACAATTCCAATGGGCCGCAACCTCATCAATTCGTTTCGGGCCAATTATTCGCGATTTGAGGTTCGCACTACTTCGGGAGTAGACTCTCTTGGCGGAGCCGTGCCTTTTAGTTCCGCCCCATTCTTTCCTTCTCCATTATCTCCCTCAAACTCCGCTTTGTTCTTGGATTTTTTTGACGTGCAACTGCTCCTCATCGGGAAACAGTCCGACCATACGCAATCTCAACTGAACTTCGTGGATGATGTAAGTCTCGTGCGAGGCCGGCACAATCTAAAGTTCGGCGTTGACTTCCGGCGAGAACTGCCCGACTTTGGTGGCTCTCGCAGCACATCACTCTACCTTTGGACCGGCGTGCCAGCGGCGATTGCGCCGGGAGCAACTCCATTACTTTTTGAGGGCTCTGCTCAAAAAGAGGTTAAGATGTCATTCCGGTCGTATTCTCTTTACGCCCAAGATAGCTGGAACTTGAACAGCAAAACAACGCTCACTTATGGCCTGCGATGGGAGGTGAACCCAGCTCCCACGAGTATTGACGGCCCACCTCTTCAGGCCTTTCTCAACTTTAACAATCCTCAAACTCTTGCTCCCGCTCCGGCCGGAACGCCTCTGTGGACGACAAAATACACTAACTTCGCTCCCAGACTTGGAATCGCGTACAAGCTGACGCCAGATGGCAGGCTTGTTCTCAGGAGCGGCTGGGGAATGTTTTACGACCTTGGCTTTGGAACAGCAGGAAATGTAGCTACAAATCCTCCCTACTTCGCGAGCAATCTAACATTTTTTCCGAATCTGCCTGTTTCCGACCCCCTCTCTGGGGTGCCGCCATTTAGTCTTACTCCTCCCCTGAATCCAGTGGATACATTCGACCCGAATTTGCAGTTACCGTATTCGATGCAGTGGAATGTGGCGCTGGAGAAGGCGATCGGCAGCGCGGACGCGGTCTCCGTCACCTATTTGGGACAAGTGGGTCGCAGGCTGCTCTTCGGGGAACAGTCAAGCCAATCAACAGCAGAGGTGAGAGGAAAGATGCTCACCACTGTTAACGCGGGCACGTCCGACTACAACGCTCTCCAGGTCCAGTGGAAGCACAGGCTCTCTCACGGCTTGCAGGTGCTCGCCAACTACACCTATTCACACTCAGTTGATACCGCTTCGAGTGACAACACGGAGAGTCTCGCGTTAACTCAGGTAAATCTTGCACAGGAAAGAGGGAATTCTGACTTTGACGTGCGTCAAAATTTCAGTTCAGCTGTGACGTTTGCTCTTCCCGGTGGTTCTGTACACGGCTGGCTCGGGCAAGTAGTGCGGGGTTGGTCGGTTGACGGGCTTGTTGAGGTTCGGTCCTCTTTGCCTGTCAATGTCACGACGCAGCAGGTGCTTATCGATCCTACGGTTAGCCAACCAACGCGACCTGATCTGCGCCCTGGGGTCCCAATTTATTTGTCGACACCCTCCGCGCCCGGCGGCTGGGTGCTGAATCCGAATGCCTTTGTTCTACCCTCCACACCCCGGCAGGGGAGTTTGGGTCGCAACTCGATCCACGGTTTTGGCTTCACCCAGATGGACACTTCGCTCGCCCGCCGGTTCCGATTGCACGAATCTCTCTGGTTGCAGTTTCGAGTGGACGCGTTCAATGTTCTGAATCACCCGAACTTCGCGGATCCGATAGCAAACTTTGACTCTCCGTTGTTCGGAAAGTCCACTTCGATGCTTAACAATGCATTGGGCAGTGCGGTGGGCGGGTTCAATCCGCTCTTCCAGCAGGGTGGTCCCCGTTCTCTCCAACTCTCCCTGAAGCTTCAGTTCTAGCGACTTCGCTTCGGTCAGCGACTGAATAACGCGCAACAGGAATGTTTTGTTGAAAAGGAACCGTCTGAGAAAATGACTGCCTTACATTTAAGCGTCGGAGTCCTATTGTTCTTTGTCCCCATAGTTGCTCCCAGGGCTCAGACTAGCACCTCACACGCGTGGACTCCGCAGGAAGTCAAGAAGACTGCCGTCAGCCAACGCGATCGAGTTCTACTGAATCAAGCTTTCGTTAATGACAAAGAATTCCAGCAGGTCGTTATCTTGGTAGCTTGTTCAACGGGGCGGACAAATGAGGTAGCTCAGTGGATCCTAGGATTCGGAGGTGTCATACTTCGTCAAATTGAAGAAATTGAATACCTACGCGCAAGCGTGCCTCTCGACGCCTTTGAAAAGATATTGCACCTTCCCAGCGTAATTGACGCTACGATTGATGGCGACCCTGGGTACACCAATGTTCTTGACACAGATGTGCAGACGATAGCCTGGAATTGGCATTCTCGTGGTCAAGGTTCCGATTCCTATTCAGGCTTACCGTATCTCCCGGCAGCAGCTCTCAAAGCGGAAAACCCCTATGTCCCGACCAGAGACATCGGAGCGCCCCAGTTTGTAGGTTTGCATCCATCCTTCGACGGACGTGGCACGACCATCGCTTTTCTGGAAAGCTCCCCATATTGGTCGCATCCTGTCTTCCAAGCCGGGCGCAAACTGGACGGCACCTTGGTCCCGAAGTTTGCTGGCGTTCTTAGCGGAGCGGACATCGGTATCCAGGGTGACCGCGCTCTGGTACGAATGAAGATCGAGGTAAGGGCAGACGGCGACGGTTATTTTCGGGACACAGAGGGGAAAGTCTATCGGGCGCCGGTACCGGGGAAATATCGCTTCGGGACTTTTCTGAGCGGAACAAAGGAATCCTATTCCGTCCTGTGGAACCAAATTCAAGGATTGGTCTGGATCGACTTGAATCAGAACGACAACTTTGCTGATGAACAGCCACTACCGGACGCCAATAAGCAGTTCAAGATTGTTTACCTCCCGGATGCGCGATACATCAGAGCACCCATTCAAGGAACCCCAGTTGTTGTAGCGATGGACGCTGGAGACGACGCCCTCCATATCTATGAAAAAGCAGCTTGGCATACAACGGCCTGCCTCAGCATAATGGCAGGCAACCACTTTTTGGGCGGCAAGGCGAACGGCGTTGCGCCTGGCTCGCAGTTATTGCCAGTCGTCTCCAATGGACCAACACTGCACAATGAAATCGAGACTCTGGTTCTGGCTGCCCAGAACCCGGCGGTCGACGTAGTAGGTCAGAGCACGTCAATTCGTTCGTTTCCGAATGCCGGTGAATCCTTTCTTGCACTGATGGTGAATCGCATCGTTGATGCGTATGGCAAGGCCGTCCTTACGGGCAGCGATAACTACGGATCCGGATTGGGGACTACTCAAGACTTTTCGAGTGCTAACAATGTATTGTCGGTGGGCGGCTACGTTGCTCCAGAAACCATGTCTGCATTCACGGGGAAGCAATTCAGAAACGATAAGCCGCTAGGTTTGGTAGCCTCATCGGGGCCAAGTGCGAACGGTGCCCTCAAGCCTGATTTCGTCACGCCTCTCTTGTCGCTGTTTGCATATCCTTGCAGCGGTGAAGAAGATGACCCACGCAACGCACGAGCGTTAAAGCTATTCCCATACCGTCTCCCAGCGTGTTACTCCGCCGGCGAAGGAACTTCATTCGCTGGGCCCATAGCTTCTGGGGTTGCCGCGCTGCTGATCAGCGCGGCAAAACAAAGTCACATATCGTATTCGCCCCGGCGACTGCGCTGGGCGATGCGGGCCAGCACAAAATATCTGCCAACGTATCCTGCCTATCGACAGGGCACTGGTCTGCTGCAGGTTGACACCGCATGGAAGCTCTTGAGCTCCAGCACTGCTATACCAGAAATCACTGCTGTCGGACCCGTACATCACGGAACCGGCCGTTTCTTAAGGACACCTGACCTTGGGCCGGGCCTATATGAACGAGAAGGTTGGACTGCAGGTCAGAGTGGCAAGCGAACTATAAACCTGACGCGCCGAACTGGCCTTTCGAGTCCGCAGCGCTATCGGGTTTCTTGGCTAGGCAACGACGGCACATTCCAGGTGCAGCCATCGGTGCAGTTGCCTTTGGGGGCGTCGGTTTCCGTACCTATTAGAATCCACCCGGAAAAGTCAGGTGTCCACAGTGCGATACTTAATCTCATAGATCCAAAGTCCGGCTATGCAATTTATCAGACGATGATAGTGATTGTTGCCGCGGACAGTCTGACTAGCGTAAATGAGTTTACCAGCGATAACCAGGCCACAGTGCGTTTGGAGTCCTTCCGGCCGTATTTCATTAGAGTCCCCAAAAACACATCCGCTTTGCGCGTAGAGCTTCAAGTTCTTCACGGCTCAGTAAGATTGCATTATCAAGACCCGGCGCCTCTTCATTGGGCTGAGCGGATGACGAGCTACCCGTATCTAGCACCGGTCACGGATCGAGAGGTACACCGAGAAGGAGATTGGAGCTATTTATTTGCGCGTCCCTTATCAGGGGTGTGGGAATTCCTTGTCGAGAATTCCGATGTCGAATCGGCAGATGAAGCCGCGTTTCGTTTGAAGGTGACCGCGTTGAATGCCGGTGTTGAGTTGGCTGAAGCGACAGCTGACGGGTCAGCTTGGCTACTGAAAGCACATTTTACGAATGTGGACGGAAGGTTGCTAGGAAGCGTTGTGCAAGGCGAAGTTGGGACCATGTTTCGGGCCGCCTCGTCAGTTCCTGCTTCGGGCCAGCCACGAGTCCTTAAAATTGATGTGCCCCCGGGAAGCACAAACCTTTTGGCAGAAATCGAAGTTCCGCCCGAGCAGAAGGATAACGTCGATCTTTATCTGTACGATTGTAGCAGTGGCCATTGCTACCTTTGGGACATCGCCATGTTTGGCGGATCTAAGCAGACGATCCTCGCGCGCAATCCGAAACCCGGCCTATGGAAAGCATTGGTCTTCGCTGAAAGGTCCGCCGGGAAAGACGTTTCGTTTTCCTATCGAGATGTGATTACTATTTCCACTTTGGGAAAAGTTCTGGGCGACACCAAGTCCGTGGAACGACGAGTCGGAGAAGAATGGACGGAAGACTTGCGAGTTGAACGCTCCACCGCACCTCTCGAGAGTCGCGAGTTGGTAGCCTGGATAGAGGTGGTTGACGGACGCGCAGAGGAACAGGAGACAAAGGCCTCCATTTATGAAGAGGAAAATCCGAAGGGCGGGCCCTGGAACAGGCCGGCCAGCGCTGGGGTCGAGATCCTACTGTTGCAACATGCAAGGCCTTGAGACGTTTCTTCTTCAGAGTGAATCAGCCAAACAGAAATCAGAAGTTTCGTCTCCAAAAACGGGGGCGGGCCGAGGTAATTGGCGCTAGTTATCATTCCCCTTCATTGACAAAGGTCTTCCGCACGCTACTCACGACCAATAGCTTGCGGTAGAGAATTCTGTCGGTAGTGAGGGCCTGAAGTCAAACCGTATCGTCCACGGGGAGGTTGGCTCGCAACAACTCGGAGGGCGTCGTGCAGAACGTTCTCTGCTGCATCCTTGGCTAAGGTTCCTGAAATGGATGCGCGTGTGGAGATGGCGGTCAGCCTAATGCATCAGTTGACGACGGACCAGCTTTCAATCCGGTCTCTGTCTAGAAGTGTGAACCTATCACCCACCCAACTAGGCGCGCTTTTCAAGAAGGAGACTGGCCAGTCTCCTATGCAGTACCTTAGGAAGCTGCGAATGCAGAAAGCTGAGCAGTTGTTAAGGAGCACTTTCCTTAGCATAAAGGAGGTTGCATCGCTAAGTGGGGCAAAGGATGTGAGTCATTTTGTACGCGATTTCAAGAAGGAACATGGCTTGACGCCGAAAGGATTTCGATTGCAATTCGTACAATCCGTCAAAGCTACGGTTCAGGCTGTGGGAGCTTCGAATAAGCCAACAAATCGTCGATTTCGCCAACAGAATCGGATGGACGATTAGAGCAGCTGAGGTCCATAAATCAACGTGTAATCTACATCGCGGTCGGGAGTTCTGAAGCACTGGCAAATCAATTAAGGAGTAAAACGAAATGGAAACACAAGGGCACAGAATCCATGAGGAGAACAAAATGAAAGACGGGGCTCTGAGAAAGTTAGGTCGGTGGAGCGCGAGTGGGGTCTTGCTCGCGGGGATACTGTATTCAATCTTGACGCTCATTGCTAAGCCCGTCTATGCGGCGAGTTGTGATTGTAACGAAGCAGCAGCTGATGCTGGTGAATTCTGTCTGGCTAACTTCGGTCACGCTAATTACTACGACTTCCAATGCCCAGTGGGGCCCGCTGGCGGTCCTTTTATCGCCCTTTGGAAGTGTTCGTATGAGCCGGGCGACATTACGCGTGGGGCCGCTTGCCCTGACTAAAATCTAACGGACATCGTTGCCAGGATTTTAGGGACACTGTAAGTCGAAGGCGGTTCAGCGATGCGGCCTTGGTCGGGATACCAGGCCGCGGACGTTCCGGTGGTCGCACTATTGAGGAGCCAAGTTGTGAATGCATCCGAAGAGATTTCGCCGAGCATATTAGGAAAAGGGCAGCCTGCTTCACGCGTAGTGTTAAGTATGATCGCGATTGCGCTTGTGGCGTCGATTGCGCTTAACGTCCTGCTGGCACATCGAGTCCGAAGCCTGACCTTTGCGCGATCGGCAAGAATGGCTGAGTTCCGACTTAACGTCGGCGCTACGGTTCCACCGATTGCGGCGAAGCGATTGGATGGGCAGCAGGACACAATCTCGTACGAAAACACTAGGGAACCGACAGTTCTCTACGTCTTTACACCAGCCTGCTCTTGGTGTGCGCGGAACATCGACAACTTCAAAAAACTAGTCCTCAAGGAGAGGGGCCAATTTCGCATCGTCGGTATCTCCTTATCACAGGAACGACTGAGCGAATACGTCGAAAAGAACGGATTGAATATACCAATCTATGTGGGCCTCTCTGAGGAAACGAAACGCGCTTACAAGCTAGGTAGCACACCACAAACCATCGTCATTTCTCCCGAGGGCAAGGTCTTGCAAGATTGGGCCGGGGCCTACGTCGGGGATCAGAAATCGCAAGTCGAAGCGTTCTTTCACGTCAGTCTGCCTGGTCTGAGGGATCTGCCGAAGGCGCAGGCCCCAAAAAACTGACACCCTTCGATAGAAGAAAAGGCTTGGAGCGGCGACATAAGTAATTGCGCCTTCCATTCGATGTCTTTTTTACTTTCTAACACTGAAGCACCGTTGCAACTTGCAGAGTCGTGCCATCAGTGCTGAGGAAGGCCTTTCAGTGAAGGAAGTCACGAAAGCCAATGATCGCGCGCGTATGGCATGGAGTTGCGCCAGAATCAAGGACCGAAGAACATCTCAGGTACATTCACGAGGAATTGTTCCGAGCGTATCGCGAGGCTGCAGGTAGCCGGGGCGCGATACTGTTATCCAGAAGACACGCCGATTGTACCGAATTCTTGCTCTTGTCCCTCTGGGAATCCGCATCTTTTCTGGAGTCTCTAACTGGGCCGGATGCTGAGGGAGCCTTGGCAAAGGAATTGATCAATCCTTCTCCAATGGTCAAGAACTACGAAGTCGTTCGGTCCACGCTGGGGTCAAGCGAGCAAGACCGCTGAACGCGCGTCTCTCGGATTTGCGCCATTCGCAAGAGACCGCTGTTTCTCGGCGTGACCAACCTCAGTGTTGGAGGGGCTTTCGCGCCGTTCAGCTTGCGGATCAACTCGGCTTGGGGCGTACCAAGCGTGGTAACAGGGCACTCTGATCTCGTTCTTGGCTTGTCTCGATGTCCCTTCGCAGACACTGTTCACGAGCGTTCCGTGGACAAAGATTATGATCGCCGTTTGTCCATCGCAATGATTCGCAACACGCCTTGGTGTCTTTGGTGTCTGTCTAGGCCCGAAATTGGTGCTATTTATGCGGAACAGTTGAAAGAGTTGCAAAAGACGAGACCGTAGAAATCGCCAGTATTGATGAGGTTTTCATGTAAGTTGGTGAAAGCATGCTAGGATGCGGGAAGCGGCCAGGTGAGTATCCCACCACTCTCACCTGAGGCAATCCCGAAGTCCCTCGACATGCCTTTCGCAACATCCAATAGCCCACAGTTATAGGGCCCTGCCAACAAAGTATTAGACCCACGTCCCGAATCCCGCTACGTTCCGTAAGGTTATTCTGCCCGCACTAGACTCCGACTGCCTCCAGTAGCGGAGAGACGTGACGGGCGACCGCCCACGAACAAGGGGGAACTACGATGGCTGCAGAAACGTCAGTCCTGGAAAGAGCACAAGAAGCGCTGGCTTTGAGTAAGTTGGAAGCGGCTCGAATGCTCGGCGTGAGCCTTCGGACGGTCGATCGGCTCATTGCGCTGAAGCATTTGCCAGTGCGCCGCCTGGGGCGGCGCGTGTTAATACCGCGCAATAGCCTTCAAAGTCTGCTGAGGGCCGATCATCCGACACAAGCCGCTTGATAATCTAGCTGCTAGATTATAGACTCTTGGTGTGTCCAAAAAAGACGCGCCAGGCGATGATGTACGGGAATTTCTCCGCAGGATTGGGAGGAAAGGCGGAAAGGCACGCGCCAAGAAATACAATACAGAGACATTCAGAAAATGGTCAAAGAAATCGGGAGCGGGACGCCCTCCGAAATCTAGGAAGGAGCAGCCGTGAGTCAGAGAGGAGTCTTTGAAAGGGAGCCAGGTTCGGGAGTTTGGTGGATCTGCTACTTCGACCGGTTCGGCAAGAGGCACCGGGAAAAGGCCGGTACCAAGAGCGTTGCCATCAAGCTTTACGGGAAACGTAAGCAACACGTGCTTGAGGGCAAGAAGCTACCAGAGAGCTTTCGCAAACCATCCGTCAACTTTCGTCAACTCGTTGACGATGCGCTTTCGTATTCGAAGAGGAACAAAAGGTCCTACAAGACGGATGTGCCTCGTTTTGCCAGCCTAAAGGAGTGGTTCGGTTCTTATCCTGCAGAGGAACTGACGCCCCAAGAGATTGAAAAGACTTTGGCACGGGCCGCAGAGAAAGGGAAGTGGGCGGCCTCTACCTTCAACCACT
>WNFO01017096.1_pt1 | contig 17054 bp, 26 predicted proteins | sample 5400251 | NCBI WGS metagenome assembly WNFO01 (sample SAMN13153354, study PRJNA577476) | soil metagenome | isolation source: 100 cm saprolite under Madrone tree | place: USA:California | collected 2016-06-14 | reverse complement strand
CCAACACATCAATTTGAAAGAATAATGAAACGGAAAAAAGTCAAATCGCACCCTGATCTTCTCATGGGCCTCTTGCCGATCGCCGCCCTTCTTCACCAGCGCCGTGATGATGTTCTCCGTGGCCATAAACGGAAGCTCCTGAGCTATGCGTCGCGCGATCACGCGCGGGTACACGACGAGCCCCTCTGACACGTTCTGCAACGTCGTAAGTACGATATCCGCCGCGAGGAACGCCTCGGGCAGCGTCACGCGTCGGTTTGCACTGTCGTCCAATGTGCGTTCGAACCATTGCACGGCTGCTGTCCCAAGGGCGTTCTGGTGTAGCACCATGAGGTGCCGTGCGAGCGAGCAGATGCGCTCCGAGCGCATCGGGTTCCGTTTATATGCCATCGCTGAGGATCCGATCTGGGTCGACTCGAACGGCTCTTCGACTTCCTGCACGTGCGCCATACATCAATCAATCTGTCGCAAGTTTGATGGTTAGGAGCAGGAGTTATACCTTGAGATGGGCAAGGAGGCGCAGATCTGTCGCGATTTTGTGCGCCGTCGCGCCAAAAGAAGCCAATGGTGCCAGGACATCAACATCGATCTTGCGCGAGTATGTCTGCGACGTGACTGGGTATGCATATGGGAAACCAGACATCTCTGTAACTAGTCGATCAAGTTCCTCTACCTATTATTGCAGGGGCTAATTCGAAGGGAAAAGGGTACCGTGCAAAGCCTGGCGCACCTTGTCGTGGTCACCATCAAACAGTGCGAGGAAGCTCGCCTGCGTTCCGGTTGTCCCTTTAACGCCACGGAAACCCAGATCGTCCCGCGCCCGCTTTATGTTGCGGAGGTCCCAGAGCAGTTCCTTGGAAGTGATAAAATATCGATAAGCAATGAGCCCTGTTGGATATCAGCACAGGGCGGACGGACTTGCAACCACAGAGTTGCGCGTTTGCCGACTGTGGTCAGCTGCGCAGGTTGAAAGTGTGTAAATCCCAACGTGGGCAAGTCGCGATACTGGCTCGCGAAAGCGGCGAAGCGGTTGATCACGACCGCGAGTTTCTTGAAGACGAGAGTGAGAGCGGTGCGGATGAAGATGAGGTCCGCGTTGCTGCGATGGTGAGTCAGTAACTTAGAAAGACGAGACATTGCATTGATCGTGCGCACTCTGTAACATAGCAAGACGTCGCGCCGAGGCTATAGTTACAAGCCCGTGGTTAGAAAGTGGTGGGCCGCACGAAATTTCAAGACATACTGGATGATCCCGGCTGCAGATGGTGCAACTGTGCCAAATGTATGCACGTGCGCCATGACATCGTGGCGCCTCTTCTTTTCCTCAGCCCCGGCAACCTCGAACTGTTCCGCATCCAAGTGCTAGGCGAGTGTTGGCGAGCATCCCATATACTTTGGGCTATAAAACGTGACGCACTAGATTTTGCTTCATCTCGTCAATCGCCATGTCTGAGATAGGCGAACCGAGCTGCTTCTCTGCGATCGCGAGCCAGAGCCAGAGCTTGCGCCAAGTGTGGAAACGGTTCTATGTCCAGGACGCTGAGGTGATACGTGGACAGATTAGGGAGGCAACTGAATACCTCTGCAGAGAACAGATGCGCCATTTCCTTGCTGGCATAGCGGCTGCGGGGGTCTTAATGTAAAAATGACTTGCTTAAGGGTGAGTACGAACCTAGAGAGGGGTGTCTGGTAAGTATCGTGTTCAGACATGTCAGAGATGTACACCAGTGCGCGATGGATAAGATAAGATTCAGATCCCGTGACGTGGCCATGAAGAACACGTCGGCGTGCCATTGAGCGCCGTTGCATAGAAAACCACTTCCACTTGAACCCGACTATCATAAATGCTACCATTGTCACCTCTCTGACCGGAATATTTTACCATGAATGCGTTTGGCCGAAGATTGGCAATCCTCTCTCTCTTCTCCCTCTTCCTTTTCTCTTCCACAGCCCTCGCGACGACCGTGCTGGCAATAGACTATGGCTCCGACTACATAAAAGCATCCCTCATCAAGCCGGGCATGCCCTTCGACGTCCTCTTTCCCAACGTCGCACCGTCAACGCGCTTTACCGCGGCCATCCGCAAGGGCAGCAGTGTGGCTATGGACAGCGGTGTGATGCCTGCGATGTGGGACGTTGAAGAGCTCGTGGCAATGCAGCTTGCATACATACGCGCGCTTGCAGTGAATACGGCAGGCCCCGGCGAGCGCGTGCAGGACGTCGTAGTGACCGTTCCTGCGTTCTTCTCGCAGTTCGAGCGCGACGCGATCGCTGACGCCGTCGAGCTCGCCGGCCTGCGCCTCCTCGCGCTTATGAACGATGGTGCCGCTGTCGCGGTCAACTACGCCATGACGCGCCAGTTCCCCCAGCTGGAACGCCATATCGTGTATGATGCCGGTGCGGCCAGCACGCGTGCGACAGTCGTTACTTTTACCGGACAGGGGAAGAAGCAGGATGCTACACTCATCACGGTCAATGGTATCGGGTACGACCGGTTCGCTGGCGGCACGGAGCTCGACCGCCGTATGCGGGAGATTCTTGTCGAAGAGTTCGAGCATAAACACGGAGTGAGGATTCGCGATGATCCCAAAGCCATGATGAAATTGTGGAAGGAGGCTGAGCGCCTTAAAGCTATCTTGAGCGCGAACACCGAGGCGTCTTCGCGGGTACGTCTCGCCTTGCCTTCTACACAAAGGGGCTTTTTTGCTAATGGATTATCCCAAGGTGGAAAGCGTATATAACGACATTGATTTCAGCATGAAGGTAACACGTCAAGTGTTTGAGAGCACTTGCGCAGACATGAAAGTTCGGTTTGTGCAACCCATTTACGACGCACTGGATAATGCCAATTTAACATTGGTACGTCGTGTGTTGCTTATGCGACATAGGAGTGCATCGCTAATAATAGAATTAATAGGCGGATGTAGATTCAGTCATATTGACGGGTGGGGCTACGCGTATACCGATGGTCAGGGCTGCGCTGGCAGCAATCGTGGGAGAGTATGTTCACCAAGTGTTTTTGTATGCGCACCGCTGATGATTGAATCCTCTCAGGGAAAAGCTCGCTATGAACGTGAATTCGGATGAAGCCGCCGTCCTCGGCGCCGCGCTACACGGTGCGACTCTCTCGAGGCAGTTCCGCACCAAGAACATCAAACTCTCAGACGTTGTTCCCTACGACGTACAGGTATCCTACCTCGCTGAAGCAAAACCCACGGATGTGCCTGACACACCACCGCGCACGATCACGTCGCTCGCGTTTGCGAAGGGTTCGCGTATGGGCACGCGCAAGATGCTCACGTTCAGGCGCAAGGACGACTTTTCTCTCGCATTTTCTTACAAAACGCCGCCGGCGAGCGAAATTCCCGTCGAGCTGCTTGACGTGCGTATCTCAGGCGTTGCGGAGGCATTGGCGAATATAACAGAGGCGGGTGGGGTCGACCCAGTTATCAAGGCGACCATTCTGTTCTCCGAATCTGGTTTTGTGTCTGTGCCCGAGGCTATTGCGTATGCTGACATGAAGGATGATTCTCTCGCGGGTGTGTACTCGCCAAGTTTCGGCTCGGGTTGACAAGGAGTCGCTAATTATATATGCAGGGAAACTCAAGGGCTTGTTCGGTGATGGCTCGTCTTCTGCGGAGGATGGGTCAACTTCAACCGTAGATTCGTCCGCCTCGTCTTCTGCACCTAAAACAACTAAAGCGCCTGTCACGCCGAAGGACATCACAGTTCCACTGAACGTGACCGTCAAATTTCCGTCTGTTGCACCCATGGGACTCGAGCAAAAGCGTGAAGCACGGCAACGGTTCGTATACTGTCGTTCTATATGCCTACATTAGCCCTGAGACGGAGACGTTTGCGCAGATTGATCATGATGGAAGCCGAAGAGGCAGCCATCGCCGCTCGAGAAGAACAGCGCAATATCATCGAGGGTTACTTGTACAAGCTACGCGACTTGCTCGAGAGTGATAGCCAACATCCGTTCGTCAGGCACTCGCAAGAGTCTGAGCGGCGAGCGATGGCGCGCCAGATGAAGGACGTATCGAGCTGGTTCCATACGCATGCGGATGATGCACAGACAAAGGATTTTGTAGAGAAGCGCTCGTCGCTGGAGTGGGTCACTTCATAGGTTTCAACGTATTGGATATGCGACGCTGACTGTTCGTTTTTCAGGACGTTAGAACGACCAATCGTACACCGCATCAAAGAGATTGAAGAATTTCCACAAGCGCTAAATATCAGCCAGATGTGGAATTGGCGCACACGACTATTCTTGTCTGAAGCTCGTGATAATCTGACTGCGGAGGAACGGGCAGGCACCCCCGGACGATATACCAAGACAGAGCTGGAGGAGCTGGAGAAGACATTGAGAGAGCACGAGACATGGCTGAATGAGCGGGTGGAGAAGCAGAAGAGCGTGCCGATAAACCACGATCCGGTGATCAAGACTGGGGAGATGCGGAAGCGGGCGAAAGTGTTGGAGACACAACTACAGCGCCTGTCACAGAAGAAGCTGCCACGAGTGCGGCCAAGCAGCAGCGGTACGACGCAGATTCCACTGCCAACGGATGAGGGGGCGAGTAAAAGGCACGACGAGTTGTAGTACGACTACCCTGTGTGAATAGATTGCCTTTTACGAGAGTGGTGGTGATCTGAGCAGCGCCTCAGCACCGCAAGGGCATATCAGCCTACACCCTTTTCACTCCCCTTTTCTTTTCTTTTCCTTTCCAACACACTCACACGGCCGAATCGCTGCACAGATAACGCTCTTGCTGTCCCACCTGCAACATGTCCCGCAGCAGCGTTGCTAGCTCCGCTTTCTCGCGCGAGCGACGTATGTCCAAGCATCGGGTCACAGACGAAGACCTCTTCAAGTGCGTCATTTCCATGTTCATTTTAACGTGCCTCATTGAACAACATCGTCAATCTCGCTCAGCTATGTCCTCCGAGTCGCGTAAATAATCTTGCCATATATCTCGCAACCAATGATTGGGCTTAATGGGATTTAAATTTCCCAGGTTCCTGAGTTACCTCATCCTCCCGAAACCCACCAGCTCTACCACCACCAACATTAGCGGCGCTAGCGGCAACGCTGCGAGCAATGGCGAGACGCCGCGCGAGAAGGAGCGCGAGCACTCTTCGTCCCGTATTTCGGGCGCGATCTCGTCTTCGATCACCTCTATAGGTGACGTATTCCGCGACGTCACCGCTCGTGACGGGAGCAAGAGCGTCAAGTTTCCAGAAAAGCTTGTAAAGGTTTTGGAGAATAGATTGGAGAATATCGCCATGGGGAAAGACTCTGTGTGCGTACTTTTCTTGCCTGCCCCTCCTACCCCCGGTCGCTTCTTCTCTGTGTTAACCCCCTTGAAAAGTTATTCGGACCAGCTCCTTCGAAGAACAATGGCTGTCTTCTATGGCCAGTTCAAGGTGGATTCGTTTCGGCGACAGATGAAGGAGAATAGGAAGATCGAAGAACTCATTTTAATGTTTGCGACGCACGCGACGAGCGTCCTCAGGAAGGACCCAACGCTCGCCGCAGACGGCAAGTGGAACGTGGAGCTGAACAACCATATTGTACAATTCGTCAAGCTCCTGCGCGAGTCGCTACGCAGCGTCAGCCACGTCTCACCTGAACTGACTGCCCGTCTGGACGTGTATGCCGCTAAGCTCGCCCCCACGGAGCGTGCAGCACACAGTGACTCTGGCTACGATTCCTCCTCGACGTCGAACCGCGATCCCATTTCTCCCTCGCCCGCACCCGGTCCCTCCTTGAACGTGGCCGACATGTCGTTGGTCAACATCGTCGCCAAGTTATTCAAGATTCGCCCCGACGTTCTCCAACCCGAGCTTGAAGGACTCAAGGGCATATGTACCGAACGGGTACGTAAGCAAGTTTTTATTGTCTCACACAAAGCGAAATCGAATGATATTTGGTATAGGCCGCACTGTTAGATCTGAAAGTGCGCTAGAACGACGATTTTCTTCGTCCTCGAACCGGCAATCCTGATTTTTTTGAGTCTATATAGACATGTCTGAAAAACATTGCCGCCAACGAGCCTTTCCCCGGATGTCGAGAAGACTTCGATACCGAAGCCGCATGGCATCACTGGAAGACCCTCGAGACATCCCACCTGTCACAACTTATGGTTATTCTCGTCCAGTTCAACCCGGAGCTCGCTAAATCTACGCCTACCGATGTGCTGCCCAAACGATCGTCGGTACGAGGGTCTCTACACAACCCCGCAGGGCGCAGTGGCTCTATTAGCAGCCGGAAATCTCTTATTACATTAAATGTCACAGATGCAGATGTCAATGCCGACGAAGACGATGACGAGGTTCAAGTGGGACACAACTTTACGTTTATTCCACCAAATCCCAAGAAGTACTATAGGCGGCTCTTGGAATTATGTCTCGATGCGGACCTCGCGGCGATGCATGACCCAAATGTCAATGACGATGATCAAGTGTCGCTTGGTATCTTATCACCTCCTCGTATTGAACTCATCAATGAGTGCGCTTTACGGTGGAGGATCCCACAGACGTATCGTGCTGCGTGCTTTTTGGACCTCATTAAGCATTTGTACGAACGCAATGAAGTTCCCTTGGACTGTGTACCAGAAGCATTTGGAGGTATTGGCAAGGTCATGCACGAGATCAGTTTTGATAAGTGGAATATCAATGATGTATGTTTCTTTGGTTGTATCCAAGCGGCAATGACTCTGACTCTGTGCAGGCCGAATACCTTATCACCGTCTACGGTGGTCTTGTCAGTACATTCCTGGCGTCAGTATATCATTCCATGGAGGCGCTACCTGACCTGAAGAAGGACGACGTACTACATTATCTCGACGTGCTGGCTCAGGTCAAAGAAACAGGCCTCCTCGAGCGTTTCGACGTCGATATCATCGCTCGCGTGCAAGATATCAAGGTGCGGGTGCGGGCGGTTGGAGTGGACTGGTATCAGCGTCGGACCCAGGAATTGCAATCTACTCCTGGCGTGAACCGTGCGCTCCCACTTCTTTTAATGACAGATGACATCGAGAAGCGCGCAAAGGCGCTGGACAAGCGCTTCCCGGAGCCGATCTTGCACCACGTACCTGTGGACGGGAGTCCTCCTATCGGTGTAGATGTGGTGTCGCTGCTTGTGGAGGCGACAGTACCACTCCTCTTGCGTGACCTGGAAGCGTCGAAGAAGAAATTGTTCGAAGGTTCGATGAACGGTCCGACGCCAGACGTGCCTATACAGGACATTTTCTCGCTTTATAGGAGAACGAGGGCGATGTTGGAAATCTTCGAGGCATTTTGCCCAGAGTGAGTCCTCAGTAAGAGAATTTGGGGCTGAGATTGGGTGGTTGACTGTATTCATTGACATAGACATCCCCCAGAGTTTGACATTGACTCCTACTTTGAGCCATATGTGCGGCAGTGGCTTATTGATACTGACAATAAGACAGCGCAATGGGTACAGGCGGTACGTTGCCGTTAGTCCCTTTCATGTCGAGCCACTGTTTCGCTGATATTACTCCTGCCAGGCGATCACAGCAGACAAGGTCAGTTCATCCAGCGAATAAGGCATAGACCAATACTGAAAATTTACCACTCAAAGTTTGAACGGGAAGGGGACGATGGATTCAGTTCTTCGATCGTTGACCTTTTCGATTCTTTGCGAAGTCCGATCACGTTTTTACAAGACTTGGAGTGGTCCGACGAGTACCAACAGGCGCGGTTCTTCACAAGCCTGGCTAAAGTGGGTTTTATGCTGCCACGTCAAAAGAGGTTTCTGACTGACACTGCATTTTGTGTTCAGACAATTAGCAAGGCCGTCGAACAGTATTGCCGAAGTATCGAGGAACTTTTCATGACGGAAATGTTCCCTCGGCCAACAGACTACCTCCAGCCTCAAAAGTCTTCAGCATGGCTTGAAAAGGCAAAGCAGTTGACTCAAGGTGAGAAGAAGATTGAGCCGTTCAACTTCCAGCCCGCGTCCTGCGTCAAGTTGAATAATGTCGATGGAGCACGGAAATTGCTGGATAACATGTATAATCAGATTCAAGCGGACAAGCTTGCGGAAGTCATCGAAACACAAGCACCGCCAGTTCCCAGTAAAAATGAGAATCCGCGCTTCCTGTTTACGGTCAAGATTGTCATGGCCGAGAATCTAGTGCCATTAGACAGTAGCCCGTCATCGATGCTGGACACCTTTGTCACACTAAGTGATCAAGATGGACATCGCATGGCGAAGACGCGAACGATATACGAAACTGTCAACCCTCGATGTGGGTGCATTTCCCCTTTCATCCGATAGAATTCAGTTTGGGACTTGCCGCATTCTGACGTGTGGGTTCATAGGGGACGAGACTTTCGATATATCTGTAGAGAAGGCCCTCTGGTTGATGGTCAGCATTCGCGATCGTGCGCTTGTGGGTAAGCACGACACGGTCGGGAGAGAATACATCTGCCTGGATCCGAAGCGGTTTGGGGACTTCCTTGTGCATGACTTGTGGCTTAATCTTGATACGAGCGGGCGTATCCTCCTCCGAGTGAGTATGGAAGGCGAGAAGGACGACATCCAATTCTACTTTGGTCGTGCCTTCCGATCGCTGAAGCGAAGGGAGAGTCAAAGCTGGACTACAACAAGGCTCTTGGGAACGTAAAAGAACTGTATCGCACAGCGCTTGGCGGCAATGCCTCTGAGGTACAGATTCCACTACCTACAGACGAGAAGCCGCGCGTCAAACCGGGCGAGCTCACGGACGTCGAGATTGAACACGCCATCGCCGAACTTTTTGACTACTTCGAGGCGAACCTGCAGACATTGAATACTTATCTTGGGGAGTCAACAAAGGAGATTGTCATAACACGTGTCTGGAAGGAGGTCTTGACCACCATAGAGGGCCTGCTTATTCCACCACTCTCAGAGGCACCAAGCGATATGAAGCCACTGATGGATAAGGAGGTAGATATCGTCTTCAAGTGGCTCAAGGCACGTCTCATCTCCCAATTGCGTGAAAGGACGGGCATATGACCTACCTATCATCTAGTTCTTACGAGACTTTTTCTACGCTGAAGGAGGGGGACTCCCACTTGAGAACCTACAGAACCAGAAATATCGGGACATTGTCTCAATTCGATTATACTACGACTGGGACACGTGCGTCCTTTTACCCTGTGATGTAGATACATACCCGGCTGATTGGGTTCGTGTTTCTGGCAGGGACATGCTTATGGAGGAGTGTGTTCGCGCTATGCAGCAGACACTACGCGGGGCGCCTTCCATCAAGAAGCGTGCAAAGACCGTCTATTCACAGCGGAATCTTGGGACTATCAAAAATCGCAAGAGAGAAAAGAAAGAGGAGAAAGAAGTCGGTGGTGGGGAAACAATCATGCGCATTCTCCGGATGCGGTACGTTCTGCCTACACAAAGCTCGGCTTTTTTTTTCTCGACTTTCACTGAATTGGTCACCCGGGCCCTCCAGACCAAATACGTCCGACTTTATCGCGCAACAATTACAGATTTTGGCGACGATGCAGGCCGAGCAGGAACAGCGGGAGCGCCAACAGCAGAAGCGGATGGTCCAGAGGCCAGGCAGTGCAACACGCATCCCAGACGTACCAGCTGTGCCAGAAATACCTCCTTGACCTTTGGGGAGGAGAGATTACCGTACATCCCCATCCCCGGTAATATCAACTCTTTTTTCTTCTTTCGTCGTTGTGGATACCTTTGCGCACGAAATTCCATACCATCCATCCAATCATCCCTGCTTCTGCTCTGCTCTCTCCTCGCTACGTCAATTCTTTGAGTTCTTTATTTATTATAACCGTTGTCTTTTTTTCTTTTCTCTTTCTCATGGTCTGACTATCACACATTTCTTTTTCTTTCTTTCAGTTTCTGATCGAGTGCAACTTTACGAATGTTTTTGGACAACTAATGAATTATGAGTGCAGGGAATTACAGCGCACACATCTCATTTTCGACTTGACGTGTCAAGAATCGACGTCGCTTGCCGGTCTATTTGGCAACTCTGAAGTGTGTGATGTACAATTAATATTGGAATGCGAGCATTGAGGACTCGGAAAGTATCTGTAGTTTGTACTCTGACCGTGATTGTTAAATGTACTCATTGACACGGCTGCATTCCCACAAATAGTGGGAAGTTTGGTCAGTTGGAACCGAGGATGGCGATATCGTACAGTACGGGGAAGTATCCCCTATCTCGGCAATAAGAGAGAGGCACACACACATCGGCAGCGCCCACCATCAACTCGGACTTGGGTTCTTATTCCCTTTACGGCAACTCCCTTTTACGCACTGACATCTTTACCGTTTCACCTTGACATTTGGCTCAAAAAAAACTCCTGGGGGGGGTTTTTTTTTCGACTAATTGAGAACAATCACTACAGTTATGCTTTCTCTTTCTAAATCCTTCCCTTTATTCACCTTTTGGTTTTAGACTAGGTACAGTGATAGTGCCCATGCCATGTGCTCTCTCTTGTATTGTATACTTACTACTGCATACTGTACAAATACTGTAACCTCGTGAAGAGCTCGATTCACCACAATATTGGGTCATGTACACCAGAGAGTGTGAGTACATTTACTCTTCGGCAAGCCCTTACAGGATCTAGCGCGAAACGATGGCAGGTTTGAGCTACTTAATTGTCATTTATCAACCCGATATCCCCGGCCTGAAACACGGCCCAGAATGTCGAGAAAATCGCATGATTACTACATCAGAAAAAACAACGACGATTGAGTACAGTATAAACATCGCCATCCCTGTAACAAACACAAGCGTTGCTACTGAAGATAGCGCCGAGATCAAAAAATTATGGTCATTGTTATACCACCAAGATATCCTTTCGTCGAGATCAGATAAATCGTTCTTCTTTTTTTGGACTCAAGCTGGTGAACCAGCAGCCTTGATAACATCCGCAGCCTGCGACAAAAAATGAGCAACGCGTCATTGAGAGGGATAGACAGAGTGAATCAACCAATCACTCACTTTTTCAGCAATGGCGAATACGGTCGCCAATGGTGCCACGGAAAAGGTGAGCGGGATGACGCTGGCGTCTACGACGCGCAAATTGGCCGTGCGATGAACCTTGAAGTCGGGCGCGACGACACCTTGACAATGAAAGGGAAAACACAAACATAAATAAGATGGTGAACGTCGATTCGCAGTTGGGGTGCAGGGGAAGCGAATGTTTGTTCTACCCACCGCGTAAGTACTCGGGTGCGAGCGCGGCCGTTCCTATAGGATGGAAGGTCGACTGTTGCGGCGCAAGGTGATCGGTCAGTATGTCCCGAATGATGATAGGGAGGGGGAGGGGATGGCAAGATTTACGATTGCATTGGAGCGAGTGTACGCTGCCCATTCGTCGAATGTGTTGACGCGGTCGTGTCCTGGAACGTTCTCTTTGACGAGCAAGTCGTTAATCGGTTCTGCATGCATCCACTTGCGGAGCCATGCGGTGGTAATGGCATGGAACGCAACGTCTGTTGGAAGCCATGTATTAGGAGGACTGATTAATAAAATTGTCGATAGGGAGCCGACCGAATTTATGACCAAAATATTTCGGGTCGATTGTGGGGGGAGAAAGGGGATCAGGAGAGTTGATGTGCTTCCAAGTCATGTTAATAAATCATCGTCAAGATGAAGACCACTGGCAGCCTTACCACTGAGCCGCGTGTAAACGGATGCTGCAATCGATACATCAAAGTGAGTCACGAGAACCGGAGAAATAAGAGCCCCGAGTAGGGGTGCATACCAGATGGAAGACGATCGGCGTCGCGTAGGGAGTATCGGGGCTTGGCGGCACCGACGTCGCGCCTCCCGCAGAAAGCAAGAGGAACTCTGCCCATCCGATCTCGCCCTCGTGGAACCATTTACGCAAGAGCTCGTACTGAACGGCCTGAAGGGGAGACAAGTCGCTACCGACCGGCGATGGGATGAGCGAGGAGAGCAGCTCTATCTCCTCTTTTGTAAGGACGGATTGCAGTGGGACACTGCCGGTGGCAGCAGTATCATAGGTGAGGATACCCGTCTTGGCCTCCGCGCTTCGTATATCATCAGCGCGAGCTAGAGGAAGGAGGATACCTGAACTACGTACTGTAAGGCCAGCTGCTGTTGGGCAAAGGTGGCATTGATGCGCATCTCGTCTATTTGTAGGCAAAGGCCGTGGATGAGACGCGTGGATCAACAGGAAAAGACAGACGGATATGTACCGAGCGTCTTGACGTGCTTCTTCGCGACATAGTCAATCAGAGTGTAAGTCTGGTCAAGCAAGTTCTCTCCAACGCCGGGAAGATCAATGAGAGTTTCGATCCCGAAGCTTTTCAGCAGGCTCCTATCACCGATCCCGGACAGCTCTAGAAGCTGAGGAGTCTTAAACGTGCCTGAAGGCGTCAAAATCATTCAATCCGATGACCACATAGCGCGAAGAGAAGGGAGAGGGAGATGACGCACCTGCAGACAAGATGACCTCCCTCTTCGCTTTCACCTTGTACTTCTGCCCACCCGACACAAATTCAACCGCCTCCGCAACTCGGGGCGTCTTCTTATTCTGGGTTCCGACGCTCTTGAACAGAACCTTAGTAGCCTCCGCGCCGGTGAGTACGACGAGGTTCTTTCTGTAGGCATTTGGCTCGAAATACCCCGTGAGCGAAGAGGACCGAGTTCCCGATCGCGGGTCGACCGCACGGGCGGGAGTAAAGAACCCGGTGGCATTGCCAGTTTCCTGCAAATTGGAGCGAAACGTTTTTAGTTTCAGTTTCCAGGGGCTGTGTGGGATGTGCCAGTGGGCCCAATGCCAAAAAAACCCCCCTAGTTCCGTTATTAGGAAATATGGACTCACGGGGTTCGAGCTCGTACGGGCTCCGAGGTTATTCGCAGCCGCGACAGATTCCTCGATCAGACCAGGATAGTAGTTGTTGTAACTGATCTGCATTGGCCCGTTCCTACCGAACACTTTCCCGAGCTCGTGGTCCTTCTGTCCGCCCGGGAATGTCTTGACTGGAGGACCCGTCCAGTTCTCGGCTTTGTGGTAGTAAGGCTCGAGTGCGTCAAAGGACCATGTGGGTCCATTTCCCAGCTCGGTACCCCACACGTCGAATTCCTCTCGTGAAGGACGTTGCCACAGCACGTCGCTGATCATACTCGAACCCCCAAGTACGCGCGCACTATATAACCCATCCCGCGATTGTTAGTCTCCAAAAAAACAGACGCAGAGAGAAACGGACTGAAGAAAGTGCGATGAACGTTGACACAAAATGACAAAACTTACACGGTCTCCTGCACAACGCGTCCATCCAGCCCCTCCTGCGGCACACTCTTCAAATTCCAATCAAACTTCGCATCTCCAAACACAAGTCCATAATTCACGATCAAGTCGATGCGAGGTTCTTCCCCAGGTGCGACGTACCCGCCCGCCTCAAGCACGCCCACACGCACACGCTCGTCTTCCGACAGCCGTGCGGCGACTACAAGCCCGGCCGTACCACCGCCCACGACCACATAGTCGAATTCCTGCGCTACGAACTCCTGCGCGGAGGACGCGAGCGCAGTCGGTCGCCGTGTAGGGGACTGCGACACGGGCACATTGACACGGGCACCGGATGAACCTATGCCACCCAGTCCCGGCAAGCTGGGTGCGTAGTAATATGCGCCTAGCGCGGCAAGAGCCGCGACCGACGAGAGCGTTATGATCCCACGAGACATCTGAATCTGAATCTTCTGCTTGCAAGTATCGTCTGGCCCAGGACGGTGTCGAGCCGAGTGCGTGCGTGAGTCTGGTAGAACAGTATGTGGGTTGAAAGGATAGGGTAGGGGACTAGTGGTAGCCGAAGAAGACTACCGCTCTGGCACGGCGCAAACCCTAGGGGTTAGCACACGCAAAGCCTGCTTTATATGATGTACACGCAGAGTCCGGAGGCGAACTAGGCAGCGAGGCGGGTGAGGCCTTACGTGACGAGGTCCGAGTGTCCCCGTTTCTCCCGAACAGAACTTGGGGTAGGCCGAGAAGAGTGGAAATTGTGCGATGCTGTCTTGCTTTGCCGGATGGTCACGACCAGCTCCTTCAGGTCCAGGGGCTTTACAGCTCATACAGCGCCTATCGGAGTGCAGTCGGCTGTTTAAATGTTAACCTGTCTACTGGGTAAGGCGTAAGGTACTGTAAGCAAGTGAGAGCGAACCAAAGTTGAACTTGGGCGATGTGCTTGGGTTGTCGACCAAGACAACACTCACTCAGGCTAGCAGGCAGTTCTTTTATCACCCGTTTATTACTTCGTTGGCCCCTCCTGGCCTCGCTCTCCTTGCCATCAGAAATTGCGCTCTAGATGATATGCCGTGCGGATCCAAAAACTTGCTAACATTGACCAAGTAGCCGATTCTTGGGTTGAGGCTGGTTGTACTGCTGTGTACCCCATAGCGTAAAATTGGGATTTGTGTACGCACCGAGGTACGCATCGATGTAGGCCTTTGTGGGCCGGTCTGGTGTGTCGCACCCGATGTTGTGCGCATTCGAAGGCTGGTATACACGGACATAGTCAACGAGCATCGTTGCCGGGTACGTCAGTGTTGAAAAATCGACACCATGCGCAAAGCTAGGTGAAAGACCCAGGTTCATGATGATATACTTAAGGAACCATTACGAACGTGAGTCCCTCTTCACTGAGCAGGGAATATAGAACACACCATAGGTTCAGTCGGGATGGGTCGGACACCGATCTCTGTTGCACTATCGGCGCTTAGCCCGGCAGCTTTCAGCCCCCACGAAACGGTATCGTTGACAATCCAATTGATATACCCCGAAGTACTAACCCAGCTATTTAGCACCACCACGCTTGTAGTGACCACAAGGGACACCCACCCTGTAGCATATTCGTAGCCATAGACAGAAAAGCATCCGGCCTCGAGTTCGTAACAATCCGCGTTTGTGAACGCCAAGCCACTAGTAGTTTGCTGAAATGCGCCTGCCAGTAGTTATAGCTCTGGTATTAGGGACGCCGCAATGAACGGGCGAAAAGAAGCACGCACCGCCGATGTACGAATTTAGCTGAGTTACACTTGGATCTCCAATATATAAATTGCTCGAAGTGTTTTGCCATGCGTATTGTGCCTGGGTTCATCACGAGTGCTCTATTATCCTCAGCAGACTGTTGCCTGGCGAAAAACTTACATTAAACGGTGCCCATTGGGCGGACTGCGATACCTGCCCTCGTTTACCAAAAACGAGAGCTTCGAACAGATCAATTTCGGGGGCAGAACGGCCGACATAAGAGCCGTCCTGACGCTGAGGGCCTGGATGTGCCTCGCCGGGACAGGTACATGCCGACAAGCGTTGGCCAGGGAGCATGGACTACATGATAAAGCATGGATGGCTATCAGCTGGCTCGCGTATAACGTGAATGGGAAGAATAACCACGCACAAGTACATTGTTGTGTTGAGGGTCACCGTTCTCAACGGCCGCGAGGGGGGTTTGAGTTCCAGGGTAGACCTGACCCGGAAGTGTACCAACATCACATGAGTCGTAGCTGTAAGGCCACTAAAGCTGCTTCAGTAAAGTAAAACTAGTACGAAAAGACGTCTTTACCAAGCCATCAACACTAGCACCGTAACCGGCACGGCCTTTTTGTTTGCAAAAAAATCGTCAAAACGTAGAGCAATGCGAGTAGGGGTATATATACCTAAGTTCCCCATCGTCCAGATAGCAGGCCAAAAACCACTAAAAGCAACTGAATTCCACTAAAACTTATAAGTATCGCCATAGACTTACGGCTTCTTGCTGCTCCCAGGAAGTCGTACAGAGGCTAGAAAGCAGAAGATACGATGTCACGGCAATTGGGTCGATAACAAAATCCAACTCACCTTCAATCATGCCCCCAGTGAAGCAGAATTTGTTCCTATGCGAGAGCATCGTCGTCTGAAGATAGAGGATACATTATTACCAATACTCACCATGATTGGAGCTGCCAGCAAAAAATTAATATTGATCACTGAAGCTAAGGATCTGGCCGTACCATGCCTGAAACGTAACTCATGTTGTGATTGTTGATTGGCTCCGCAATGTCGATCGTGAGCCAAAGGGACCCATTTTTCGTATAGGCTTGCTTCGGATCATACCATTCCAAGTCGCCCTAGCACGCGTGTTGGTACTGGGTGCAAGACAGGAACGGGTAGACTCACAGTTTGCCAATAATCCAGATTAACTGCTTCCCAGTATGGATCATCCCCAGGCCAGAAGGTTCGCCCATCGACGTTAAACTCATCGGAGAAGACGAGATCCCAATGTTGCGTGGGGTCCTGAAAGGATGGCTTTGTGTATGCGCTTTGGGGCGTCGCGGGGTCGATAATGCCGATATTGTTGATTAGCTTGGGGACCTGCCCACTGCCATTTGTACCACCATAGTTGAAAGCGCCTTGTTTTGACTGGTGCTTCGTTGTGAAGTGGCTGTAAATCGGATAGCCAGCACTAAAAAGGCGCATTGGTCGGTGGTGACTTGTGGGGAGGAAATAATTAAAAAACGACGAACAAGAGCATGAGTATCCCAGACGCAAGGATTAAGAGGCAACCGAGATTAGCAATGCCACGCGCAGTGAAGATGTGGCCACCAGCGTCATAGTGACGATCGCGTTTCGGGTCCGGATTGTGAAGATAATCGTCTGGCTCTCGTACATTCATCGTGAGAGCGCCGAAACCCCACTCAGCGGGATCGGGTGCGAGTGCAAACTAGGGGAATCGAGAAATTAGCATTGGGAGAGGGCAAGAGAAGTGGAAGTGACGGAATCACTTTGTCTGCTAAAGAGGGTGCCTTGAGAAAGAGATTGCACGTGAACTGAACTCAGCTCAAACGAGACGGAGGAAGCAAGAAGCTTACGGGAGACGCAGCACGGGAAGGAGGACCTGATATAAGGCTACCCTTGGGAAGAAGACTCGTAGACGAGGTTGCCATTTCGGGCCTTTGGTAGGCAGCGTGTGGAGGGGGCATGGTGGGCAAGCGAAGACACTGGACAGAGGATTGGATATTATGGCTGGTATTCGGGTGCTATGTTTA
>WNFO01003744.1_pt1 | contig 17055 bp, 17 predicted proteins | sample 5400251 | NCBI WGS metagenome assembly WNFO01 (sample SAMN13153354, study PRJNA577476) | soil metagenome | isolation source: 100 cm saprolite under Madrone tree | place: USA:California | collected 2016-06-14 | reverse complement strand
CGGGTTCCGGGTGAACCCGCACGACATTCCCTCGCCCCTGGTCGGACGCCCCGCCACGCCCTTCGTGCTCCGCACCTTCGACGGCAGGGACCTCTCGCTCGCGAGCCTGCGGGGCCGCGTGGTCGTGCTGAACTTCTGGGCCTCGTGGTGCTACCCGGCGTGCTACGAGGAGGCGCCGGCCCTCGAGCGGTCGTGGCGCGCCTACCGCGACCGCGAGGTCTCGGTCGTCGGCGTCGCGATCCAGGACCAGCCCGACGCGGCGCGCAAGTTCATCGCGGACTTCAGCCTCTCTTTCCCGAACGCCCCCGACCCGGACGGAAAGGTCTCGGTGGACTACGGGGTGTACGGCGTGCCCGAGACGTTCTTCATCGACCGCGCCGGGCGGATCCGTCTCAAGCAGACCGGCGCCGTGAGCGACGACCTCTTCCGCAGCGAAGTGGAGAAGCTCTTGGGCGAGCCGGCGTGAGGCGGGCCGGCCTTCTCGCCCTGGCCGTCGCCGTCCTCGTCGGCGGGCGCTCGGTCGAGGCCCGCGCGCCCGAGGCGCCGTGGCTCGGCGCGGGGCCGGTCGCGGCGGCGGCGACCGGTCCGGTGAACGCGCCCCCGACGGTCGACGAGGAGACGGTACGCCGCGTGGCGACCCAGCTCCGCTGCGTGGTCTGCCAAAACCTGTCCGTCCTCGACTCACCCTCCGAGATGGCGGCGCAGATGCGCGCCATCATCCGGGAGCGGCTGGCCGCCGGCGAGTCGCCGGAGCAGGTCGTGCAATACTTCGTCGACAAATATGGCGAGTGGATCCTCCTGTCGCCACGCGAGCACGGGTTCAACCTGCTCGTGTGGGCGGCCCCGGTGGTGTCCGTGCTGGTCGGGCTCGCCGTCGTCGCCGTCCTCCTCCGGCGGTGGACGCGGCCGCGCGCCCGGCCGGCCACCCCGATCGACCCGGCGCTCCGCGAGCGGATCCGCCGAGAGCTCGACTCTCTCCCGTGACCAGCACCCTGCTCGCCGCCGCGACCATCGGGATCCCCGCGCTCGCGTTCGCCCTGTGGCCGCTCCTCCGCCGCGGCGCCCCCCGGTTCCTCCCCCTGCCCCGGGATCCCCGCGAGCAGCTGCTCGAGGAGAAGCGGGCGGCGTACCGCGCGCTGCGGGAGCTCGAGTTCGAGCACGAGGCCGGCCATCTCTCCGACGACGATTACGCCGCACTCCGGGAGCGATACGAGACGCGCGCGGCCGAGATCCTCGCCGCCCTCGACGCCCTCGGCGCGCGGCCGGAGCCGCCTGCCCTCCGCCGCGAAGTGGCCGCCGCGCGGGTGCCGTGGACCCGCCGTCCCGTCACGATCGCGATCGGCGCCGTCGCCCTGCTCGGGTTCGGCGTCGCGCTCGGCCTGGGCACCGCCTGGTACGCCGCCCCGGACGGGAGCGCCGGCATGCCGGCGTCGGGCGGGCGCCCGCTGGAGCGGCCGGCGCAGACCCCGCCGGGAGCGGCCCCGAGTCTCGCCAACGCCCCTCGCGGACCCGTGACGCCGGAGATGGTCGCCGGCATGCTCCAGGCCGCGCGGGCGAGCCTCGAGGCGGGACGCTACGGTGAGGCGATCGCCGCCTACCAGGCCGTGCTCAAGCGCGACCACCGGAACGTCGACGCCCTCACCCACCTCGGCCTCATCCTCGGCGTCGGCGGCCACGCCGACGTGGCGCTCGAAACCTTCAACCGCGCCCTCCAGATCGATCCGAATTACCCCCCGGCGCTGCTCTACCGGGGCCAGGTGCTGTACGAGCTCAAGCGCGACTACGTCGGTGCGGCGCGGGCCTGGGACAAGTTCCTGGCCGTCGTCCCCGCTGGCGAGGACCACGATCGCGTCGCCGCGCTCGCCCGGGAGGCGCACGCCCGCGCCCGCGCTCCGGCCTCGAACTAGCCCCCGGTGAGCGAGAACGCCGACCCGGCCCAACGGATCGCCGCGCTGCGCGAGCAGATCCGCCGCCACGACCACTTGTACTATGTCGAGGCGCGCCCCGAGGTCTCCGATGCGGAGTACGACGCCCTCATGCGCGAGCTCCGCGCGCTCGAGGCCCGGCACCCGGAGCTGGTCACCCCAGACAGCCCCACCCGGCGCGTGGCGGGTCAGGTCGTCGAGGCGTTCGTCCCCGTCCAGCACAAGGTCGCGATGCTCTCCCTCGACAACGCGACCACCCACGACCAGCTCCGCGAGTTCGAGGCCCGCCTCCGGCGGGCGCTCCCGGGCGCCGCGTTCGACTACGTCTGCGAGCCGAAGATCGACGGCCTCGGGGTCGCGCTCCTCTACCAGGACGGCCGCTTCGTGCGTGGCGCCACCCGCGGCGACGGGCGCGTCGGTGAGGACATCTCCCGGAACCTGCTCACGATCCGGAGCATCCCCCGCACGCTCGGAGCCCCGCTCGGCGCCGTGCGCGAGCTCGAGGTCCGCGGGGAGGTGTTCATGCCGCGCCAACAGTTCCACGAGCTGAACCGGCAGCTCGAGGAGGCCGGCGAGCCCACCTTCGCCAACCCGCGCAACGCCGCCGCCGGCGCCGTCCGGCAGAAGGACCCCCAGGTGACCGCGCGCCGGCCGCTCGACATCCTGCTCTACCACGTGAGCACGGGCGACGAGGCGCTCTCCACGCACTGGGAGACGCTCGAAGCGCTCCGAGCGAGCGGGCTCCCGACGAGCCCGCGCGCCGCGCGCGCGCCCGACATCGCGGCGGTGGTTGCGTACTGCGCGCGGCTCGAGGCCGAGCGCGACGCGCTCCCGTACGATGCCGACGGCGCCGTCGTCAAGGTGAACTCGCTCGAGCAGCAGCGCCGGCTCGGCGCGACGGCGCATCACCCGCGGTGGGCGATCGCGTTCAAGTTCGCCGCCCGCCAGGCCACCACGGTCGTGCGCGCGATCACGGTCAACGTCGGCAAGACGGGCGTGCTCACGCCCGGCGCGCAGCTCGAGCCGGTGGAGCTCGCCGGTGTCGTCATCCGCAACGTGAGCCTCCACAACGAGGACGAGGTCCGCCGCAAGGACATCCGGGTCGGCGACACGGTCCTGATCGAGCGCGCCGGCGACGTCATCCCGTACGTCGTGAAGGTGATCGAGTCCCGCCGCCCGCCCGACGCGGTGCCCTGGGAGTTCCCGACGAGGTGCCCGGCCTGCCAGAGCGTCGCCTTCCGCCCCCAGGGGGAGGCGTACTGGCGCTGCACGAACAGCGCGTGCCCCGCCCAGCTGAAGGAGCGGCTGCTCCACTGGGGCTCGCGCCGGGCGATGGACATCGAGCATCTGGGGGAGAGCGTGGTCAACCAGCTCGTCGATCGCGGGCTCGTGCACGACTTCGCCGACCTCTACGCGCTCGACGTGGCCCAGCTCGTCGAGCTCGAGCGACTCGGGCCGAAGTCGGCCCGGAACCTGGCCGACGCCATCGCCGGGTCGCGCACGCGCGGGCTGAGCCGGCTCCTGAACGCGCTCGGCATCCGCCTCGTCGGCGAGCGCGCGGCCCAGCTCCTCGCCCTCCGTTTCGGCACGATCGACGCACTCGCAGCCGCGACCGAGGAGGAGACCGGCCAGATCCACGGCATCGGCCCGCAGATCGCCCAGTCGGTCGCCCGGTTCTTCGCCGAGCCGGGGAATCGGAAGATCATCGCGCGGCTCCGCGACGCCGGCGTGGTGATGGTCGAGGCGGCGGTGCCCTCGGGCCCGCGGCCCCTCGCGGGCAAGACCTTCGTGCTCACTGGGACGCTCGTCACGCTGTCGCGGGACGCCGCCACGGAGCTGATCCACCGCCGGGGCGGACAGGTCGTCGGCTCGGTATCGAAGAAGACGAGCTACGTCGTGGTCGGCGAGACTCCCGGGTCCAAAGCAGAGGACGCCAGGCGCCTCGGGGTCGCCACCCTCGACGAGGCGGCATTCGTGAAACTGCTCGGCCAAACCGAATGACCCCCTCGCCCGGTGCCGGCCGGGGCGAGGGTCGGGCGACGGACTCCGGCCTCGGGCCGCGTCACGCCCCGACGACCGAGAGGGTGTCGACGTTCAAAACGAGATCCGTGGCCTCGGTGCTTGGATCGTGGCCCTCGCGACGGCGGCCTCGGCAATCGGGTCGGGGCAGCTCCGCCCGCGTGCGGCAGGGGGCATCGTCCGGGCAGGGTCCCACGGCACCGCTCTCCGGGGTTCGATTGTATCGGACACGGTGGAGTAGGTACCATACGCGTGTCAGATGGGCGTCCTCGGTAGGAGCTCCACGGTGAACGTCCTCGGCCCCGCTCGGCGCGCCGGCGGCGTCGGGCCCGTCTTTCACGAACGAGCCGCCGCGGAGTCGGCCACGCTCGCGGGCGACGGCGTGATCGACACCCAATTGGACCGGTCGCTCCACCGGCGCGAGCGCCTGCACAGGGCGCTCGCGATCACCCCCAATCCCGACCAGACCCGGCCGACCGTCAGGCGCCGCCGGCGTGCACTGCGCCGGCGCGAGCTCACGTAGCGGTGGGGACGGTCGCGCGAATCCGCTGCCCGCGCTGCGACGAGAGCGTCGACCGCGCGGCCCCGCCGGTCGGGTGCCCGCGTTGTCGGGGTGTCCTCGACGCCGACGTCGATCTGAGCCAGATCGCACGGGGCCTCGCCCCCGAGATCCGACGCCGTCCGCGCGGGCTCTGGCGGTGGCGGGAGTTCCTGCCGATCGCCGACCTCGGCGCCGTCGTCACGCTCGGCGAGGGCGACACCCCTCTCGTGCCGGCAGGGCGGCTCGGCGCAGAGATCGGACTCGAGCGCCTCTACATCAAGAACGACACGGTGCTCCCGACGGGCTCGCTCAAGGACCGCTCGGTGACGGTCGCTCTGTCCGACGCCCGTGAGGTGAAGGCCACGACCGTCGCCGTCTCCTCGACCGGCAACCACGCGGCGTCCGTCGCCGCCTATGCCGCCGCGGCCGGCCTCAAGGCGATCGTCATGGTGCCGGCCTCCACGGCGGCCGCCAAGGTTGTCCAGGCGCGGGCCTACGGTGCGCGCGTCGTCGCCGTCCGGGGGCCGTTCGACCGCACGGCGGCGCTGTGCCGGGAGGCCCTGGCGGCGTTCGGCTGGTACTCCTGCCTGTCGACGAATCCGTGGCGCAACGAGGGCAAGAAGAGTTACGCGTTCGAGACGTGGGAGCAGCTCGACGGCGAGGTGCCCGCCTGGATGATCCACCCGATCGCCGGTGGGCTCGGCGTGGCCCTGACCTGGAAGGGCTGGCGGGAGCTGAACGCGCTCGGCTGGGCCCGCGGGATGCCTCGCCTGGTCGTCGCCCAGGCGGCGGCCGCGGCGCCGATCGTCCGCGCGTGGGAGGCCGGGGTGCCCGACCCGATCCCGGTAACACCGGCGGAGACCGTGGCCGAGTCGATCGCCGTCGGCTCGCCGTCCCTCGGCGGGCGGGCTCTCGACGCGCTCCGGGCGACCGGCGGTGCCGCCGTGGCGTGCGCCGACGCCGAGATCCTGGTGGCGCAGGCGCGGCTCGCCCGCTTCGCGGGGATCTTCTGCGAGCCCGCCGCGGCCACGTCCGTGGCCGCCGCCGCCGCCCTCGCCGGCCAAGGCCGCATCCAGCCGCAGGATCTCGTCGTCTGCACCGCGACCGGGCACGGCCTGAAGCAGCCCCTGGACGCCGCGGCACGCGCCGAACCGCTCCTGACGATCGACCCCTCACTGTCTGAACTGGAAGGACACCTACGGAGGAACCCCCTGTGATTGAGGCGCTCCGAAAGATCACGAGCCCGAGCGTCGCGAACGCCATCGAGACCTTTACCGTCCGCCCCCGGAACCAGGGGTACATGTCGGGCGAGCTGCGGGCGCTCTTCCCCGAGCTCGGTCCGCTCGTGGGCCACGCGGTGACGGCGCTGATCCGGGCGGAGCCGGCGCCCGTCGATGGCCATCGCGCGAGCATCTTCGGCTACTGGGACTTCATCCAGACGATTCCCGAGCCGCGCGTCGTCGTCGTCCACGACCTCGACGAGCCGCGGGGACAGGGGTCCCAGTGGGGGGAGGTGCAGGCCAACATCCACAAGGCGCTCGGCTGCGCCGGCGTCATCACCGACGGCGCGGTGCGGGACCTCGACGAGGTGCGGACGCTCGGGTTCCAGTTCGTCGCCGCCCACATCTCGGTGTCGCACGCCTACGTGCACCTGGTAGACTTCGGGCTGCCCGTCAAGGTGGGAGGTCTCTGGGTCAACCCGGGCGATCTGGTCCACGCCGACCAGCACGGCGTCGTGACGATTCCGCCCGACTTGGGGCCACGGATCCCCGACGCGGTGGCCAAGATCGAAACGACCGAGCGTCGGATCATCAGCCTCTGCCAGTCGCGCGAGTTCTCGGCCGAGCGGCTCAAGGCCCTCTACCGCGAGATCCGGCCCGGCACCTATTGAGATGGCGCGCGTCGCGGTGAATGGCGTCACCCTGGCCGTCCGGGAGTGGCCGGGGCGCGGTCGGGCGCTCGTCCTGATCCACGGGCTCACCGCGAACCACACCTGCTGGGAGAGCCTGGCCGCCGTGCTGTCCCCGGACTACCGGGTCCTCGCCTGGGATCTCCGCGGTCGCGGCGACAGCGACAAGCCCGAGCGCGGCTACAGCCTCGCCCGCCACTCGGACGATCTCGCGGGGCTCCTCGGACACTACGGGGTCGACCACGCCGTGCTCGTGGGGCACTCGCTCGGCGCCGCGATCGCCCTCCACTTCGCCGTGCACTACCCCGATCGCGTGACGCAACTCGTCCTGGTCGACGGGGGCTTTGACGTCCGTGCGGAGGTCCTCGACTCGCTCGGCCCCGCCATCGCCCGGGTCGGGCTCGAGTTTCCCTCGCTCGAGCTGTACCTCCAGATGCTGCGGGGGCTTCCCTTCCTGGCGGGGCGGTGGAACGAGTATCTGACGCGGTACTTCACCTACGACGTCGAGCCTGGCCCAGGCGGCGGCGTCCGCTCGAAGGTGGCTCGGCACGCGATCGAGGAGGAGCTGGCGAACCTCGGCCGCGAGCGCGTGTGGGTCTGGCACCGGAAGGTGAAGGCCCCCACCCTCCTGCTACGCGCCCCGGACGGCCTCCTCGGCGAGACGGACTGTCTCATGACGCAGGACGAGGCCGAGGCGGTGCGCCACGCCATCCCGCGCTGTACGCTCGTCGTCGTCCCGGGGACCAATCACTACACGATCCTCCTCGGCGACAACCCGCTCGTCCAGCGCGCGCTGCGCTCGTTCCTCGACCCGCCGTGAGCCTCGTCCGGCCTCCCGGCGGCGCCGAGTTTGCCGCGCTGACGGAGCTGGCGGCCGAAGTCACGGGGCCCGACCGCGCCGGCGCCTTCGTCCGCTCCTATCTCGAGCGACACCACCTGCTCGTGGCCGACCGGGCCGGCGCCGTCGTCGGGCTGCTCGCCTACCGGACCGACTGGTTTCAGTGCACCTTCGTGTCGCTCGTCAGCGTGCGCTCGGACTTCCGCCGCCAGGGCGTCGCACGCGAGCTGTTCCGTTCGGTCGAGGAGATGTCGCCGAGCCCGCGCCTCTTCTCGTCCACCGTCGAGACGAACGCGATCTCGATCCAGATGCACGGCGCGCTCGGCTTCACGCCCTCCGGCCACATCGACAACCTGCCGCAGGGCTACCGAGAGCTGCTCTTCTACAAGGCGCTCCTGCCCGGGCGGCGCCGCTGACCGGTCGGGGCCGCCGAGCGCCAGACGCGCGTCGGTGGACGGCCGCGGGCGCCCGGTCAGGCAGGATCCGAGAGCGGCCGGGTCCGGGAGCGCGGCGTCACGCGAGGGGGTCAGCGGCGGTCGGGGGACTTCTTCTTGGGCAGGGGTAGCAGGACGGTGAACCGGCTGCCCTTGCCGGGCTCGCTCGCGACCTCGATCGTCCCGCCGTGCGCCTGGACGATCCCGAGACTCACCGAGAGGCCGAGCCCCGTCCCCTTGACCGCCGGCTTCGTCGTGAAGAACGGCTCGAAGATCCGGGCGAGGTTGGCCTCGGGAATGCCGGTGCCCGTGTCGGCAAATTCGATCCTGATCGCGTCGTCTTGCTGCGCCACCGTCACCGTCACCGTCAGGGTCCCGCCGTGCGGCATCGCGTCGAGCGCGTTCGTCACGAGGTTCAGGAAGACCTGTTTGCACTGCGGGACGTCGATCTCGACCAGCGGCAGCTTGTCGCCGTACTGCTCGACGATCTTGCAGTTCGACAGGACCGCGTGCCGCTGGATCAGGGCGAGCGTGTCCTTGACCGCCTGTCGCATGTCCACGAGCTCCTTGGCGAAGTCGCGCTGCCGGGAGAAATCGAGCAGGGCCCGCACGATCTCGCGGATGCGGAGCGACTCGTTCTGGATGAGCTTGAGCGTCTCCTTCCGCGGGGAGGTCTCCGGCGTCTCCTCGTGGAGGAGCGTCGCGTAGCCGAGAATGCTCGTCATCGGGTTGTTGATCTCGTGCGCCACGTTCGCCGCCAGCTCACCGATGGCCGCCAGCTTCGCCGACTGCACGAGCTGGGCCTCGGTATTCCTGAGTTCCTCCATCTGGCGCTGGAGCCCCTCGTAGAGCCGGGCGTTCTCGGCGGCCACCGCCACCTGGCTGGCCACGATCCGCAGCACCTGCTCGGCGTCCTCCGGGGGAAGCCCGGGGATCGACGTCCGCGCCCGCATGCGCCCGGTGACCCGTCCCTGGATCGCCATCGGTACCTCGATCGTGATGCCGTCGTCGCCCGCCGGCTCGGTGCGGGACGACCGGGGCCGCGTCGGCTCGGGCACCCCGGGGCTCAGCAGCGACACCTCGATCTCCGAAAAGCCGAGGGACTTCGCCAGCCCCGGCAGCACCTCGCCGGCCAAGGCGTGCAGGTTCAGCTGGGAGGTGATCATCTCCCCGATGTGATGCAGGCTCTCGAGCTGCGAGGTGCGCGCCGTGAGCCCTCGGTTGACCTGCTCCAGCTCCTGGATCTTCTTCAGCAGGTTTTGGACGAGGCCGCGATTCAGCTCCCGCAGGTACTGCGTCTGCTGGGCGGGCGCGACGTACTCGCGCTTGCCCCGCAGGAACTCCTCAATCTGCTCGGGAAACCGGTCGACGTCGATCGGCTTGGCAATGTACCCGTTACAGCCGGCGGTGAGGATGCGTTCGCGGTCCCCGCTGTTGGTGTACGCGGTGAGCGCGACGATCAGCGAGGACTGGAGGGCCGGGAACGCCCGCATCGCCGCCGCCGCCTCGTAACCGTCGAAGCGCGGCATGTTGATGTCCAGGAGGATCAGGTCCGGCTGCTCGCGCACGGCCAGTTCGATGCCCTCGAGCCCGTCTGCCGCGTCGATGACCTGGTAGCCCGCCCCGACGAGCACCCGGCGCACGAGGCGCCGGTTGTCGGGGTTATCCTCCACGTGGAGGATCTTGACCGGATCAGGCATGCTGGCTCCTCACCGAACCTCGACGGGTTCCAGGGGCACCGTAAACGAAAAGGTCGAGCCCCGCCCCGGCCGGCTCTGCACCCAGATCTTACCGCCGTGCAGCTCGACGAACGTCTTTGAAATCGCGAGCCCGAGCCCGGTGCCCCCGAGCGGGAGGTGCATCTGGCCGTTGAGCTGCTGGAACGCCTTGAAGAGCTTGGGCTGGTCCTCCTCCCGGATCCCGACCCCGGTGTCGCTGACGCTAACCAGGAGCTCGTGGTCGTGCGCCTCGACGCACACCGTGACGTCGCCCTCGGGGGTGAACTTGATGGCGTTCGAGAGCAGGTTGAGCAGCACCTGGCGGAACTTCGTGCGGTCGGCCTGCAGGGGGAGCAGCCCCGGCTGGATCGACCGGTGGAGCTTCACCTTGCGGCCCCGGATCAGCGACTCTGTCGAGCGGAGGCACTCCGCGACCAGCGGTTCCACGGCCACGGTCTCCAGGACCAGCTCGACCTTCTCGGATTCGATCTTCGAAAAGTCGAGCACGTCGTTGATGAGGTTCAGCAGGTGCACGCCGTTCGAGTGGATCGTCCCGATGTCGTTGCGGTCGTCCGCCGTGAGGTCGCTCGTTGGGCTCTTGAGGAGGATCTTCGAGAAGCCGATGATCGAGTTGAGCGGCGTCCGCAGCTCGTGCGAGAACTGAGCCAGGAACTTCGAGCGCTGGCGGTCGGCCTCGATCAGCTGCTCGTTGGAGTGCTTCACCTCTTCGTAGAGCCGGCTCGTCTGCAGGGCGATCGTCGCCTGGCCGACCAGGACCTCGAGCAGCTCGAGCTCCTGGGCGTCGAAAACGTCGCTCGAGAGCTTCTCGCCGAGGGCCAGGATCCCCATCAGCTCCCCCTCGCTCTCCATCGGGATCAGCAGCGCGACCTTCATGTCGGCCAGATCCGGCTCCGCCTCGGCGAGGGCCTCGGCCATGCCACGCCGGATCTGGATTTCCTCGGTGACGAGGACCTCCTTGTTCTCTCGCAGCCAGCGGACGAGGGGGTGGGTCACGGGGAGCGCGTTCCACTCCCGCTCGACGGCCCCCGAGGACGCCACGCGCTGGACGCGGTACTCCGCGTGCTCGGGGGCGTAGAGGTAGAGGACGCCATGCGTCAGCGGGATCCGGCTCACGAGCGTTTGCACGAGCGTGTCGGCCAGCCGGCTCACGTCGAGAAAGGAGCCCATCCGGCCCCGGAGGTCCGAGAGGATCTCCTGGAAGCCGTAGCGCTTCCGGAACATGACCCGGCCCAGCCAGGCTTCGATCGAGCGGCTGAGCGGCGTGAACGCGACCGCGAGCAGGAACGCGATCACGAGGTCCTCTCGGAGCGTGAGCGCGTACTTCGCTTCCCAGCGGTTCTCGACGTAGACGCCGAGGCCCCAGACGAGCGGGAGTATCCCCGCCACCAGGCCGCCGTAAATGGCCACCCGCTTGGCGATGACGCCCACGTCGACGAGCCGGTAGCGGACCACCGCCACCCCGAGCATCAGCGAGAAGAAGGCGTTGGCGGGGATCCCGATCGGGTAGAACCGCTCGAACCGCGGCACGATGGCGCGCGCGAAGTCCACGTAGCCGCCGAGGAGGCTGACGACGGTCCCCCAGAGGATCAGCTTCGCGCGGTTGCGGCGGAAGCTTGACTGGATCCCCCAGTAGGCCAGCGCGAGGTGGGTCAAGCCCGCCAGCATGAAGACCTGCATGTAGACGAGGAAGGCCGGGTACATGGCGCCGCCGACGGGGGCGTAGCCCCAGGTGGTCAGCTTCACGCCCTTGATGAACAGCGCGGTCGGGTTCACCGCCATGAACAGGGCTGCGAACGTGTACGCGATCAGCAGCATGCGGCGCCAGACCTGGGTGCGGTTCAGGAAGAGCAGGACGAAGTGGTAGTAGAGGGGAATCACCGGGATGAGCCCCACGAACACGGCCCGCTCCCAGAAGAGCGCCCTCGAGGGCGCCGCCGTGGTCAACCGGAGCATGAACACGCCGAAGTTCCACACCGCGAGCCCGGCCAGGAAGTACGCGAACGTGCGGTTGAGCCGGCTCTGGAAGTCCCGGTAGAGGACGAGCGCGATCAGCGTGAAGTTCAGCGCGAGCGCGACCAGGGGGAAGAGGTTGTGAATCGTCACAGCTCGGCTCCGTCCACGCTGAACAGGGCGACGTTGTGCTTCTTGCGCTGCTCCTCCATCTCGTCCTTGAGGAGCCCGTAGACCAGTATGTCCCAGTACTGGTTGTTGTAGAAGCACGCCTGTCGGAGGGCGCCCTCCAGCTTGAAGCCGTTGCGAAGGAGGGCGTTCTGGCTCAGACGGTTGTACGCGTAGGCTTTCGCCTCGATCCGGCGGATCCCGAGGCCCTCCAGCGCGTAGAGGACCATCAGCCGCCCCGCCTCGACGCCCCAGCCGTGGCGCAGCGAGTGGGGATCGGCGATCACGATCTCGAGGAAGGCATAGCCGTGGAGGAGATTGATGTTGAACAGCCGGACGAAGCCGACCGGCGCTCCGCGCCCTCTGACGGGAATGATGAGGGCGTTGAGCTGGCTGCCGTCCCGGAGCAGGAGGTCGAGGAAGAGATCATTGCGACGATGATACAGGTGCTTATATTGATAGAGGAAGTCGCTCCCGACCATCGCGTCGACGAACGCGCTATCGGCCCACTCGGCAAGGCACGCCATGTCCGCGCGGGTGAACGTGCGGAGGCGCACCCGCTTGCCGTGGGCAAGGACCCGGGACACCGCGGCCGACCCCACGAACGCGCCGACGCTCACTCCGGACCCACCTCCCCCGTCAGCCGCCCACATCGAGCCTACCATAGGCGCATCGATATCGGCTCACGATATTGGACACTTAGGCTGAAAGTCCCGAGGGGAAGCGACACACGGCGGGCGCCGAGCCCCCCGCGTGATAGACCGCCGCGAATGGTGCTGCCCTGCCTTCGGACTGAACGCTTCGGAGCCGAGCCGCGCATGACCTCGATCGCCGGTCTCCCGCCACGCGACGGCCTGCTCCCGCGCGGCGGAGGATCCCGGACTCTATCGGACGTTCACTGCACCCTCACCGGGCGATCTCCGCGGCGCGTTCCGCGCGACGCACCCAGGCCAGGCAGCTGATCTCGCCGAGGAATGTCGGCTTCGCGTCCAGGATTTCGAAGCCCGCCTCCGTCAGGGCGTCGTGAAACTCCGCGGCCGCCATGTGATGAGGCTCGAAATCGCGGCAGCCCTCGAAGAGGGCGGTCGGCAGGAGCCAGCGGAGCGCGCCGAGTGCCGGGCCCCACCCCTGGGACGCCAGGATCGTCGGCGACGTTCCGCGCCCGCCGCTTCTCCCGGGCGATCTCGACCAGGTACTCCACGCCGTCGAGCCCGACGATCGTGTAGCCCTCGCGGGCCAGCCGGAAGGCCAGGGTCCCGATGCCCGAGGCCACGTCCAGCACGTGGACGGACCGGGGGTCCCGCCGGAGGCCCACGGAGCGCTTGGCGTAGCCCGCGACCTCGTCGAGGAGCGCCCGGTAGGGCGGGAACGAGGAGACGATCGCATCGTAGGTGAGGCCGTAGCCGACCGCTACGGCGTGCTCGATCCCGCGACGCAGGCCCGCGCCGACCGCAGGCCCTGCTCCCCCGATCGCGGGCAGACTCAGGCCGCTCATACGGCGGGCAACGATGCACATCGGATGCCACCCGTAACAGACTGATTTGTCGAAAGGACGCGGCTCCGTCCGTGCCATTCCGGCCGACGTTTTTTGGCCCGTCGTGCCGGCTGGGCACGCGCCGGCGTCACGCGAGGGCGGCGTTGATCGTCTGGGTCAACTCGTCAGGCGTAAAGGGCTTGACCAGAATCCCGTTGACGCCGCCGTCGATCGCCTCGCCGACGACCTCTCGGGTGCCGTGGCCCGTGATCAGAACGATCTTGAGCCCGCGGTTCAGAGTGCGGGCGCGCCGGATGACCTCGAAGCCGTTGATGCCGGGCATCTTGTAGTCCACGACGAGCAGGTCGAGCGGGCCCGCCGCGATCTTGGAGAGCGCGACCTCGCCCTCGGTCGTGCCGTCGACCTCGTAGCCGATTCGGCCCAGCACCTTCATGCAGAGGTCCAGAATCGGCTTTTCGTCGTCGACCACGAGAATGCGCATCGGACTATGGTCTCCGGCTCTGGCGCCGGTCGCGCCGGAGCTTGTCTTCGATCGAGCCCACGCGCGCGCGCCACGCCGCCTCGATGCGGTCGACGTGAGACGTGCCGCGACCGAGCGCGCGCTGCGTCAGGACCCCGAAGGACGCCGCGGAGCCGCCAGGCCGCCGGGTCATGCTGAACACCGCGACCTTCGCCCGCTTGACGTGGAGGGCCCGCACGCGCCTGAAGAGCCGGAATCCTTTGGATTCGAGCCCGGCGACCCACCCGCGATGGAGTGGAGGCCGACCGCGTCGAGGCGGGCGGCAATCCGGAGCGTGTCCTTGGGCGAGAAGGACACCCCTTCCCCCTGCGTCCCGTCTCGGAGACTTGGTGTCATCGATCCGGCTCAGCCGCCGCACGGACTCACTCCGCAATGCGCAATACGGTCTCGGCCATCATGAGCTACTGGGCCATTGGGTGTCAAGATCTGAGGCCCTCCTCACGCGATAGTCGAGAGCGGGACGCGCGCGATCCGGCGCGCGAGCTCGGCGCCGTGCGCCGCCAGCCACGCCTTCGTGGCCGTGTAGCCGTACCGGAGCGCGGCGTGGCTCGCGTCGAAGCCCATCGAGGGCCCGAACAGCGGCGTGCCCCGCGGCGGCGGCTGGATCAGGAAGATCTGGGTCTCCGGGTGACGCGCGGCCGTCGCCTCCAGATTGTGCTGGAGCAGGCTCCGGCTGTAGATACGGTTCGCCTGCTCCATGATGAAGTAGAGGCCGCGCTCCCGGAGCGAGCGCTCGCCCGCCTCCTCCAGCGCCGGCACCAAGGGGTTCACGATGACCACGACGTCGGCGCCCGCCTCGACGGCGAGATCGGCGTGGCCGCTGAACCCGACGCCGCCGTCGATGTACTCCCGGCCGCCGATGCTGTAGGGCTCGAAGAACCCCGGGATGGCCGACGACGCGGCGATAGCCTGTGAGACCGGCACCTCGGCCAGCTGGTGCCGCCCGAAGACGACGCGCTCGGCGGAGTCGAGATCGATGGCCGGGATAAGCAGGGGACGCTTGAGCGCCGCGAAGGTGTTCGCGAGGCCGCGCGCCGCGAGCGCCGTCCGCATATATTCCTCGAGCTGCGCGAGCGAGAAGAACCCCGCCGGGAAGTCGTGCTCGGCCCGCGCCAGGATGTCGGGGACGGACGGGCGGGCGCCGGTCGCGGCGTTCTTGCCGATCGCCCACACGAAGCGCGCGAACTGCACGAAGGCGCGGCGGAAGGCGTTGCTCGCGTACACGGACGACCGCGAGAAGTTCAGCGGATCGACCCGGTCCTGGTCGAGGATCTGGTAGAGCTCGGAGGCGGGGAAGCCGTTGGCCATGACGGAGGCCACCACCGCCCCCGCGCTGCAGCCGACGTAGACGTCGAAGTCGCACCCGCGGCCCGGCTCGAACACCCCCTCCTCGAGCGCGGCGAGGACCCCGACCTCGTACATCCCGCCGATCACGCCTCCGCCGCAGAGCGCGAGGCCCAGGCGCGAACGGGACCGCCGCTGCCACAGGCGTCGAATCCGCTCGATCACCCGCGACCTCCGGTCAGTCCGTGTTCGCCGTGCATCCGAGACTCCTCCCCGGCGCGCCGCCCGCGGCGGAGGGCCGCGGAGGAGCCGCGTGTGCGTCGCCACCGCCTCGCTCCAGAATAGCGGAACGGACGCGGTGTTACAATTCACGGGGTGAAGCTCGAGCGGGCGCTGATCGGCATGGTGCACCTCTCGCCGCTGCCCGGGAGCCCGCGCTGGGCCGGCTCGATGTCGGCCGTCATCGACGGCGCGCTCGCCGACGCCCGCGCCCTCGCCGACAACGGGTTCGACGCGCTCTTGCTCGAGAACTTCGGCGACGTCCCGTTCGCGCCCGGGCGCGTGGAGGCCGCCACCGTCGCGGCGATGGCCGTCGTCGCCGACCACCTGGGACGGGCCGTCCCCCGCGTGCCGCTCGGCGTCAACGTGCTGAAGTCTGACGCCCGCGCGGCCCTCGCGATCGCCACCGCGGTCGGCGCTCGCTTCATCCGCGTCAACGTCCACGCCTTCGCCGTCGTCGCCGACCAAGGCATCGTGCAGACCGACGCCTACCACACGCTCCGCGATCGGCAGCGGGTCCGCGACGCGGTGCCGGGGGTCGCCGTGCTCGTCGGCAGCGGGGTGACGCCGGAGACGGCCGCCGAGCTCCTGTCGGTCGCCGACGCCCTCGTCGTCGGCACCTCGCTCAAGCGCGACGGCGACGTCCGAAACCCGATCGACCCGGCGCGCGTCCGGAGACTTGTCCAGGCGGCTCGCGGCTAGCCTCGCCCTCCTGGCGTTCCTCGCCCCCGGATGCGTCGCGCGGCCCCGACGCCCGCCGGGTCCGATGCTCGACGAGCTGGGGCAGCTCCTCCTCGTGGCCTTCGAGGGCACGACGGTCGCGGGCAATCGGCAGCTCGACCGGCTCCTGTGCGAGATCCGCGTGAGCGGCGTCGTCCTCTTGGCGGACTCGAACATCGAGTCCCCGGCGCAGCTGCGGGCCCTCACCGCCGATCTCCAGCGCCGGTCGCAGGAGTGCACCGGCCGGCCGCTCCTGATCGCCACCGACGCCGAGGGCGGAGAGGTCATGCGCCTCTCACCGCGCGGGGGGTGGGAGCCGACCCTCTCGCACGAGGAGCTCGGGCGAGAGGGGGATCTTGCGCTCACCGAACTGGAGGCGCGGCGAATCGGCTTCATGCTGCGCGACGCCGGCGTCAACTGGAACCTGGCGCCCGTCGTCGACGTTGGCTACAACCCGGCCAACCCCGTGATCGTCGAGCGCGGGCGGAGCTTCTCCGCGAACCCGCTCCGCGTCGCGGCCCAGGCCCGCGCCTACCTCAGGGGATTGCGGGCGGCCGACGTCCTCACGACGCTCAAGCACTTCCCCGGCCACGGCTCGAGCTACGCCGACTCGCACGCGGGCTTCGTCGACGTGACCGAGACCGCCGATGCCGAGGTCGAGCTCTATCCGTACCGCGCGCTGCTCGGTGAGGGGCTCGTCGACGCCGTGATGACCGATGGGCGCGATCCGGGCCGACAACGGCTTCGTCGAGGCCGTGGTGCAGGCGGTCCGCGCGGGCGTCGACCTGCTGCTGATCGGCGACGACCGGCTCGACGACGGCCGGTCCGCCGCCGCCGCCGCGCTCGCCGCGCTCCACCGAGCGGTCGAGGACGGGCGGCTCTCCGACGAGCGGATCGCGGCGTCACTCGAGCGGATCCGTCGACTGACGGCCAAGCTCTGAGGCGTCGGACATGCCCCTACCCTCGGCCCACGCCGGCGACGCGGACCGGCCGCTCAGCGGTCCACCGGCCCCGCGCGCTCAAGGAGCGCGTCCACCTCGGGGCGGCGCGGAAGGGAGGGCCGAGCGCCACGCGTGGTGCAGGCGAGCGCGGCGGCGGCGGTCGCCAACCGGAGCGCCTGCCAGAGGGCCGCACCCTCCGCGAGCCCGACGGCGAGGGCGCCGTTGAAGGCGTCGCCCGCGGCGGTCGTGTCGACCGCGGTCACGGGGAACGCCGGGACCACGAGGTCGCCGGC
>WNFO01006355.1_pt1 | contig 17057 bp, 14 predicted proteins | sample 5400251 | NCBI WGS metagenome assembly WNFO01 (sample SAMN13153354, study PRJNA577476) | soil metagenome | isolation source: 100 cm saprolite under Madrone tree | place: USA:California | collected 2016-06-14 | reverse complement strand
TCACTCTACACTCCTCGTTGCAACAGACCACTACTTTCCGCTACCTTTGATAGGTTGTTTTCTACTTTCGGGGCGTAGCGCAGTCTGGCTAGCGCACCTGCCTTGGGCGCAGGGGGTCGGAGGTTCAAATCCTCTCGCCCCGATTTTCTCAAAACTTTAGCAGCCATTGGTTTACACCCTACTACTCACTTTTGCCAATTCGGCATGTGCGAACAATTTGCGAACAATTCACGCCCGACGCTCTGCACGGCCTTGCGCAGCGTGTCGGGAATTACCTTTGTGTAGACGTTCTGATTGATTTCCGGCCCGTTCGCCGTTTCGAAAGCACATCTACGGTTTAGCGGTTATACGGCTGGTGGAATATGACGAAGCTCCTGCAATCATCCGCATTCCGTCCACGTCAGTTTTCGGTTGGCCTTTCTACATGGTCGATTACTAGAACGTCTATTGACTCAGTCACGGTTTCCAGTTTTAGCCCCAACTGCTGTTCAATCGCGGTGAAGAAGTCCGGAAATTCGTCCGTGACACCCCCTGTATTTCGGCGATCATCCGGAGTCCACCTTAGAGTAAAGTCGTGCCTCCCGGACAGGCCGGTCCTGTCAATAACCGGCCGACCGATGTCGAAGTATCTTTGGATGAAACCGGCGAAGTCAGCAATCGTTGCACTTTTTACTGTCATCATTCCAACCCTACCACCTCCACCCCATCCGGCAGGACCGTCCGGGTTCAACGAATCCACGAGTTTTGCCCCTGCTTTGAGCGTCACGATTCTGAATACGGAAAGGTCTCTCTTTTCGCGGTGGAGAGTTAGTCTGAGTCGGTCGGAGAGCAGCTTGCGCATGATTTCCTTCAGTTGTGCGTCATTAAGCTGACCTTCGCCTGCTTGTAACAGAGTCACGTCGTATTTGTCGGTTTCCAGCCAACGCGGGGCCTTGGCGATTTGTTTGAAGTGGATGCCGTAAGCAAACATCATTAGATCTACAATTGACGTAGCCGTAGTAATAAACCGCCGGCCCTGTCGATATAGAGAACGGCCTTCCTCAGGTCTGCTGGGCTTGATCGTGGCCACTTCGTATGTTGGATCGACGTCTGAGGGCGTTTTTGGTACGGTTCGAGCCTCCGGTATCGTCCACGCCGTCTCACTGTTCGCTCGAATCAGGTTCACTGACTGAGTCGAGCCGTCTTGAGTCCATGTTCCTGAAATCGAGTTTCCGCTACCATCCAGTTTTCCCGTGTACGTGGCTACCCAGGCGGGAACAGACAGCGTTATGTTTCCACCCCGCGCAGTACCTGTAAGCGGCAAATACCCGGCGCCCTTATCGATGGGGTATAGCGCTCCTTGAAGCATTCCTCCGTCGTCTCTCGAGATTTTAATAACCGTTCGCTGATCTTGACTGTTCGCGCGTAATACGCCTTGCCAGGTGCCCATCAGGTCCTGAACGGCTACGCGCTCTTGTGAAAGAACGGCCATCACACCGAAAACGAACAGATAAAGTTTCGTCAATTGGCCCTCGCAGACAAGTGATCTTCGCTGGAAATTCCTGCAATTTTATGCCGGAACAACCTCTGTTTCCTCTTTCTAAATAGCAGATTGGGAGTTTTCCTTATCGTCAAACCCAGGGTCGAATGCAGTCACGTGGCGGATAGTCGGCATTCCGTAGAAGTGGGTTCCTGCTACATTGGGGATTCCAATCTGTGGTTTAGCGGTGATACAGCAACTGAGATGTCGAGCGAAGGCAGCTTTCTCACCTCTCATCCGGCCAATGTACCTTTTCCAAATGCGTTGACTCTGACAATTTCGTGACAACATTCGGATCGATGATCGATAAAATCCCTCGCCATTTGCTTCACGGAGTCGATCAAAGAAATGAAGCCGAGAATCATTCTGGTACCAATTTGTATTGCGATTCTGTCGCTTGTGGCGCTGGCACAGATCAATTCTGGAGCTAATGCATTCATGAATTGGTCACGGAAGAACATTATGCGCATCAACACCCTGGATCCTGGCGCGGGCTTCTCTGATCTTCGCGCGCTGAAACCAGTCATAGGACAAGCCAGGGTTGTAGCTCTTGGCGAAACGCACGGAACACACGAACTGCTCAGACTGCGAAACAGGCTCTTTCAATATCTCGTAGAGGAGTCGGATTTCACTGCAATTGCAGCCGAAAGCGGCGTTACTGAATCCATGCTGGCCGAAGATTTCGTAATGGGGAAGGCAGTGGATAGTAAGTCAGCGGCTCGTAGTGTCTTTTCGAACAATCGGACAATCGCCTATGTCGAGAACCTCGAACTGCTCGAATGGATGCGGAGACACAATGCGTCTGTACCGCCTTCCCGAAAAATACATTTCTACGGTATCGATATGTCGGGGCAGATCAATGGCGATTTTGTTCAGTCTCGAATGACCCTGGACGCCGCTCTCTCCTATTTACGCGGGGTCGATTCGGATCTCGCATCGCAGTTCCAAAGGAGGCTCGATCCATTTTTGCCGAAGTTCTTCGAGACTTTTGGAACACCGCGTACGCCGGACTACCGTACCCTCAGAGAGGACGAAAGGGATACGCTGACGTCGACCATAGCCGACCTGATCAGTGTGTTTGAACAGCATCGCGTCGAGTTCATTGCCGCCTCAACGCAACAGGAATACCTGGCAGGTTACCGGAACGCGATCGCGGCCCGTCAACTCGACAACCATTTCAGAGTTCGACCGGAAGGCAAAGGGGGCAATCCTTTGGATTTTGCGGAGCCTTCCTCCGCGCGAGACTCCGCAATGTCTGAAAATGTCCTATGGACTTTGGCACAGGACGGCTCACGGCGCCGCGTGTTCGTTTATGCTGCAATGGCGCATGTTCATCGTGGGACTCAAAAGACCGACGTTCGACTTTTTCCCGGAAAGTCCCCTCTGTGGATGGGACAGTACCTCGACGCGCAGTTGGGGGATAGCATGTTTGTGTTTGGGACTGCGTACCGTGCAGCGGAGGAGAAGAGTGTTTGGACTTCATGATATCGTTTAATGAATCGTACGTTGGCCAGAGTTGACAAGGCGCCCGGTTCGCGTAAAATCGGGCGCTTGAATAAGGAAGGAGAAATGACGATGAAATTGGCGAAAGCGGCGTTGCTGCTCACGCTGGCGGCAGCGGCGGTCTGGGCCCAGGTCAATGCGGGCGAACAGAAGTCCGAAGCAAGTCTGCCCTTCAACATGACCCCGGTGACCACCTTCAACCTGCCCTGGCGTCTGGCATTCCTGCCCGATGGCCGCATGCTGGTCACGGAAAAGGTCGGGCCCGTCTGGCTGGTGACCCAGCAGGGACAGAAGATCATGGTCGGCAATACGCCCCCGGTCTATTGGCAGGGCCAGAACGGCATGCTGGGCGTTTTCCTCTCGCCCAATTACGCCACCGACCAGAATATCTATCTCACCTATGTCGAGCCGGGTGATTACGGCGGCGGCCTGGCATTGGCCCGCGCCCAGCTGAACGCGACCGCCACCTCGGCCAGACTGGAAAAGTTCGAGGTACTATGGCGCCAGATGCCCAGGGGCAAGGGCGGCCAGGAAGGCGGACAGATCGCTTTCTCGCCGGACGGCCAGTATCTGTTCCTCACGGTGGGCGACCGCCAGCGCTTTACTCCCGCTCAGGATCCCAACCAGCCTGAAGGCAAGATCCTGCGCCTGACGCTGGACGGTAAACCCGCCGAAGGCAATCCCAACTTCGGCAAGACCGGCACGGCCACCATTCCCCTGATCGATCCGCCCAGTGACACCGAAGCCGCAAAGACCGCGAAGGTGGTGAGCACTTATACCTTCCCAGGCCCCAACCTCACGCCGGCTGAAACCTGGACCAGCGGACACCGCACGCCCTATGGCATGGCGTTTTCGCCCACCGGCGAATTGTGGGAGGTCGAGCATGGCCCTCGCGGCGGCGACGAGCTGAACCTGATCCAGAAGGGCAAGAATTACGGCTGGCCGCTCGTCTCCTATGGCCAGAACTATAACGGCGTGGCGATCGCCAGTCCCGACACGCGGTCCGAGCTGACCAAGCCGGTGATCTATTGGGTGCCGGTGATCGCGCCGGGCAATCTGATGTTCTACCGCGGCACTCAGACCTTCCCGCAATGGAACGGCAACGGCTTCATCGGAGGCATGGGGACCATGACGCTCAACCGCATCATCTTTGACGGCGATGGCGGCGCCAAAACAGCCGAGCGCTGGAATGTGGGCCACCGCATCCGCGATGTGGAAGAAGGCTCCGATGGCTCGCTATGGATGCTGGAAGACGCCAATGCCGGCGCCTTGTTCCATGTAACACCCAAGTAATCATCTAGCGTTATCCGAACACAAAACAAAGGGCCGGAGCGATCCGGCCCTTTTGCTGTTGCAGGTCGCGCAGTTGTTACCCCCGCGACCGATCTTTCTTCTCCAGCGTCTCCAACGCGTGATCGATCATTGTTTGGATTCTCAGCATGCGCGATTGCGGGGTTCGGAGATGGAAAAGGCTAAGCAGATTGTGGCGTCGCTGCGTTGCGGTCATGCTGCGCCACGCTTCTTCTGCGCCTGGATTTCGGTTGAATGCCAATCGGATCATCGGCGGCAGTTCCAACTCCGCTTCCATCGTTTCCATGAGCTGTTCAGCGATCCGGTCGGCACGCTTGCGGCGGGTGTCTGCGGCCTTGGCATCCGATACGTAATCCACGATCCACTTTCGTATCGAGAAATTCAGGCCGTCGAACCACTTTCGCATTGTGCGATCCTGATTGAGCGTGCGCTCCAATTCTTTTGGCAGCGTTAGTTCTCGCGGCTCGAGATCCGGTGCCAGCGTGAATGTCGCCACGCTTCCTTCCTGTAGTCCTGCGGCCTTTTGGATCTTGTTGTTGATCAGGAGAAAGTGTTCGCCACCTCGAACAGGAAACAGCGCCATCCGATAGTCCAATCCATTCACCTCAACATGAACTCTCCGCAGACCGCGACTGCCCCACGTCTTTTCGACACTGAACGGCAGACGCACGATGACCCAGCTCGCGCCGGCGCCTCGAATTCTCTCGAGTGTTCCCCTGAATGTTTTGGATTTCGTCTTCATACTCTTATCACCGGCTCAACGAGGCCGGCGCGCTGGCGCGGACGGAAAATGGATAGTGGTTATGTCAACAAAGCCGCATACGATCTGCGCCTACTTTACACACGTTAGATATCAGATCGATGAATGCGACAGCAAAAACTTTCATTGCGGCCGAGAAGGCGGCTTGTCGTAGAAGTGAAATGACGTGTCGGGCCAAGGGGCCCAGTGAAGGGCAAGCGGTTTATCAGGCACTGAGGCCGTGATGGGTAAACGCCGCGCGACTTGTCGGTCCTTATCCCGACTTACACAAATGGCAGCCACGTCAGTTGGGTAAAGCTACAAAAGTCTGAACTGAAGTTTCAGTAGCTTTGTCTACCAGAGAAAGCGATCGATTGAGGAGGACGAATGCAATCTAAATCGAATGACGTATTGGCCGTTCGCAACAGCAAATTCATGTCGAGACGATACCGCTTTGCATACGTTGCGTGTCTCCTCTTCACAGTGCCTGCCGCGTTGGCGGCGCAGCGGACGGCCGCTCTCGTACGCGCAGAGCTGGAGCAGGCCACACGCGAGGTCCCCCAGTTGGCGGAAGTGCTGACCCTTAAGCCGGGAGGAACAGTGGCGGACGTCGGTTCCGGCGGCGGAGCGCTGGTCGTGGTGATCGCGAATTGGCTGGGCCCGGCGGGGCGTGTGTATGCCACAGACGTTAGGGCAGAGCAGCTTGCCGAAATCAGAGAGGCGGTCGCGCGGGAGGGCTTGTCTAACGTTATGGTACTGGAGGGCGCCACACGTTCGACGAACCTGCCGCGCGAGTAGACCCGCGGGCGATGCCTTCGGAGCCGTTCCGTCACTGAAATCTTCAGCGCCTCACATTCGCTCTATACAGACCTGAGCCATCACGCATCGCCCTGCAGGAAAGTCTGACCTTTCGGCGATCGCCTTCAACTCGCCTTCGAGATCTTCGAGAGCGCGCAGGCCATGGGTCTCCAGCATGAAAGGATCGGCCTTCCAGGTTGCCAGATTCATCGCGTGTAGCCGCGCCATCACCGCTGCGGCCATAGGAATCTCTTGCAAGACTGAAGTCGCGCGTGCCCCCGCAACGCCGGCGGCCAGGGCTCCCAGCCTCTTTCCGATCAATGTCTCCTGCCCGTGGTGCGCCTGCAGTTGTTCGACAAGATCGTAGTACCGTGAGAGCGCTGGCACTGGTGAGAACAATGCTGCGGTTTCCTCAAGAAGCAATCGGCCGCCTGAGCGGAGGTGTTGGACACTCGTGGTCAGGACGTCCGCTGGCCGATGAATGTGGGTAAGCAGGAAGCGGCAATAGATCAGGTCTGCTTCCCGATCCGGGTATGCCGGAGACAGAACGTCGATGTCTCGAAACGTGAGTTCAGGATACTGGCGTCGCGCGATGGCGAGAAAGTTTCCGGAACGTTCGTAGCCCGCAACCCACGGTGCATTCGTCACGTCACGCACAAGAGCCGTCGTCGCACCAATGCCGCTGCCCAGATCCAGCGCCAGCTCCACCCGGCCAGGCTTTGTGCCTTGCAGAAAACGCCGGGAGGATGAGGGAAGCAACATGACGGGAATTTTAGCACGTGAAGGTGAGGTGGCGTTGAAGGATCTCCTCCGCGTTGCCGTAGCGCTCAATCTCAGGGGCAAGAGCAAGCCGAAGTGACATCACGCTTCTGCGTGTATATCGCGAAGACCAGGACATAGCGCTGATTGGCGAGCTCGCCTTTGATCTCTTCGATCAACCGCAGTTCTTTCGCTTGTGGCCGCAATAACGTTCACAGCCCTGCGCCTCCAGTGCGTCACATCGCGCCAAATCGCGTCATATCGTGACGGAGTCTTGACGACCGCCTGCACGAAGGCTATCTGAAAAACTGGAGGTGATTGTGCGTGTCCACCTGTTCGTATTGGTGTTTTGTGCGGAACTTCTAACTTTCACTGTCGCAGTTCATGCCCAGGGAGATATGCCCTCGGCTAAATTGGAGCTCGATGAAATGTTAAACCTCGAGGTCAAAGATCTCGGGGACAAAATGGACGCCGATGCGGCAGATCTCGAAGGCCCGAAAGATGTGACCGTCAACTGGCGCAAAGCCTTCCTTGAATCGGGGCTCTTTATCGTCTTGATGAACGGAAAGCGGGCGGCACTTGAGCCGTGGACGCAAGCCGCAATGAAAGGTCCATTTTTTAAAGATTATTGGAGATCGATCAAAGGCTCGCTTAAGTGGAAGTGGAAAGACGGAGATGATTTTTTCATTAACTACGTTCGGCATCCCGCAGAGGGTGCCACTTTCGCATTCATCATCCGGCAAAATGATTCGAATTCGATCGATCCAACGTCATGCGGATTCAGCAAAAAGTATTTCAAACAAACGTTCAAGACCGTGATTTTCTCCGCAATTGGAAGCACGCTGTTTGAGATCGGACCTGTCAGCGAGGCTTCAATTGGCAATGTCGGTTATTTTAAACAGTCGGGACTTGTGGATTTCTTTGTCACACCGACGGTGGGCGTTGCCTTCATGATCGGTCAAGATCTTTTGGACAATTACGTCATCAAGAATCTCGAAAGAAAGATCCACAACAAGATATTCTTGGCTACCATGCGTGTGGTGCTCAATCCTACGAGGCCGCTAGCAAACGCCCTAGCATTCAAAAAACCTTGGTACCGCAAACGCGACAAACTCGAGGGCAATGTTTGCGCGTAAAGTTGGGACTTCTGGCATCGAAAGGGCGTGCATACGCGAAATGGACCGTAGCGCCGCCGGCAAGGCGAAGCGGACGCGGGTCGGGGCATAATTCCAGGCGCCCGAATAACGCGTCATTACCTGCTCAATTTCCCTCCGAGGTGCTGAAGGTCGCGATTGTTCTCACAGGGCGCCTCGATGACGTCGTAATCCGGCACCAGGCGCACCTGTTCCTTCACTTGCCACGGCTTGGTATAAACCTTTGGGTCGTCGATCGTAATTTGAATTTCCATGTGCCCGAAGTCCGTCCGCCGGAAACGTTCAATGACGTGCAGCGCATCGGACGTGGGTTTGCCGGTCTGATCCAACCATGTCTTTCCATTGAAACCGCGTGTGTCGACGACCAGGGTGTCGCCATCCCACTTGCCGGTGGAATAACCTAAGAAGGTCGGAGGAAAGTCGTTCCCCAGCTCGCGCCCATCGAGGAAGATCTGGCGCCACGCGTTGTCGGATTCATAGAGAATTGCAATGACGTCCGATTTTTGGATCATCTTCCAAGGTGGGGGCGAGGCATTGATCCTCGGGACGCCTCGGGGCAGGCAGTTTGCAGGGGGATCCTCTCCCGAATGCGAGCCGTCTGCGCGTTCGTCGACAAGCGCCTTGGCCCAAGGCATAAATGGCACGTCGCCGGGTTTGAGATCCGCCGCAATGTCGAGGATGTACCTGGCGCCGCCGGATTCCCAGACTCCGGACAGGTCCGGATGGCCATCGGGAGATCGTGGCGCTGGCGCGGAGAGATTGGGCTTGCCATCAGGCCCCCCCGGAATTCTGCCGGTCGGAACTTTCACCCACTGACCATAAACAGGCGCACAAATCACTACCAGAATGGCTACGGAAGACAAAATTCCTAATACACTTCCTGGGTTCAGTCGTGTTTTCATTTTGACCTCGCCGTTTAGGGCAATTGTAATCCATCCATCACGGAACGCGATAAGACTCATTGATCTCTTTATCTCTGGACACGACGCGTTTGATGGAAGAAAATCCTGCGAATTATGAGGTTGAAGCCAGTGTTTATACGTTACGCCGCTTGTACCGCATTTTGGGTAGCCGCAGCCGTTGCGTTGTGCCATGCGCAGGAACCGGCTATCGGTGTTCCTGTTCCTCCGTTGGGCGCAGGCCCGTTCGTATTGGATACGGCGGAGCAGCACAAGATTCGAGTCACGGTTCTGGCGCGAGGCTTGTCGCATCCGTGGGCGATCGCGTTCCTTCCCGATGGAGGAATGCTGATCACAGAGCGGGCTGGACGGTTGCGTGTTTTCCGCAACGGAGCGCTGGATCCGAAGCCAATCACGGGCGTGCCTCAAGTGCGAACCGATGGCAATGGCGGATTGATGGATGTTGCGCTGCATCCTGAGTTCACGGAGAACCGGCTCATCTATCTCACGTACACGAAAGCGGTGGGCGGCGGACGAGGCACACCATCACTCGCGCGCGGAAAATTCGAAGGCGGCGCACTGACAGACGTGAAAGACCTCGTTGTACCGGATGCGTTCGAAGGCAACGGCGGATTGAACGGGCGCATCGTGTTCGGACGCGATGGCATGCTGTACATGTCCACAGGCGGCAATATAGGTCAGGTTGCGCAAGATCCGAACAGCTTGCGCGGAAAAATTCTGCGCCTGCGCGATGATGGCTCGGTGCCGGCCGACAATCCTTTCGCAGGCCGCGCCGGCTACCGGCCTGAAATTTACACACTGGGTCATCGGAATACGTTGGGTCTGATCGTTCATCCCGAAACGGGCGAGTTGTGGAACCACGAAAATGGGCCGAATGGCGGAGATGAGATCAACGTGATCAAGGCGGGGCGCAACTACGGTTGGCCGTTGATGAGCTTTGGGCGCGATTATCCGGGGCCGCGCATTTCCGAGTATCCGACTCGTGAGGGATTCGAGTCTCCCTTAGTCACATGGATTCCTTCCATCGCGGTTGCTGGAATGGCGGTGTACACAGGCGACCGATTTCCGAAGTGGAAAGGCAATGTGTTTGTCGGCTCGATGCGCACAGGTGAAATTCCGGGCACGGGCCACATGGAGCGCATCGTCTTCAACAACAAGATGGAAGAGATCCGGCGCGAATCGATGCTGTGGGAATTGCGGCAACGTATTCGCGAAGTGCGGCAGAGCCCGGATGGTCTGCTGTACCTGCTGACTGATGAAAACGACGGAGCATTGTTGCGCGTAGAACCCGCGCCGTAATCGTCTCGGTCGAGAAGTGGCGGCAGGTCAATTTCAGGCGCCTACAGTTCAGGCTTTTACTTCGCCAGCAAAGCCGCGCGCTGCGCGGGGTTCAGCAACTTCAAGACTTTGCCGAGTGTGTCGCGTTGAAGTTGATCGATTTTGGTTTTGTCGGGCGGCTGACCTTGTGAATCCTTCAAGAGCTGTAGTCGCGCTCGATTCTGTTCATCGAATAGGGGTTGGATTTGTACGATTTGCTCAGCGGTGAAGGGCGCACCGGCGTCCTGTAGCGTCAACTTGATCGCATCCAGTCCGCCCCGCGATTTGACCTGATCCTTGTACAACTTTTTGATGAATGCTTGCTGTTCAGGACTCAAACCCGGAGCGGCGGACACTTTTCCGAGGAGTTCATCGTTGAGGCGAATGATCTCCGGTGCGAGTTCATCCATGCTGGGCAGACTTGCCGGCCCCGGACTCTGGTCTTTTTGCAATTCCGTGATCCGTGCCTGCAAGGTCCGCCGCATCGCAGGAATTTCCGCATTTAACAGAGTGTTAAGTGCGGTTTCTTGTTCTTTCGTGAGGGACATGTTCGCGCCAGCAAACATATCGCGCAACCGCACCAGCCGATCAACTGGAGCCGCATTTGCACCGCGCCCGGCTGCGCCGCCTCGCGCTGCCCCGCCGCGCGCCGGCGTATTTCCGCGCGGGGCCGGCAGATTCAGCAGACTGCTCGCGTCACCTCCCAAACCCAAATCCACGTCTTGAGCAAACACAGGATTGGCAAGACAAACACAGAAGATCATCCAAAGCAGTCGTCTCATATCTCCTCAGAAGAGCAAGCCAAGACCCACCATAACTGTGCGCCCGCCGGCAGCGCCGGTTGGCTTTCCAAACAACGGTGATGTCAGGACGCCGCTATAGCTGCGAAGCTGGGTGTTGTTCAGCAGGTTATTCGCGCTAACGTTGAACTGCAGCTTCGGTCCAGGCGCACTGTTGCCAGGTCCTCCTTGAGGAATCGCGACGGGTCCACCGGGACCGCTCACAAAGATCTGCCCTCCACCTGGATTTGCGCCTCCGCTACCGGAATTTGAAGCCGTCGTGGCGGATTCCGGCTTCCGCAGGGGAAAGGTCTTCGTGAAATTCGCGTTTACATTGTACGAACCCGGCCCTGTCAATGAATTGCGGGGAAAGCCGGCTGGACGATCGTTCGTCGTCTGATCACCATTGTTGTCACGACCTGTAGTCAGGCTGTACGGTCGTCCCGAATTGGCAAATGTCAGAAACGAGACCGTCGAGTCTTTTGGAAGTCTGAGATTCAGGTTAGTGATCAGACGATGACGGGTGTCGAATGAGGAAAGAGCCCACTCCGAACGCCAGTCGTAGTGATTTTGTGCGGAGGCGTTGTCGTAAGCCCACCCCAAGACATATTGAACGAATCCGTTGATTCCGATACCGTGCACGGCGAAATTATTCGGCGTGTACAGGCGAAAACCTATGTTCTTAGAGAATGAATCGGCAGACGATTCGAATTGGTAAATATTCCCCACATTCGGATAGAGAGGCCGCATCTGATCCACTTGATTTCGAGCCCCCGCTTGTACGGACGGATTGAAGGAATTTAACGCGTTGAATAAATCGACAGGCAATGGCGTACCCGGATAAGGCGCGTTGATGTTCCGTGTACGGGTCAGATGAGCGCCGCGAGTCATATCCAGGGAGGTGCTGAACCGCCAACCTTTCTTCAGATTCTGCTCCCAGGTGAGTGCGGAGTTTATGATGTACGGCGCCATCAGGTTTGGATCGCGTGTACGAATGGAAGCGTTGCTCGTACCTATGCTGGCGGGATCGAGGTTGGCGTACGGATCCGGATACGAGGGATTCAGTATAACCGTCTCGATTTGATGATTAGGTGCGCTTCGCTCCACCGTCTCGACGTTTCCGATATTGTAGACTTGATATGAGACTCGGGCGCCGGCACGAATCACGGTTCCGTTTCGCGGCTGATACGCGATCTGAGCGGTAGGCCCGAGATTATGATAGGCGCGCAAATTCTGCTGCGCCTGGTAGCGCACTCCGGCTCCGAGATTGAGTTTCGGATTCACTCGCCAGTCCGCTTGAACAAAACCGCCAAACTCCAACTGGCTCAAATTGACGACGGGATCGCCTGTCGTTTTTCGAAATGTGATCGGATGGCCAGCCGAATAATCGGCAAGGCTCGAGAACGTGAACACGCCAAGATAGTTCGTTTCCGATGAGCTGTAGTTCTTGTAATCGTTGAAGTCTGTACCGATTTGCAGATTCACGGTCGGTTTCACCGTCCAGCGGAGCGTGTTGCCGAAATTGTAAATTGTTCCCCGGCGGCGCGTGCGATTCTGTGCTCCCCCGCTGTTGAATGCGTCGAGAACATTGATGGCGGTACCTTCGGTTATGGGCAACAACGAGTTTTGGTTATGAAACATGAAATATCGGACTTCGTTCGTCAGCCGGGGACTGAAAACATGACGGTCACTCAATTGGAAGTTCCAATTGTGGCCTTTAAAGTTCAGCGCGCGCTCGGGCAGCGTCGCCCCACCGATACCCTGGTTCAAAGACCAATTCGTGTTGTAATTCACGGCGAAGTTCAACGAGTTGTCCTTCGTGATGAAGAGTTGGCCGTTCGAATTGAGATTTTCATTCTTGTAAGGTGTGAACACACCCTGGTTGATAGGGCCGCTGGGTGTAACGGCGACAATCGACGTACTTTCCTGCTCGACTTGAAGACTGCGCGCCGTGAATCGTAGCGTCAGCTTGCCGGGAATAACGGGCCCCCCATAAGACGTCGTAAAGATCTTTTGCTGTTTCTTCGCGCGGTTCAGGTCCAGCGGGCCTCGAGCGTTCAAGTATTGATGGTTAAAGTTGGCATTCAAGTTCCCACTCCACGGCCCTGTCCCCGGCTTGGTGATGATTTGAATGCGCGGACCGCCGCCCGCGTTTTCCGCACTGAACACGTTGGTGTCGATAATGATTTGTTGAATTTGATCGCGCGGCGGAATGCGCCCGTTACTGAATCCATCGACCACGAACGTCGCAGTGCTGCCTGCGGCGCCGGTGCCGGCCGCGAGCGCCTGAAGCTGTGCCATCAATGCGTCGTCATCTTCAGGAAGAGCCTTGATGGTGTCGCCCGTAATGGATGTCGACGTGAGATTCGCGTCGTCATCCAGGGCCACATTGTCCTGGGTTGGAGCGACATCGACGGCGGCATTCACGGTTGCTACCAACAACGAAATCGATAGCGGACGCATGTTCGGTGTAACCCGGACATTTTGATTATGAGGTCTAAACTCCGGAGCCGAAACTTCAAGTCGATAGTCTCCTGCCGTCACATCGAACGAGAAGTTACCGGTGGCATCCGTCTTCCGCTCTCCCACAAGTCGATTACCTTGAAAGAGTTTAAGATCGGCACCGGGGATCACCGCACCTGACGGATCCAGCACCGTTCCTCTGAGGAGGATTGTTTGAGCGTTGACAGTGGAGACAGTCCCAAGCAGTAGGAAGAGCACAATGGTCCCGTATCGCTTCATATACAAGATGCCCCTTCGCTCTTAATACGGACGATACATCCCTAAATTGCTATCGGTGAAACCTTCGACAAGAAAGACAGTCTCCATATAGACACCGCGACGGCCGATTTGGTTACCGGGAAAATGTTGTCAATTTTTTGAAACTGTATGCTTATCGTATACCGATACAGTCTTAGCGGGATGACGCGGAATTCATGGACACATTTTTTCAGGATCTGAAACATTCCGTTCGGATGTTTGCTCAGAGCAAGGCTTTCACGGCGACGACGGTTGCAGCGTTGGCGCTGGGACTGGACTCGTGCCAGCGGTGACGAGCAGGACCCTTACCGGATGCGGTGCCTGTGTACTTACCGTCCACTAACTTACTAGGATTGGCTTCTCGCGCGAAGGCGTACGCGATTGAGGAGCAAAGCGTTGAGCGTGACGGTTACGGTTGAAGCGCTCATTGCGAGCGCCGCCCATTCCGGCCGTAAGAGCAAACGGAGCGAGGGATAAAGGACGCCGGCCGCAATCGGGATCGCAATCAGGTTGTAGATCGCAGCCCAGAAAAGGTTCTGCTTGATCTTGCCCCGCACTTTTCGCGCTAATTGGATCGAGCGCGATACGTCTGCGGGATCGTTCTTGACCAGGACAACATCTGCCGTTTCTACCGCCACGTCTGTACCGGCGCCAATTGCGATACCAACATCTGCCTGGGCCAAGGCGGGAGCGTCATTTACGCCGTCTCCAACCATCGCAATCTTCTGACCCTTAGTTTGAAGCGTCGATACCTGATCAGCTTTGTCTTCAGGTAAGACTTCGGCAATCACTGTGTCCATCCCGAGCTGCCGGGCCACAGCTTCAGCCGTCCGTCGGTTGTCTCCGGTCAACATTACCGTCTGCACCCCCGAGTCCCGCAGCAGGCCGATAGCCTCGTATGCGCTTTCGCGAATTGTGTCGGCAACCGCCAAAACTCCTGCGGCATGTCCATCTACCACCACATACATCGCCGTCTTAGCATCAGCAGCAAGAGCGCGAACACGTTCTTCGAGTCCGTTCAAACTGATCTTCTCGCGATCCATCAGCTTCTTGTTACCGATCAGTATTCGACGCTGATCGACGCGCGCTTCAACACCATGACCAGGAATGGAGTCAAAATTCTCCGGCGACGTCAATTGAACGCCGCGCGTTTGAGCGCCTGCGACGATGGCGTGAGCGAGAGGATGCTGCGAAGGTTGATCGGCGGAAGCGGCAAACCGCAGTAATTCAGTTTCACTAAACGCGTTGGCACTAATGACGTCTGTCAACGCTGGTTTACCCTCAGTCAGAGTACCCGTCTTATCGAAGATCACCGTATCAACCCCTGCCGTCAGTTCGAGCGCGGTTGCATTCTTGAACAGCACGCCTTCGCGCGCTCCCTTTCCCACGCCGACGGTGATTGCAGTAGGAGTTGCCAGAGCCAGAGCGTCAGGACAGGCGATCACCACGGTTGAGACTGCGGCAGTGAGGGCAAATAGGAACCCTTCGTTACCGAGGAAGTACCAGGCTGAGAACGCAAGAAAACCCGAGCCGATGGCTACGAACACGAGATATTTTCCTGCAGTGTCAGCCAGACGTTGAGCTGGCGCCTTGCTCGCCTGTGCGTTCTGGACCATTTGCACGATCTGCGCGAGCGCTGTGTCCGCGCCAACCGCAGTTGCTCGGAAGTTGAATGCCCCAGTTTGGTTAACCGTTCCGCCAATCACTTTTTTGCCCACAGTCTTGGCGACGGGTATCGGCTCGCCACTGATCATTGACTCGTCAACATAAGAAGAGCCGGATACGACTTCTCCATCGACAGGCACGCGGCTACCGGGACGGACAACTATCTCGTCACCAACCACTACCTGCTCCAGCGGTATTTCAGTTTCTGCTCCTTCACGCTTTACGATCGCGGTCGCGGGGACGAGTGTCAAAAGTGCTTCGACTGCCTTGCCTGTGGCGAACCTGCTTCGCATCTCCAGCCAGTGACCAGCAAGACTGAATGAAGTAAGCATGGCCGCTGCTTCGTAGAAGACCTCGCCCCGGAAAATGAAAGTTGCCGCAAGCGAGTAGGTGTAGGAGACCAGAATCCCGAGCGCAATCAGCGTCATCATGTTCACTTCGGCGCGCCTGAGAGCGCGCCACGCGGCTGAAATGAATGGCCATCCGCCCCACCAAACAACCGGAGTCGCCAGCACGAATCCGAACAGCCCCATCGACAGGTCAAAGGACAGCGTCCCCCGCAGGCCGAAACTTTTTACGATCGGTGAAAACAGGACAATCGGAATGGAAAGAATCATTGAGATCACGAAGCGTCGAAGAAGATCCCGCACCATCTCCGCTCCATGCGGCTCCATCTCGGCATGGGCGGCCTCCCTCGCGTGCGCGATGTGCGCGTGAGCGTCGCCCCTAACTGGTTTTGTTTCGAGTTGATCAGCCCTTTCCCGATCTTTAATTCCTACTGACGGATGACCTGGTTGACATTTCGAGGTAGGGCATTTTCGGCAATCACACTTGTAGTCACACTCGCGCAGATGCGCTTCAATCGTTTCGGCTGTCGTCACCGAAGGGTCGTAGGTCAGGTGGGCTACACCGCGTGTGCGGTCAAAATGAACCGCCTTGACGCCCTTGAGTTTGCGCAAGTATTCCTCAAGGCCCGCGTACTCGCTCGCATCGTAGGCATTCCTGATACAGACTTCGATCATCGATGACTTGGTTTCACCAGGGCCGCGCTGGTGATTGTGCATAAGTTCCTCCGGCTCTCACGTGTGCACAGCTTGAGATATCTAACAGCAAGCGATCGTAGAGTGAGTTTTCAGTAGCCCGTAAACTCTTCCGTTCGGATGTCGTCGTCGCCGATGCCGCTGGTGGTAATCATCTGCCGCATCGCTGCGACCATGCCAGGTGGGCCGGCAGTGTAGCTCCAATAACGTAATTCCCATTGTGATGCATGCCGAGTACCACCGCCAATGAGCAGATCGGACATTTGATTTGAATTTGTTCACGCGGTTCAAATTCTGCGGTGTCTCCAGAACCACTGAGGTTTTCCCGGGAGTTTACCGGATTGAGGTGTGAACGCATTCTTGCCATCGTCTTTAGGGATGGTGAAAGCACTGGCTCGCACTTTCTTACTCCTTGCCACGCTCGGCGGTATATCCGTTCGGGCACAAAGCGTCCTCGTAAAGAATATCGTACTGGTGCATGGCGCATGGGCAGATGGTTCTGGCTGGAAAGGCGTTTATGACATCCTTCTTAAGGACGGTTTCAACGTAAGCATTGTTCAAGAACCCGAAACATCCTTTAAGGATGACGTGGCGGCCACCAAACGCGTGCTTGCTCGGCAGGAAGGACCCTGCATCCTTGTTGCTCACAGCTACGGGGGTGCCGTAATCACCGAAGCAGGAAACGACCCGTCCGTTGTCGGCCTGGTCTATATCGCCGCTCATATGCCGGATGCCGGAGAGAAAGAGTCGGAAGACGGAAAGCGTTTCCCAAGTGACCTGGCCAACTCGCCCG